>ENA-UALZ01000343-UALZ01000343.1-human-gut-metagenome-genome-assembly--contig:-NODE-343-length-21119-cov-8.262818_pt1 | contig 21119 bp, 20 predicted proteins | sample MGYA00243706_ERZ654482 | MGnify/ENA primary metagenome ERZ654482 (study PRJEB26926, sample SAMN06164785) | human gut metagenome | biome: ENVO:00009003; feature: ENVO:2100002; material: ENVO:00002003...
ACGAGATTAGCTGCAGTCTCGTGGGCTCGGAGATGTGTATAAGAGACAGATCACCGACAGCACAGGAGCAAAGGCAGTAACATACACCTACAATGCCTGGGGCAAGCTTATGTCAATGACAGGCAACACGGAGCTTGCGGTTAAAGCCTGCTAATCTAAGTATCTACAGTTCACTTGGATTATATAAGTCCTGTCTATCAAATAAGGCAAAGAAAAACATTCGTGACTGATTCATCACGACTTAAAAAATAAGGGGAAAATAATGATAATCAAAATAATTGTTCTAATGTCGCTATGTGCTGTTATTGCATTCAGAAAGCACGTTAAAAAACGTGCTTTATTTGTATTTGTTTTGATTGTGGCTATTTGCGCAAACATTTTTATTCCGGCTTTTGAATTTTTTGTTCGTTCAGAGCCTCAGAATGACAGAATATTGGATTATATCAGTCAAATCAATTGGCATGACAGCGACTTGTTAAAATCAAAGGGTTTTGACTGTGACGGCGAAACAGGTACATACGCAGATGACGATAAATTCAGCATTCACGTTGCTGATGCGACTTCTTATGATAAAGCAGAAATTGTTTCGGAATATAAAAATATTCATTATGAATATTTCTCGTACTTGTCGGATACTCTCCTGATTCCGCAGTTGCGTAAGAACTATTCGGTGATAGTAAATGATAAGGTTGTTGAGATTACTTATAAAGACTGCCTTAGCAAGCCGGGCATAATGGATAAGCTGGAAGGGATATTCGGTGCAGCTGCGTAACCACATAACCGATAATACCGCACTTTTTAAAATCATAAAACAGAAATTAAATCACGACGATAGAAAACCGGCTATCGCCGTGATTTTCTTTTTCTGATAGCGAAAATACAAAGCTGTGCCGACGGGTACGGCTTTGTATCAAGATTCTTTGAACATAAAAAAACACCCCATCGCAAATAAATGCAATGGGGCTTTCTATCTGGAGCTAATACCCGGATTCGAACCGGGGACCTCATCCTTACCAAGGATGTGCTCTGCCGACTGAGCCATATTAGCAAACTCCTGACGGTTATTAATTATATCATACCATATCGACTTTGTCAAGGAAAATTTTCGAATTTTTAACTTCGATATACCGTAACGGTTTTATCAACGGCCAATATGTCATAAAAATCAAACAAACCGCATTGTTGTGCGGTTTGTAGCTGGTACGGGTAACAGGACTTGAACCTGCACGCTTTCGCACCAGAACCTAAATCTGGCGTGTCTGCCAATTCCACCATACCCGTATATAAAAACGACGCTGAAAACTCAGCGTCGTGTGGCGGAAAGAGAGGGATTCGAACCCTCGAACGGGTATTAGCCGTTACACGATTTCCAATCGTGCGCCTTAGACCAGCTCAGCCATCTTTCCACGACTTTAATATTTTATCATATCCCCGAAGAATTGTCAAGAACTTTTTTCAAATGTTTTCTTATTCCTTTACGCATTTGTACTAATTTCGAAAAATTGTGCCTGAGCCTCTTGACAAACACAATATGTTGTGGTACAATTGAGAAAACAACGAAATGTACTTACTGCTTTTATATACAGTAAATTGAAAGGAAGATTGTTATGGTAAAAGTAAATGTAAAAAACGGCACACTCGATCAGAAAGAGATCGACGCTTACGTTCAGTATGCTATCGAAGCTAACCCCGGAAAACTGGTCACCGAGCTTGATATAGACATTGACGGAGATTTTGCAAATCTCACCTATCATTTCGGAGAGATACCGTTTGACCGTATACGCCGTATCACAGGTTACCTTGTCGGCACGCTCGACAGATTCAATAATGCGAAAAAGGCTGAGGTCGAAGACAGAGTAAAGCACAGCATAGCGCCGGATGTCGAAGACGATATTTATGTTACGGCTTGATTTGTCGTTGACAGTAAATTGACAGAATAAAAAACGTTATTCCGTCCATACTTTTATCGGAAAATGAAAGTATGGGCGGTGTTTTTTTGTATTACAATAAGGTTGAAATAAGCGGTGTCAACACAGCGAAGCTGAAGGTCCTCAAGGAGTCTGAAAAAACCGAATTACTAAGGCAAATGCGCAGCGGCGACCCTACAGCCAGAGAGAAGCTGATAAACGGAAATTTGCGTCTTGTTCTCAGTGTGATACAGCGTTTTTCGGGCAGGGGAGAAAACCCCGACGATCTTTTTCAAGTCGGATGTATCGGTCTGATGAAAGCTATCGACAATTTTTCTACGGATTTTAATGTGAGATTCAGCACTTATGCCGTGCCTATGATAATGGGCGAATTGCGGCGCTACCTGAGGGACTCAGGCTCGATCCGTGTCAGCCGTTCAATGCGTGATCTGGCTTATAAAGCTATGCAGGCAAGAGAAAAACTTACCAATGATAACTCAAAAGAACCTACAATCGAGCAGATAGCAAAAGAAATAGACGCAAAACGTGAGGATGTGGTAATAGCGCTTGAGGCAGTCAGCGACCCTATTTCGCTGTACGAACCGGTGTTTTCTGAGTCGGGCGATACCATATATATGATGGATCAGATTGGCGATAATAACGATGACAGAAACTGGCTCGATGAAATAGCTTTGAAAGAGGCGATAATCGGACTTGACGACAGAGAGAAGAATATTCTCAAGCTGCGTTTTTTCAGAGGCAAAACTCAGGTAGAAGTCGCACAGGAAATAGGGATTAGTCAGGCACAGGTATCACGGCTTGAAAAAGGCGCTCTCGGTAAGATAAAAAAGGCATTATAACTTTGCAATCACATATTTCTGCTTGACTTATACAGTATATTGTGGTATACTTACTGCAAATATTAAATTAAGGATAATAGTAGAAATATGAAACGCTTTCTTTTACTCATACCGGTGATGATTCAGCCATATATTTTACTGTTTGCTCTCTACTCCATATTTATAAATCAATATATTGTAGAGCGTTTTTTCGGCGGTAATGGGCTTTGGCTGTTATTTGTGATATTTGTGACAATTGTCATTTCATTTATATGCACGCTTGTGTATATGCCGTTTTGCCTTGCAAAGGGGTGGGGAGCAAGACAGACAGCCTTTTTCAATATGCTTATAAAGCTTGTTCAGATACCGGCATATCTTGCTATATTTGTGCTTGGTGTATTATTTTTCCTTACAATTTTCACTTATGCTTTTTCTGTTTTTTTCGTGCTGTTCGATTGTATAACGATATTCCTTACAGGACTTGTCGGATTAACGGCAAATCTCAGGATTTATAAGGAACGTAAGTGTTCCGGAAGCTTTGCGGCTTTGAATTCTGTATGTCAGTTTGTTTTTTGTATAGATGTTATAAGCGCTGTTATTGTTTATATATGTTCAAGAAAAGAGCCTGTGCAGTGAAATTATATTGAATAAAATGCTATAATTCAGTGTGTTGACTTGTTGTGGTTGGCACACTTTTTTATGTTGCCAAAAAATGCTGATTATAACTATTGAAATTCGCAGAATAAAGCGATATAGGCATACAGCAAATGAGTTTTATATAAAGAAGGTTATTTCTAGGCAACAAACCGCACTTTTTTGAAAAAACATACTTTTTCTATAAACTGAAGATGGATCAGATAGGCAACAACAACGATGACAGAAACCGGCTCGATGAAATAGCTTTGAAAGAGGCAATAATCGGACTTGACGACAGAGAGAAGAATATTCTCAAGCTGCGTTTTTTCAGAGGAAAAACTCAGGTAGAAGTCGCACAGGAAATAGGAATTAGTCAGGCACAGGTGTCACGGCTTGAAAAAGGCGCTCCGGGAAAAATTAAAAAAGCACTGCAGCAAAAACGTGTCAATCTGCGAAGGTTGACACGTTTTTTTCTTTGCCTTATTACAATTTGTCTTTTTTGTTGACAAAAAAATTGCACTGTACTATAATTAAATAATAGGTTGGATTGGTGATAAAACATTTAAGGCAGGGGAAAAGATGAGTAATATCCGTATTTTTGTATCGCACAGGATAGATATTGACAGTGAAACAGTAGACACTCCCGTTTATTTTCCGGTCAGATGCGGTGCGGTTTATGATGAAGAAGGCAACAGTGAGATTCAGGGCGATGACACGGGCGACAATATTTCAAAGCTCCGTATGTCATTTTGTGAATTTACGGTTCAGTATTGGGCGTGGAAGAATGTTGATGCCGATTATTACGGACTGTGTCATTACCGGCGGTATCTTTCTTTTTCGGATAAACGCTATAAAAATACGGTGTTCAATATGGTGCGTGAGTTAAAATTGACACCTCACGAAAAGAAAAAATATCATCTTGATGATACGAAAAAAATCGAAAAAACTGTAAAACAATATGATATGATAATTCCCGTGGTTGCAAAAGCGTCCGAAATGAGTTATAACAGGGCAGAGGTCAAAACGCTTCGTGAAATGTGGGAAAGCTATAACGGCGTGTATTTTGAGCAGGGGATAATAGACAAGATGTTTTCCCTTATAAAAGAGTATTCGCCCGAATATTACAACTCTGCCTGCGAATACTTTTCCGGAAAATATCACAGGGCGTTCAATTGCTATATAATGAAAAAAGAGCTGTTTGTCCGTATGTGCGAGTTCCAGTTTCCTATTATGAAAAGAATTACGGAAATCACCGATTGCAAAACCTATGAACGTGCTCCCGGGTACATAGGCGAAATACTAAACGGTATTTTCATCCACCATATGCTGACGGTTGAAAACAGGTCGGCCAAGGAAACACAGCTTGTGTTTTTTGTAAATACGGAAAAGATAAATTCCGCAAAAGAGTATTATAAGTACAGAATTCATTCCGTTGCCGATAAAGCAGTGCGGAGCGTTGCCGACAAGATATTCCCGATGTACTCGCCACGACGTGAAAAGGTTAAAAAGCTGTTAAGACTAAAATAGCGCTTTAATAATTTAGCTAATGATTTAGTTAAAGAAGTGCGTGGTTTTAGCTGTTTTTTGTAAAAAATTAACCAATTGAATCTGTTCGCATTGACAAAAATGCTTTTTGTGTTATAATTATTTTGATATTAGTATGAAAAATGCCCGAGTTTTGACATTTTTCAACATCATCATGAAATGAGAGGATAAATAGCAATGAAAGTGTTAGGAATAATTCCCGCAAGATACAAGTCGAGCCGTTTCCCCGGCAAGCCCCTTGCGGATATATGCGGAAAGCCGATGATATGGTGGGTATACAACAGAGCCATAAAAGCCGAAACTCTGACAGAGGTGTATGTTGCCACCGATGATGAACGCATTTACAATGCCTGCAAGGAAAACGACATTAATGTAATAATGACCTCCGATACTCACAAGACAGGAACAGACCGTATAGGTGAGGTCGCAAGAAAAATTCCTGCGGATTTATATGTCAATATACAGGGCGATGAGCCTATGATCGAGCCGGAAACAATAAACAAGGCGGTATATCCTTTCTTCGAGAATCCCGATCTGCAGATCACGAATCTTATGACTAAGATAAAGGATCCTGTTGATGTAGTAAACTTCACAGTGCCTAAAGTCATAACGAATGCCGACAATATAGGCGTATATCTTACCAGAAGCACCGCTCCTTATCCTAAGGGAAGCATAGACTACAGCTATTATAAGCAGGTGTGCGTATACGGCTTCAAGCCTGAGGCGCTTCAGTTCTATTGTTCTTCTCCCAGAGGAAAAATCGAATCTATAGAGGATATTGAAATACTCAGATTTATCGAAGCCGGCTACAGAGTTCAGTACATAGAGGTTGATTCCGAAACAGTAGCCGTTGACACACAGAACGATCTTGAAAAGGTCAACAGGCTGATAGCTGCAAAGCTCGAACGGGAAAAGAATTAATTATTACAGGTGGGTATGAAAAAAATACGGATACTTGATTGTACTCTGCGTGACGGCGGATACGTAAATAACTGGAAATTCGGTTTCGAAAACATAAAAGACACCGTAAAACGTCTAATACAGGCAGGTATTGATATAATCGAGGTGGGCTATTTATCGTCAAAGGGAGATTTTTCTGCGGATGAGTCGCAGTATTCCTCGGTTGACGCTATAAAAAGAATCCTTCCTGCTGACAGAAAAAATACTCTGATTGCCGTAATGATAAACTGCGGCGATTATGATGCAGAACTGCTGCCGCAGTATGACGGTACAGGACCCGACTGCATAAGGGTTTGCTTCCACAAGTCGCAGGCTTTGCAGGCGGTTGAGCTTTGCAGAAAGATCAAGGACAAGGGCTATAAGGTATATTTTCAGCCTATGGTAGCTCTCAGCTATTCCGATGCCGAATACCTCGGTCTTATAGGTATGGCAAACAAATTCCGCCCCGACGTTTTTTATATCGTTGATTCGCACGGTTCTATGAAACAGAAGGATGTTGCACGTTTCTTTTATCTTATAGAGAATAATCTCGATAAGGAGATAGCTGTCGGCTTCCACTCCCATAACAACCTTCAGCTTTCGTACTCAAACGCTCAGTATTTAGCCGCTTTGCATACCGATCATAATCTGATAATAGACAGCAGTATTATGGGTATGGGCAGAGGTGCGGGAAATCTCAATACCGAGCTGTTTGTGGAATATCTGAACGAAACCGCAGACGCCGATTACAGTACAGAGCCTATACTCTGTTCGATTGACAATACCATAGCACCTATTTATTTGACTACATCGTGGGGTTATTCCTTATCCGGCTATCTGTCCGCAAAATACAGATGCCACCAGAATTACGCACGATTCCTCAGTAACAAAAACACCCTCACATACGAAGGTATGAACGCTATTTTCTCGAAAATAGAGCCTGAAAAGCGTGACAATTATGACCGAGAATATATAGATAAGCTGTACACTGCTCATATGTCTGCAGGCGGCGAAAAAACGCCCGAGGCAGATCTCAGCAGACTTTTCGAAGGACGCAATGTTGTTATTATCGCACCCGGCAGGACAACATCGGTAGAATCTGAAAGGCAGAAGGTCTTTGATAAGGTCAAAGCTACCGATGCGATAGTGATTTCCGTAAACCACTGCCCCGAATGGATCAAATGCGATTATGTGTTTGTAAGCAATATAAGACGTTACGAAAAGCTAAGCGGAATAGAAACAGACAAGCTGATAATAACATCTAATATAAACGCACAAGCGGGCTACACAGTAGGCTACGAGCCTTTGCTGTGTTCTATAGAAGCTGTCCGTGACAACGTTACACTTATGCTTATAGCACTGCTTATAAAATCCGGAGCAAGCTCCGTTTATCTTGCCGGAGTTGACGGATATTCATTCAAGGAACGCAACTTTGCGTACAGAGATATGGAAACGTATGAAGACGAGCAGGTAGCCAAAGAGCAGAACAACGGTATATCAGCCGCAATCGCTCAGCTATCACAGCGGATACCCGTTTCATTTATAACAAAATCACTTCTTGAAAGAGAGGAAAACCGTTCATAATGAAGGTAGTTTCTTTTGGAGAAATAATGCTCAGACTATCGCCCGACGGATATTACAAATTGTTTCAGAAGCCGGAGCTTAATACATCGTTTTGCGGTGCTGAAGCTAATGTAGCCGTTGCCCTCAGTAATTTCGGAGACGAGGCTGAATTTGTGACCGCACTTCCCGATAATGATATAGGCAGAGCGGCTTGCAGAGAGCTTATGAGATATGGCGTAAAGACGGATAATATAGTTTATACGGGCGACAGGCTCGGGATATTCTTTGCCGAGAAAGGTGCAAGCCAGCGTCCCTCAAAGGTGATATACGACAGAAAGAACAGTGCGATAGCATCGGCTGAACCTTCGTCGTTTGATTGGGAAAAGATATTTGACGGTGCGGATTGGTTTCATATTACGGGAATCACTCCGGCGCTTTCCGACAGCCTTGCAAAAATTTCTGTCGATGCCGTAAAAGCCGCCAAAAAAGCGGGTCTTATCGTAAGCTGCGATATAAACTACAGAAGCAAGCTGTGGAGTGCAGAAAAGGCACGTCCCGTAATGACCGAGATAATGCAATATGTTGATGTCTGCATAGGAAATGAAGAGGATGCTGAGATAGTGTTCGGAATAAAAGCAGGCGCTACGGATGTCACAAAGGGACAGCTTGATACAGACGGCTATAAAAAGAGCCTTCAGACCGTTGCGGAAACATTCGGCTGTAAAATAGTTGCATACTCACAGAGAAAGAGTTATTCCGCAAGTGATAACGGCTGGTCGGGAATCATTTATGATGACGAAAAAAAGCAGGTTTATACATCTGCGCAATATGATATAAGAATTACAGACAGAATAGGCGGCGGCGATGCGTTTGCGTCGGGGCTTATTTATGCTCTGCATAACAATATATCGCCTGAAAATGCTATAGAAACAGCTGCTGCGGCAGGCTGTCTCGATCAGACGCTTGAGGGTGATTTCTGTCTGTTCGGAATTAATGATGTGTTTGATCTTGCCGGTGGAAATTCGTCGGGAAGAGTAAAGAGATAAAAGAAAGGGATTTTATTTTCAATGAACAGCGGTGAAAACAACAGCAAAAAAATCGCAATTTTCGTTTCACACAGAATCGATCTTAAAAGTATGGTGATTGACAATCCTTTATATGTACCCGTAAGATGCGGTGCGGCACTTGACGAGAACGATGAAGGCAATGTCATAATGGGCGACAATACAGGCGATAACATATCCGAGAAAAGAATTTCTTTTTGTGAGTACACAGTTCAGTACTGGGCGTGGAAAAATTATGATGCGGATTATTACGGACTTTGTCACTACAGAAGGTATCTTTCGTTTATGGATTCCTTTATGCCGGGCAATGACTACGATGTACGAATGGAAAACAACCTTTCGGTACGCACCGCAGAGTTATATCAGCTTTTTAATAAGTCAAAGATGGAGAAGGAGATCTCATCCTATGACGTTATTGTCGGCAAGGCTTTCGATACGACAAAGATCACCAGAGTACGTCCCAGAAACAGTGTAAAGGAGTTATGGTACGCATCAAGAAATCTTGTCGATCCTATAGCTATTGATACATTGATAAAGATAATAGAAGACAGGCACCCCGAGCTTGTTGAATCTATGAATGAGTATTTTGCCTCAAAGTATTACAGAGGCTATAACTGCTTTGTAATGTCAAAGAAGATATTCAACGAATACAACAAGGTGCTCTTTGACATACTCTTTGAGTTTGATAAACAGTTTGACACCACCGGCTATGAGGGTAACAAGCTCAGAGCCACAGGCTATATGGGTGAGATTGTATACGGCGTTTATATGTGGTATCTTCAGCATCACACCGACTGCAGGTTCCTTGAGCGCCAGATTGTATACTTCAAGAACACCGAAGCAGATCCCGATGCAAATACCCTTGCACAACGTACCCTGTCATACAAGAAACCCAATGATGACATCAAGATTTTCGTTTCGCACAGGATGGATCTTGACAGCGCTGTGATAGGTAACCGTATATTCGAAAACTATAAGTGTAATGCAGGCTCGGCAAGATGCTTCCTTAAGATGAACGGCGATGACACCGGCGACAATATCTCCGATCTTGCAAAGTATTTCTCGGAGCTGAGTGTTCAGTATTGGGCGTGGAAGAATGCCGATGTAAATTACTACGGCCTTTGCCACTACAGACGTTATCTTTCATTCAGCAATAAGAAGTTTGACCAATGCTCAAGAGGCTACATAATCGAAAATATGCTCAATGAAGAGAGCATCGAAAAGTATGGTCTGAATGATTATGACAATATGGCAAAGCAGATAAAGAAATACGATCTTATCACAGGCGGAAGCATGGATGTTGATGAGATGGATTTCCTTTTTGGCGGAAAACGTGCACATTGCATCAAAGATATATTCATGATTCAGGAGCATTTATTTGATAAAAGCGCACCTGAGCTTACGCTTAAGCTGGTTGATGAGCTTTACCCCGAATATTCTAAGGCTGCCGAGGAATATATGGCTTCAAAGAAGTACTATGCGTACAACTGCTTTGTAATGTCAAAAGAGCTGTTCAACCGCTTCTGTACATTTGAATTCGGCGTACTGTTCGAATTCATGAAAAGATTTGATTTGTCAAAATATCAGGGTACCAAAATGAGAACGCCCGGCTATATGTCTGAGGTTCTTTACGGTATCTTCATATACTGGGTATTAAAGCAGAGAAAGTACAAGGTAAAGGAAAATCAGCTTGTATTCTTCAGAGAAACCAATGCCGCAAAGTGCAAGGTTACTCCTGTAAAAACAGCGGCTACTCCCAAAAAGCCCCAAAAAGTCGAAAGCGTTTTAAAGAAGATAATGAGAAACACCTTCCCTGCATATCGTGTTGCTTTACGAAACGAGGAAAGACTCGGCGCACTGGTTGCTTCTGTTAACGATCTTCAGAAAAAGTCTACAGAACACAGCGTGCTGCTTGCGAGAACCGTAAAGGTTTGTCAGAGCACTGCTCCTAAGAGCGTACAGGCAGCGGTTGCTAAGTCTCCTATCATCGCTACCAGTCTTCGCAAGGATATATGGGATGCAAAAACGCTCACTTCAAATATTAATCTCAATATTGCCTGCCTTGCTAATGAGATACACGAAACTCATAAGAAGTCATTCGGCGAGTTCAGAAATATCAATACCGGCAGAGATGTTGTTGTAATGGCATCAGGACCTTCGATGAGATACTACAAGCCCATTCCCGGTGCTGTACATATAGGTATGAATGCTTCATTCTTAAATCCTGATGTTGATATTGATTACTATTTTACTACCGATTACGAAAGCCGTGCTCCGTGGTTTGAAAAGCTGAAGGAATACGATTTTGTCAAGTTCTTCGGTCAGTATTCTACTGGTGAATACAGAGATAAATTCCAGGTATCAGAGAAGATTATCAGAGAGAATAACGGTAGAAGATTCTTCCAGGCGGCTCCCAGTGAGGATATACATATTAATATAGAATTCTATCCCCTTATGGCATTCTATTCAATTGCGTTCCAGGCTATCCACTTTGCACTCTTTACCAATGCGAAAAGAATTTATCTTGTTGGTTGCGACTGCACCAATGCGGGATATTTTGACGGCAGCAAGCAGAGATTGTCGGATCTTGTAGCAAAGACAAGTGTTCCACACTGGTTAGACGGTTATCAGAAGGTCAAGGCGTTTGTTGAACGCTTCTATCCGGATACAGAGATTATATCCGTTAATCCTATGGGTCTCAGAGGACTTTATTCAGACGTTTATACGGATGACTTCATAGCAGATCATCCTGAAATAGATAGCAGTAAAGTAACACGTCTTAACAGCACACAGGAGGAAAAATGAAAGTTGTAATACTCGCCGGAGGTTTCGGCACAAGAATCAGCGAAGAAAGCCAGTTCAAGCCAAAGCCTATGGTTGAGCTTGGCGGTATGCCGATAATATGGCACATAATGAAGCTCTATTCTTCTTACGGCTTCAATGAATTCATTATCTGCGCAGGTTACAAACAGCACGTTATAAAGGAGTATTTTGCAGACTACTTTCTGCATACATCCGATATTACATTTGACTTCACAAGCGGTAAAAACGAGATGATTGTTCACCGCAACAGCTCGGAACACTGGAAGGTTACCGTAGTGGACACAGGTCTTAACACAATGACCGGCGGACGTGTAAAGCGTATAAAGGACTATGTCGGCAACGAGCCTTTTATGCTGACATACGGCGATGGTGTTTCCGATGTAAATATAGCTGAGCTTGTCGAGTTCCATAAAAGTCACGGAAAGCTGGTAACAATGTCGGCTTACAACCCCGGACAGAGATTCGGCGTTCTTGATATTGATGAAAGCGGAAGAATAAATGAATTCCGTGAAAAGACATCCGGCGACGGAAGCCTTATCAATATCGGCTATATGGTATGTCAGCCCGAATTCATCGATTACATAGACGGCGACGAAACCGTTCTTGAAAAGAAGCCCCTTGAAACAGTAGCAAAGCTCGGTGAGCTTATGGCATATAAGCATACAGGCTTCTGGCAGTGCATGGATACTGTAAGAGAAAAAGAACAGCTTGAGAAAATGTGGAACAACAACAATGCTCCCTGGAAGATTTGGAAATAATGGGTAAATTATCCGATAAACTTGCGGGATTTTTCGGAAGATTATTTCCGATGTCACGCAACAAGACTATAAAGCTCAACAACGAGATAAGGCAGACAGAAAGCGAGCATTTTGCACAGCTTTGTGAAATGCTCGGTTTTCTTGAAAACAGCCTGAATACTTGCACGGATATATGCCGTGATAATGCGGAGCAGATAAAACTGTGCCGTCAATCGTTGCGTACATTGGAAGATAATCAGGTTAAATTCGGTGAGTCTACCGCATCAAAACTCAAAGAAATAAAATTTGATATTGAAAATCTGAAAAAGCAAAATGAGTGTATCGGCGAAAAACTGAGTAACGAAATATCAGAGAAATCTGCCGGAATATCCGGTGAACTTATCGGCTGTATTTCACATCACGCAGAGGAAATACTCGGTTTTATAACCGACAGCGACAAGCGTTTTTCCGATAGCGATAAGCACATTGTCGAACTTATTGAAAACGGCATATCTGAAAACAATAAGCACGCAGGAGAAATAAAAGCGTTCAACAACTCGCTTTCCGATGATATTAAGTCACTTTCGGACAGCGTTACCGCAGGCTTCGACAAGACCTCAAAGACGGGCGAGTATGCGGATGCGCTTAACGGCTTATCGTCAGATAACAAAAGCATCTCGGCTGAGCTTAAGTCGCTTTCCGACAGCGTTGCCGCAGGCTTTGACAAGACCTCAAAGACGGGCGAGTATGCGGATGCGCTTAACGGCTTATCGACAGATAACGAAAGCATTTCGGCTGATATTAAGTCACTTTCGGACAGCGTTGCCGCAGGCTTTGATAAAACCTCAAAGACGGGCGAGTATGCACAATCTCTGCTTGATGCAGAGAATACGGCAAATACAATCCGCCGTGAGATGAATCTGTTCAAAAGGCAGTCATATCTCAGAAAATTGTATTTTCATCCCGGTGAACGTGAAGCTCTGGCAAAATTGTTCAGTGACGCTATGAACAGAGAGGACAGCGCACAACGGTTCAGCGCACTTATAAGCGGACTTGACAACGAGAGCAGAAATACCGTTTCCGATATAATTCATCGTATGGGAATGATAGCGGACGGCAACAAGTCCTTGCAGGATGTCTATACACAGCGTGAGCAGGAAGAATTCGTTCGTATGAATGATGAATTCAGCTCAAAGATAGTAAAGTTGAACGATAATCTTTATTATTACAACGGTTATTATCTCCCCGTTAACCAGTTTGACAGCAGTGTTTTCTATTCAAAATACGCTATTGACGAGCTGACCACACTGGACAGTGTGAGAAATAAGGATATAATCGACGCAGGCGGATATGTCGGTGACACGGCGCTTCTGTTCTCGTCATATACGGATAAGAGTATTCATGTATTTGAGGCTTCTCCCTCAAATATGGATATTATCCGTGAAACGATAAGGCTGAATCAGTTAGAGAACATAGTGCCTGTAAGCAAGGCGCTGGGCGAGAAAAGCGGCACGGCAACGTTCAGTCTGGGCGAGCGCAATTCCTGCAATTCACTTGTTGAACGTCCCGGTTATAATTATCCGAATCATATCGAAGTTCCCGTTATTACTCTTGATGATTATGTACGGGAAAACAATCTCGAGGTCGGTCTTATAAAGGTTGACATCGAGGGAGGTGAGCAGCTGCTGCTCAAGGGCGCTGTCGAAACCATCCGCACTCAGCACCCGATACTTCTCATCAGCATTTATCATTCGGCAAACGATTTCTTTGAGATTAAGCCTATGATAGAGAAAATGTGCGACAAATACACCTTCAGAATAATTAAACCCGCCAATTCGGCTATTGTTATTGAAACAATACTGTTAGCCGAGGTCAGAGATGAAAGTGGCGAAAATATCATTAATTCGTAAAGGAAAAATCAATATGGATATGTCATTTTACAAGGGTAAAACTGTACTGATAACAGGTCACACAGGCTTCAAGGGAAGCTGGATGTGCAAATTGCTTTCTATGGCAGGAGCAAAAGTTATCGGTTATTCTCTCAATCCCCCCACAACACCCTCTCTTTTTGAGCTTTCCGGAGTAGAAAAGGAAATAGTTTCGGTTATCGGCGATATAAGGGATCTTGCAAAGCTGAACGAAACAATGCAGAAGTACCGCCCCGAAATAGTAATTCATATGGCGGCACAGCCCATAGTAAGAGAAAGCTACGCAGAGCCTGTCTACACATACGAAACAAATGTTATGGGTACTGTCAATATATGCGAGGCTGTAAGGCTGTGCGACAGCGTAAAATCATTCGTAAACGTAACCACCGATAAGGTTTACAAGAACAACGAATGGGAGTGGGGATACCGTGAAAATGACGCACTTGACGGCTATGATCCTTATTCCAACTCAAAGAGCTGCTCGGAGCTTGTAACAAGCTCTTATATTAAGTCGTTCTTCTATAACCGTGACATTGCGGTTTCGACCTGCCGTGCAGGTAACGTTATCGGAGGCGGCGACTTTGCAAAGGACAGAATCATCCCCGATTGCGTAAGAGCAATGGAGGCTAAGCAGAAGATAACAGTAAGAAATCCTTATTCGACACGTCCCTATCAGCACGTTCTCGAGCCGGTCGTTACATATCTTGTACTTGCAATGAAGCAGTATGAGGACAAGAGCCTTGCCGGTAATTATAATATCGGTCCGGATGACTGCGACTGCGCCGCTACAGGCGAGCTTGTCGATCTGTTCTGTTCACACTGGGGCGACGGCGCTTCGTGGAAAAACGTTGCGGATAAGAACGCTCCCCACGAGGCAAATTTCCTCAAGCTTGATTGCTCAAGAATAAAGCGTGTACTCGGATGGAGTCCCCGCTGGCATATTTCCGACGCTATCGAAAAGGTGACAGAGTGGAGCAAGGTATATCTTTCAGGCGGCGACATTAGCGCCGTTATGGAAAAGCAGATAAACGAATATCTGGAGGTAAAGTAATGAAAAAAGCTCTTGTTACAGGTGCAAACGGCTTTGTCGGAAGTGCGCTTGTGCGTGAATTGGTAAAGAATAATGTTGAGGTAATCGCACTTGACCGTGATGGTTGCAATAACAACATACCCAAAAATGTAAGATTTGTGGCTCACGAGCTTTCCGAATCGTCAAAGCTCGCCGATATTATTCCTGACCGTGATATTGATGTATTCTATCACTTTGCATGGGTAGGCTCGGCAGGCCCTGCGAGAGCAGACACCGCTTTACAGCTCAATAATGCTCAGTGGACGGTAGATTGTCTGCGTGTGGCAAAGGATATGGACTGCAAGAAGTTTGTATGTGCCGGCTCTATAATGGAGCATGAAACAATATCAGCCGCATTCAGACAGGGTAATAAGCCCGGTGCCGGCTACATATACGGAAGCGGTAAACTTGTTGCTCATACAATGTGTATGAGCGTTGCCGCACAGATAGGTATAGATCTTTGTTGGGCAAAGATAACCAACGCATACGGTGCAGGTGAGCTTTCACCCCGTTTTGTAAATACGACCATCAGAAAGATTATAAACGATGAGCCTTTACAGTTCACAAGCGGCACACAGAATTATGACTTTGTATATATAGACGATGTTGCAAGAGCGTTCTATCTCATCGGAGAGAACGGAAAGCCTTTCTGCCATTATCTTATAGGCAGCTCGGATGCAAAGCCGCTCAGAGAATTTGTTCTTGAGATGAAGGCTGCACTGGCTCCCGACAAGGAGTTCGTGTTCGGAGATGTTCCGTTCACAGGCGTAAATATGCCGCTGTCGGATTTTGATTGTTCGATTACGGAAAAGGATACAGGCTTCAGAGCTACTATACCTTTTGGTGAAGGCGTCAAAAAAACAATGGATTGGATTAAGGAGCAGAAATGATACAGAAGTTTGAATTCAAGGAAACAGAGATTAAGGGACTTATAGAAGTAACTCCCTTCAATGCCGATGATATAAGAGGCTGTTTCACAAAGGATTACTCGAAGGAAGTGTTCGAGGCAAACGGCATAAAGCACGATCTTGCCGAGGTTTTCTATACGACAAGCTACAAGGGCGTTATCCGTGCACTTCATTTTCAGCGTGAGAAACAGCAGCCCAAGCTGGTACGTTGCATACACGGACACGTTTACGATGTAGTAGTCGATTTACGCAAGGACAGCCCCACGTTCAAGAAGTGGCTTGCATTTGAGCTTATCGGTGAAAAGCACAACGAAATACTCGTTCCCGCAGGTTGCGCTCACGGTTATCTTGTACTTGAGGACAGCATAGTATCCTACAAGTGCGGAGAAAAATTCTACGGCGAATATGATGACGGCATTATGTGGAACGATCCCGACATTGCAGTAGACTGGAAGCTTGACAGAGTTGGCGGAATTGATAAGGTTATACTTGCCGATAAGGACAAGAATCTGCAGACCTTTAAAGAATTCATGAGCAAGTACGGTGGCTTTTGATGAGCAGTTTTGATTTTGACACCCTTATAGTCGGCTGTGGACTTTCCGGAGCGGTAATCGCCCGTCATTTAGCGGAAAAAGGCAAGAAGGTCGAGATATGGGAACGCAGGAACCACATCGGCGGCAATATGTACGACCACGTTGACGATCACGGAATACTTGTTCAGGATTACGGTCCGCACACATTCCACACGAAAGAGAAATATCTTTTTGATTATATGTGCCGCTATGAGCAGTGGTCTGATTACAAGCTGACCTGCGGTGCGGTATGGAACGATACATATACCCCCACCCCCTTCAACTTTACCACGATTGATAAGTTCTTTGATAAGCAAAAGGCAGAAACGCTCAAGGCAAAGCTGACTAAGGTTTACGAGGGCAGACCGACCGCTACCGTTGTTGAAGTTCTCGAAAACGAGGACGATGATATAAGAGCATACGCTCAGTATCTTTTCGATAACGATTATGCACCGTATACCGCTAAGCAGTGGGGCGTATCTCCCTCTGAAATTGACCCGTCTGTGCTTAAAAGAGTACCTCTGCGTTTTTCGTATGACGAGGGATATTTCGATGACGCTTATCAGGTAATGCCGGCACATTCATTCACGGAGTTCTTCAGAAATTTGCTTAACCATGAGAATATCACGGTCAGAACCGGTGTCGAGGCGCTTGAGCGGATTGCTGTAAAGGATAATAAGCTGTATGTTGACGGCGAGCCGTATAATAACATTCTTGTATATACAGGTGCGCTGGATGAGTTATTCGGTGAAAAGTACGGCAGACTTCCTTACCGTTCACTGCGTTTTGAGTATAAGTATACCGACAAGGATAGCCTTCAGGACGCTCCTGTCGTCGCATATCCTCAGGAAAAGGGCTTTACCAGAATCACCGAGTACAAGAAAATTCCCGTCCAGGATGTAAAAGGCAGTACCTATGCGGTAGAATATCCTCTCCCGTATAAGTCGGGCGAAAAGCTCGAGCCGTATTATCCTGTTCTCACAAAGGAGAGCATGGAGCAATACGCAAAGTACGAGGCTCTGGCATCGCAGATCGATAATCTTATCTGTTGCGGAAGACTTGCCGATTTCAGATATTATAATATGGATCAGGCGTTAAAACGTGCGCTTGAGCAATGCGATAAAATAGATAATATATAACGAACCGTCTGAGCTGTGGGCATTGACCCACAGCTTTATTTTTTACACTTATTGCAAAACGCTTTCAGCCATGTTATACTGGTAGAAAGAGGTGAGCAGATGAAAAAAAGAATAGCACGGTCGTCCGTTTTACATATAATATTGATAATAACCGCCATAGCCGCCGCAATGCTCTGCAGACAGCTTGACAGGATCGGTACTATGCAAATATTCGGCATTATCAGAAGTCTGATATATATTTTTATGTTTCTGATATGGGGAATCACCCTGAGAAACAGGATAGTGCAGATACAGGCAAAACGCTTTATGACATCTATAGCAGGGCTTATTGTGTTCTGGGTAGCTATCCGTTCGGTGAAGTTCGTTATAGCCCAGAGTCCGTTCGCTGTCCGAATGCTGTGGTATATGTATTATATCCCGATGATATTTATCCCTATGTTTGCACTGTTAGTCGCTCTTTCACTCGGAAAGCCCGAAAACTACCGCCTTCCCGGAGTTACATCCTTACTGTATGTCGCTTCTGTCCTGATGGTAATATTCGTTCTTACAAACGATCTGCATTGTCTTGTGTTCAGATTTCCGGGAGAAAGGGAAATGTGGGACGACAGAGATTACAGCTATGCAGGCGGATATTACATAGTGGCAGGATATATGCTTTTATGCACAATCGGCGCATTTGTGACTTTAATATCCAAGTGCCGTATACCAAAGGCAAGAAAACGTTTATTATGCCGTTACTGCCTGTTGTCGCAATGGTTATCTACACGTTGCTCTATGTGTCCGGAGAAATCACGGGCGGTACGTTCATTCACAGGCTGGCAGGCGACATGACCGTTACCGTAAGCCTTCTTACTGCGCTTTCTTTTGAATTCTGCATACAATGCGGACTTATCCGCTCAAACACTTATTATATACAGCTTTTGCGGCCGTGTACAGTTCCTGCTTTGATTACCGACAATGATTACAATATACTCCTCTCGTCCGATTGTGCCGAAAAGATAGACCGTGAAATAATGCAGATGGCAAAGTCCTCTCCCGTAATGCTCAGCAGCGGAAAACGTCTTTCCTCCGCCAAGATAAAAGGAGGCTATGTCTTGTGGCTGGACGATCTTTCTGAGCTTATTGAGGTAAACGACAAGCTGGCAGAGGCTAAGGACGATCTTAAGGATGATTATGATCTGATTTGCGAAGAATACGATCTCAGAAACAGAGAGGCTCACATACTTGAGCGTGACAGGATATATGACAGGATCAGCCGTGAAACGTCAGGTCAGATAGCTGTATTGAACAGCCTTACAGACCGCTTCGAACTGTCGGAGGATGAAGATGAGCGCAGAAAGCTATTGGGTAAGATGGTGGTAATCGGCGCTTATCTTAAGCGCCGGAACAATCTCATATTCATATCGGAAAGAAGCAGTATGATAAGCGAAAAAGAGCTGTACCTTGCGTTTCTCGAGCTTACGGATAATCTTGAGCTGTACGGCGTGACCTGCGGACTTAATATCAGATTAAATAAGTCCGTGCCGGCTGTGGCAGTAATGGAGATGTTTGATACATTCGAAAAAATGATTGAGCTGTCACTGGATAATTTATCGGCTGTGAATATATCCGTGACGCTAAACGGCGGTATATTCACAATGACGGTCACTGCTGAAAGCAGTACGGATTTTAATGTAATGAACGGTGATTTTGTAACGGCGGTATGTGATGATGACGGCGAATGGCAGATTGTATACAGAAGGGAGGCTGGAAGATGCGAGGCTTAGGCAGACGCTATCTGCTGCGCAGGACGGTAAAAGACGCATTTGATAATCTGCCGTCGGGTATATGTTTTTTCGACAGCAACGGAATAGCAGTCCTGTGCAACAAGCAAATGGACAGGCTGATATATGAATTGAAAGGCTTTGATGTACAGTGCCTCAGTGAACTGCAGGATATATTTTCGGAGCATAACAGCGGCTCGGTCGTACTTGTAAAGGGAAAAGCATGGCGCTTCAGACTTGATGTGGCTTCTCTTAACGGTGTCGGCTACTATACGCAGGTAACTGCAACTGATGTAGATGAGCTGTACAAACGTCAGCTTCAGCTTGAAGAAAGCAGCAGAAAACTCGAGCGTGCAGGCAGACGAATGCGAAAGCTGACAGAGAATATAAGAACGGTTATCCGTGAAGAAGAAATACTCAGTATGAAGATTCGTGTACACGATGATATAGGCAGGAGCGTAATTGCGACCCGTAATCTGCTGTCAAATAACAGACCGACAAGCGAGCTGGATCTTACAGCGTGGAAGAATGCTGTAAGACTTCTTATGAGGGACAACGAAAAAAGCTACGGATCAAACAGCTATGATATATCCGGTCAGTTAAAGGAAACATCTTCCGTTCTCGGAATCAAAATAAACGTTGAAGGAGATATTCCCGACCCGTTTTATTATAAAATATTCGTAACGGCTGTCAGAGAGTGCGCTACGAATGCGGTACGTCACGCAGGGGCGACAAAATTGAATGTTAAATGCAGTAAAAGCGGCGGCAGACAATGGATAGCCTTGTCTAATGACGGAAAAGCACCGGTCAGCGCCGTCACTGAAGGCGGCGGTCTTTCGTCACTGCACGACAGAGTAGAAAAAAGCGGCGGAACTATGAGCATTAATTCATATCCGTATTTCGAGCTTGTAATTTCATTTCCGCTCAACAAGGAGGTAACACTATGACGCAGGTACTGATTGTAGAAGACCAGAAAATGATAAGGGAAAGCCTTGAAAATCTTGTAGCCCAGGCAGACGATCTTTCTCCGGCAGGCTCGTTGTCTTGTGCGGCGCTTGCCGAGCAATACTGTATGCGTGGAAATATCGACCTGATATTAATGGATGTATGTACGGAAAATGATGAGAGCGGATTTGTCGCTGCGGAAAAAATAAAAAAACGCTTCCCCTCGATAAAAATTATCATCATAACCTCAATGCTTGATTACAGCTATCTTGATAAGGCAAGAAAAGCAGGTGCGGAGAGCATCTGGTTCAAGGATGTAAGCGCAGAGGAGTTACTCAGCGTTATAAAGAGGACGATAGACGGAGAAAGCGTATATCCCGATAAAATGCCCGAAATACCCGTAGGAAACGCTACCAGCTACGAGTTTTCCGATGCGGAAATCAGAGTTCTGCGACTGCTGGTCGAAGGTATGACGTATAAGGAGATGGCACAGGAGCTTTGCGTTACTCCCGATTGCGTAAAGGCACACGTCAGCAGTATGCTTTCTAAAACCGGTTATTCATCAAAAACAAAGCTCGCCGCAGTTGTAACATCAAAAAAACTGATTGTTAACGGATTTTGACAGAAATTTCTTGCATTTGCTTTTATTTTACCCATTTGGGTAATGGTTTAATTGGAACGGTATGGTATAATAACCTCAGACAGATAAACCGCATAAGCGGATTATCCCGTGCATAAGCAC
>ENA-UALZ01000358-UALZ01000358.1-human-gut-metagenome-genome-assembly--contig:-NODE-358-length-20702-cov-8.073037_pt1 | contig 20702 bp, 21 predicted proteins | sample MGYA00243706_ERZ654482 | MGnify/ENA primary metagenome ERZ654482 (study PRJEB26926, sample SAMN06164785) | human gut metagenome | biome: ENVO:00009003; feature: ENVO:2100002; material: ENVO:00002003...
CGTAGAAGATACTTGGACGGTGACGTCCTGGGAAAATATATCAATGCCGGCTTTTCGCTTTTTATATAAGGGCCATTAGCTCAGTTGGTTAGAGCAACCGGCTCATAACCGGTTGGTCTGGGGTTCGAGTCCCTAATGGCCCACCAATAGGGGTATAGCTCAGTTGGTAGAGCAGCGGTCTCCAAAACCGCGTGCCGAGGGTTCAAATCCTTCTGCCCCTGCCATATAGCACTGACAAAATAGATGACAGTGCCTCAAAGCCCGTGTTTACGGGCTTTTTTCATGTTATGAGGACGAAAAAAACAGATAAAAAACCGTAGATGCTTTTGGGCAATTTCAGCCGACTAGAAGGATTTGAACCGTATATGAGGGAAAATAATTTAAAGCAGATTTGAGAAATAGAACTCAAGTCTGCCTTTTTGTATATGTAGAAAAAATTAAAGCCGTTTTTATTGCTGATTCACAAAAGCAATAATAGACGGCTTTTTTTATTATATGAAGGTGGTGAAATCATATGTGGTAATGATTATTATAGACTAAGATAAAACAAGGGAGGAATGACAATGAACGGCAAACTTATAATTAACACCAATCTGCTCCGCAAAGAACCGGAGTACAGAACAAATTCATGTGTGGTGGAAAAAGCAGCAGCGGTTTCCCATGCTGGGTTTGAAAGTCTGAAAAGACATCCGCTGCAGGATAACTATCTGATTGAAGCAAATGCAGATCTGATGCGTTGTGACAGTGATAATAATTATCATTGTTTGTTGATCTATGATGAAGAACAAGGCGACGGCATGTTGATTGAATCGGAGGGTGCGGCTTATGCACGGTATTCGCAATATGTGCCGAATGCAAAGCTTCTGTATGAAGATCATATACGAACGCTTTCACAGACTCAGAAACAGGAATCCACAGAACAAATTGCAGCAGAGGAAATTGAGGAAGAAATTCAAATGGATATATCAATGTAAGGGGTGAAACGTATGATTTATGATGAGAAAAAAGTAGAAGCGCTTAAACGGCGGTATCCCGAAGGCACAAGAATCTGCCTTGACAGTATGGAAAATGATCCGTTTCCAATTCCGTCAGGCTCAAGGGGAACAGTTCAGTTTGTGGATGATGCAGGTCAGCTGATAATGAAATGGGATAACGGAAGTTCTCTTTCACTGATTCCCGGCGAGGACAGATTTCATGTAATACAGCCGGAAGAAAGTCAGGCGGAGCAGCTTGAGGAAAGTGAGAGTATCACCGAAGAAATACAAATGGATATGTCAATGTAGGCGGTTAGGTCAAAAAAGACTTAGCCGCTTTTTTTGTGCCCAAAATCTGAAAGGAGAGATAGATAATGATTAGGGTATTTGAAGCGTTTGCAGGAATCGGAGGATTCCGCAGCGCATTAGAAAAAACAGGAGGGTTTGAGATTGTAGGGTGGTGCGAGATAAATCACTTTGCTCAAAAGGCCTACAGACTATTATTTGACACAGGAAAAGAGGAATTTTATGAAGACATTACAAAAATCGATTACGGAACAATGCCGGACTTTGACCTCCTCGTTGGAGGTCCGCCTTGCCAGAGCTGGTCGGCTGCCGGACTCAGAAAAGGGTTTGAGGATGACAGAGGAAATCTGTTCCTCGAATATATTCGTCTCCTTGAAGCCAAAAAGCCCAAGTATTTTGTTGCTGAAAACGTTGCCGGACTGCTTAGTCATTCGCAGGGGAAAAGCTACGGAATCATCCTTGAAAAGATTTGCGAACTGGGGTATAGTATGTGCTGGCGTGTGCTTAACAGTGCAGATTTCGGAGTCGCCCAGGACAGGAAAAGAGTGTATCTTGTCGGATATCTTGGAGAAAGAAGTCCCGCCGAAATATTGGCTTTCGGAGAAAGCGGCAATGAAGATAGCAATGACAGCGGAGAAAAAACAAAGCTGAAACAGTTGATCGGAGGAAGTCAGGGATCACGGGTATATGCGCCTGACGGACTTGCTTCCACACAGTGCAGCGGTTCGGGAGGTATGGGAGGAAAAACGGGATTGTATTTAATAGATATGAATCCGCCGCCCAATTTAACAGAAAAAGCAAGATGTATAACAGCGCATCAGGACAGTGGGGTGAGTAAAAGAAAAGGAGAGCATTCGGCGGTATTTGTAGATTTAAATGAAAATCCGAAAATAACAGAGAATGCAAGATGTCTGCATACACGATATGATTTGGGAATAACCAATGGTAAACATAAAGGAGAGCGTTCAGGAGTTTTGACGGAAGAAGGACCGAGAGCGATAATAAATCCGTTTAAAGATAAAACCCGTCAGAACGGCAGAAGAATCAAAGAGCCGAACGAGCCGATGTTTACGCTTACCGTGACAGACCGCCATGGAATCGTTCACAGAGGACGAATCCGCAGACTTATGCCTGTGGAATGTTGGAAATTGCAGGCATTTACCGATAAACAGTTCCGTAAAGTGCAGGAATTCGGAATGTCGGACGCACAATTGTATAAATTAGCCGGCAACGCAATAACGGTAAATGTCATGGAAGCAATCGCAGGAAATATTTTAGAGTTTGAAAGGGGGTTAACAAATGCCGAATCATACCCACGAGTGGGCAGATGAGGATATCGGAATGAACTGCGGCAGATACAGCTATAGAGAGGGAGAACGTGTGGAGGAATACTTTCCTGACACGCAGAAGGACAGGATTGAATTTGCCTCTTCTGTTATGGATGTTAGTCCGCAGGATTATGCACTTTTCCTGAATGCAAGCGAAAAAGAATATATTTGTCTGCCTGATGATGAATATGAAGTTATTGAGGCTGCGGGAGTAAAGGCTCTTTTCACAAATGAACGTCTTACGGCCGATAATATTCCGAAAGGACTGTATTGCTATCATCTTCGTGAATCAGACAACGGGGATAGATTTGCGTCAATTGAAAATATAGTTACAGTTTATCATGGCGGTTCAGTTATAACAAAGGAAAAAATAGAGCTAGGGGAAAAGGGATATATACCGCTTAATGAGGATACAGAACCTAATTTTTTAGGCGAAACAATGGGGTTGGAGGACTTTTGGATTACAAGTTCGGAGCAAAGTGAAGATATGGGAATGGAGATGACACAGTTATGAGCATAATAAGGATTGAAGCACAAAAGCTTCGCAGGATGGAAAACAATGAGGGACTGGTGATACAAGGCTGCGGAGGCGACCTTCAGGAATGGGTTGACGGAATAAACGATATGCTGACAGAAGCCGGTATCCTGATAAACGGCAGCAGATTTGAAAACTGTTACGCTTTTGAAAACGAAAATCTGACTTGTATCCTGTTCCCGTTTGAAGATGTGCAGCTTGAAATGGGAAAGCTTGCAATGTGGAGACTGCAGACGCACGAGCAGTTCGGAGGCACATGGCTTTCCGATTATGTTCCCAACAGGCTAGGAGGTTTTACTGCGGAGAATGAACAGGTGCAGAAAAAACCAAACTGTCCTCTGATAGGTCAGAACGGAAACATATTCAATCTGTTGGGAATAGCCTCAAATACGCTTAAAGAAAATGATATGGCAGATGAGGCAAAGGAAATGCGCGAACGAATCGTGTCCTGCGGCAGCTATGATGAAGCGCTTGGCATTATAAGTGAATATGTTGAAATAACATCAGTTGACGAGGAAGAAACTGTAGAAATGGGATTGGAGATGATATAAATGGTGTACTTATTTATCGGGATGGTTATAGGAGGTACTGCAGGACTGTTTACAGGTTGTCTGCTTGTATCGGCGAAGGAAGCCGATAAGGAAATAAACAGACTTAATAAAGAGCTTGAGGATAGGAAAAGCTCTGATCAATAATAAATCACAGCCGTTTTGCCGACAGCGGACAAGGCGGCTTTTTTGTTGTATCCTTTCTGCGGTTGGCAAAGGCAGAAAGGAGAAATATGAACAGCTTTATGTCTTGGGTAGGGGGAAAGAAAGCTCTTCGGGACGCAGCGCTTGCAAGATTTCCCCCGTATTATGAAAGGTATATCGAGGTGTTCGGAGGTGCAGGCTGGGTACTGTTCCATAAACCGCCCGGAATGGATTTTGAGGTGATAAACGATTACAATTCCAATCTCACCAATCTGTACCGTGTGGTACGGGATAAGCCGGATAAGCTGAAATATAAGCTTCGGTATGTGCTCAATTCAAGGGAAGATTTCAATTGGATTGCAAGTCTGCATAAGAAAGGCTTGTTCAGTCAGTTAAAGGACGTTGACAGGGCGGCAAAATTCTATCAGCTGATACGGTACAGCTACGCTTCAGGTCTGTACAGCTTCGGAAGTCAGCCTCATTCCATGTGGGCGGATTTTCCGCAGATAGATATGGCGTCGCGCAGACTGCAGAAGGTAGTAGTGGAAAACAGAGATTTTGAAAAGCTGATAAGGCAGTATGACCGCCCTATCAGCTTTTTTTACTGTGATCCGCCGTATTTTGCCGCGGAGAATTACTATAAAGACGTAGGATTCAGCGAAAAGGATCATATCAGGCTTCGTGATACGCTTCTGAATTGTACCGGAAAGTTTCTGATTTCCTACAATGACTGTCCCGAAATCCGTGAGATATGGGATAAACCGAATGTCCGTATTGAAGAAATCAGCAGACTGAATAATCTTGCACAGAGGTATGAGAGCGGCTGTATGTACAAGGAGTTATTTATATCAAATTACGATACAAGCGAGAGAAGAAATATGGTAAAACAGTTTTCTCTCTTTGACGATGAAAACGGAGGTTAAGTATATGGTGGAAAAGAACGAGATCACAGGCTGCGCAGCGGTTGAAAACGGCATGATATATATTCCGAAGGTGTATCTGCCGGAGGGAATAAAGCTCAGGTTTAAATTAGAACTTGACGGAGAATTTGAAATAGCCTTGTTTCTTGATAAGGCAGAAGAATCGGCGGAGGGATAAGGAATGTACAGGATTTACAGAATCATAGGCAAAAAAGGAAGAATAACGATACCGTATGAAATGAGGTCGGCTTTAAATATTGGCAGGGGCGATATTTTAAGCTTTCAGCTTAACGGAAAATCCGTTATTATTACAAAAGAAAAGCTCTGCGGCAATTGCAGGGGAGATAAAGAGGCGCTGACGCAGGCGGTAAACAGTCTGGAGGACAGGGAAAAATACGAGCTTGCCGTATATCTTTTGAATCAGTGCGGCGTACAGAAATGAAATTGATGGGAGATTTGTTATGAAAGTAAAAGCAGCGATCAATAAAATAGTGAACAATCCGGATTCGGCGGTAAAGGCATATGCAAGCGTATCGTTTGACGGAGCGTTTGCGGTACACGGAATTAAGGTTTGTGAATCTGAAAAGGGACGGTTTGTTTCAATGCCGTCAGTACAGTATAAGGACAGTAATGGGAAAACAAAATACAGAGATACTTTTCACCCCATATCAAAAGGAGCAAGGGAAGCTCTTAATAAATCTGTGCTGAATGCATACGATATCAAGCTTCAGCAGATTCAGGCTTCGGAAATTGAGATATCCGAAGAACAGGAGGAAACGGAGGAAATCGAGGAATATCCGGAACAGGAGATGGGAATGTGATTTGATAATAAATATTCGTTTGCCGTGTGCAGGCTTCAATTAAGAGCAGCGCATGCCTCTCTTTTCAAACAGTTCACTGAACTGTTTGAAAATTCACCCTGTGCGGAGCTCCTTATGCAGGGATTTCGCCGTCTGCGGACGGCGACCAAGGCTCCTGCCTTTGTAAACCGCAAGCCTTTGAAAAGGCTTGACTTAAACTATAATTTATTAGGAGGAAATTAATGAAAAAACTAACAACAAGAATGTTGTCAATAATGACGACGATCGTAATGATATTAACAATGCTGCCGTTAACGGCATTCGCAGATAAAACAAAGGTACAGATAGTAAACGCATATGAGCTTGCAACCAAGAGCAAGCTGACTATAGGCGACGGATATACGCTCAATGCGGAGGACTATTGGTGCATAATTCATACGTCAGACAGTACGAGAGCGGTATACTGCATTGAACCCGGCAAGCATGTTTTAAGCGGAGATATGTATAATGAAAATGCAGCTGCAGAATATCTGAAAACCGTAAGAAATAAAACATTGTCTGCCGACGAAATTCAGGCGGTTCTCAGAAGAACCTTTCTGTATGCATACACAGGCAAGCTTGATACGGCTGAATCGTATCTGAAGTATACGGCAACTCAGCTTCTGGTTTGGGAAGTTATCGTAGGACAGAGAGATATGGATTTCAAGCGTGTAAACAACGGATATACATCGGTTGAAAAGGAGCTCAGTAATTTTAAGGACGATTATGCGGCACAGAAAGTAAGCGAATATTACTACGATTATGAAAGCAGGATAAAGAATAACTCAAAGTCCGTTTCATTTGCATACAGTTTAAAAGCGACTGCAAAGGATGAGGCAGTAAAAGCAGGAGCTGACGGTACATATACCTTTGCGGATAAAAACGGTCAGCTTAAAAACTTTGACGCGTCAATAAGCGGCGGAACAGTCGTGTCCAAATCCGGAAACAGCCTGAAAGTTAAAGCAGACGACGGAAAAACAGCAGTTGTGACATTAACTCAAAATAATTTAAGCGATTCAGGAGAGCTTACCGGATTTCTGACGCTGACAAGCGATACCAAACAAACGCTTGCGGAGTTAAAAGCGGGTACAAGAAAATATTATGCGGCAGTAAAAGGACTTGAAAACGGTAATCTTGAAATAATCAAAACCTCCGAGGACGGTATTGTTGCAAATATTGAATTTACCGTAAAGGGCAATGGCAAGACATATAATGTGAAAACAGACAGCAGCGGTAAAATAAAAATACCTGATCTGACTGCAGGGGAATATACGGTAACCGAAAAAGTTCCTGTCCGCTATGAAAGTCAGCAGTCCAAAAAGGTTACGGTTCAGGCAGGAAAAACAGCTTCCGTGTCATTTTCCAACACTCTTAAAAAAGGAGCGATTAAAATAAACAAGCAGTCGGAGGACGGGCAAAACGGAGGCAGAACCTTTACAGTCAGCGGCAACGGAAAGACATATACAATCAATACAAACAGCGACGGTATTGCACTGCTCTCAGATATTCCTGTTTACGACAAGGATAATAAGAAGATTACATATACCATAAGTGAGAAAGGTGTTCCGGTAAAATATGTTGTTCCTGCAAGTCAGACAGCAACCCTTACAGCAGACGCAACCACAACCAAGACGTTTAAAAATGTGCTTAAAAAGTTTACCGCAGAGGTGATCAAGAAAGACAGCGAATATGAATCCTCGCAAGGCGACGGAAGTCTCGCAGGTGCTGTTTACGGTATATATAACGGAGAAGAACTCGTAGACACATATACTACCGATGAGAAAGGATATTTTAAGACAAAGGAATATGTCTGCGGAGATAACTGGACCATAAAAGAAATAACGCCAAGCGAGGGTTACCTCCTTGACGATACGGTTTACTCGGTAGGCGCTGAAGCTAAGAATTATACAGTTGAAAAGAATACTGTAAAAATGACGGTAAAAGAAGACGTTATCAAGGGTAAGATTTCAATAGTCAAGCACAGCGACGACGGTACGACGCAAATTGAAACACCTGAACAGGGAGCGGAATTTGAGGTATATTTAAAATCCGCAGGTTCATATGAAAAAGCAAAGGACGCTGAAAAGGATTACCTTATTTGTGATAAAAACGGTTTTGACGAAACCAAGCTGATGCCTTACGGAATATACGTTGTTCATCAGACGAAGGGCTGGGAAAACACAGAATGGATGAAGGATTTTGAAGTTATAATCAACGAGAATGAGAAATCATACTTTTACCTTATTAATGACGCCGTTTTAACTTCGCTTGTAAGGATTGTAAAGAAAGACGCAGAAACGGGAAATATTATTCCTGTTTCGGGAATAGGTTTCAAGGTCTGGGACTGCCGGAATGAATGCTATATAGAGCAGACAGTCAACTATCCTTCGCAGATTACAATAAATACGTTCTATACCGATGAAAGCGGAGCTTTAATGCTGCCAAACGAGCTTGTATACGGCAATTACGAGCTTCACGAGGTGCAGACAGCCAACGGATATATGCTTGATGAAACTCCTGTTCCGTTTGCGGTTGACGGTCAGGAAGAAGTAATTACGATAGAAAAATTCAATACCGCTCAAAAGGGCAGGATAAGCGTACAGAAAACAGGAGATATATTTACAAGGGTAAACAAGACGTCCTCCGCATATACGGACGAAGATGGAAATATGATTGAAAACCCTACGACATATACTCCTGTGTTTGAGATAGGAAACCTTTCAGGCGCAGTATTTCAGGTCATTGCAAGCGAAGATATATTGACCGCAGACGGTACTGTAAGAGCGAATTCCGGTGATGTCGTTGCAGAACTGACTGCAGACGAAAACGGATATGCTGAAACTGACTTATTGTACTTAGGCAAGTATGAAGTGAAGGAGATAAATGCTCCCGACGGATACGTTTTAAATACCGAGTCTCAGTTTGTGGAATTAACCTATGCAGGACAGGAAATTGAAGTAAGGGATACCGTAAATGCGGCGTTTGTCAACGATTATCAAAGGCTTGAAATCAGTCTTGAAAAGATTTTGGAACAAGACGAAACATTTGCAATCGGAACGAATGAAGAATACAAGTCTGTAAGATTCGGATTATTTGCAGAGGAAGAAATAACTGCGGCTGACGGAACTTTTATCCCTGCAAACGGTCTTATAGCCGAAATAAGTCTTGACGAAAATATGAAAGCGGTATTCTCTGAAAAGCTTCCGTTTGCAAAGTACTATGTTCGGGAAATTGCCGCAGACGAGCATTACATTCTCAGCGATGAAAAGTATTCAGTAGATTTTACCTATCAGGGACAGGAAACAGAGGTAGTGTCAATAGATTGCGGAGAGTTTGAAAACAAGCTTAAAAGAGGAACAGTCAAGGGTCTGAAAGTAGGCGAGTACAATAAACCACTTGAAAACGCAGTGTTCGGACTCTTTAAATCCGACTGCACGGAGTTTACAAAGGAAAATGCATTAATCACAGTCAAGTCGGATGACAAGGGCTGTTTTTCTTTTGCCGATATTCCTTTCGGTGAGTTCGTAGTACGAGAGATAAAAGCGCCTAAAGGATATATTTTGTCCGACAAAGTGTATCAGGTGAATATAACCGAGGACGGTCAGACAGTTGAAATCACAGCTGAAAACAAGCCGATAACCGTTGAGTTTTCAAAGCGTGATACCGATGGAAATGAGCTTAAAGGAGCAAAGCTTCAGATAGTTGATGAAAAAGGCAATGTGATAGACGAATGGACTTCGGACGGTACAAATCATATCGTTATGAAGCTGAAAGCCGGAAAATATATGCTTACTGAAGTCGCAGCTCCCGACGGTTATGAAATAGCAACAGACATCAGCTTCGAAGTGTTTGAGGACGGTACTGTCAAGGCAGGAAATACAGAAACTGTAGCCGTGTCCGATGACGGAAATCCGCTGATAGTTATGGTAGACGAAGCGGAAGAAAAGCAGATAACTCCTCAGACAGGCGATAATCAAAGCAAGCTTCCCGGAGTTCTTATGATCGGCGCAGGACTTTCGATTTTTGTACTGCTTTTCTTAAAGGGCAGAAAAAAGAACGGAGGAAAAGATGAAAAGTAAGAGGATGTTAAAAATGGCGGCAGTCGTGTCGGCTGCCGCCCTCCTTGCAAGGGGCGTATATTTCTTGTTTCACAATGGCATTGCACAAAAAATAAGCTACGAAAAGCTAAAGCCTTTTATGCCGGATATAACTTTGCTGAATGTATCTCCGGCTGAACGGCTAATGACAAAAGATAAAGCGGAGTTAAAGGAACAGGTTCGGAAAATGAATCATAGCTATGACGGCTCGATAGGCTGGATATATATTCCCGATACAAATATAAATTACCCTGTTATGCAGTCGGAGGATAATGAATATTACCTGCGAAGAGCCTATGACGGGAGCTATTTGTATTCGGGTTCTGTTTTTCTTGACCGGCGGTGCAGTCCGGACTTTTCGGGAGATGTGAATATGCTGTACGGTCACAATATGCAAAACGGAAGTATGTTTGCGGACGTTGTAAATTTCATAAACGAGGATTACTTTGACAGTCACAGGTACGGATGGCTTACAACTGAGGAAAGTGTGTACAGAATAGAGTTCTTTTCAGTTTCACAGCCTCAGAGTTACAGCGGAGTGTATAATGTTCTGAGGGCAGGAGATAAGTGGCTTGCAAAGCTTAAAAGCTGTTCTCTTATTTACAGAAATCCGGATATCGGTGAAGATGATCCGATGATTTCGCTTTCCACCTGTACAGGCTCGGAGGGAAGCTCAAGGACTGTTCTGACAGGAAAATTAATTGAAGTTTAACGGAGGAATGTATATGAAAAAGAATGTGTTTATTGTACTTACAACCGTATTGATTGTGACCGCGTTTTGCAGCATTACCGTATTTGCAGACGGCGAGGTGGCAAACGCAGTAAGCAACACATGGACAAAAGCGAGAGGTCAGATAAAATCGATCGTAAACGATGTGGTATTCCCTGTTATAGATGTTGTTCTGGCAGTATTATTGTTTGCTAAAATATCTACAAGTTACATGGACTACCGCAAGCACGGTCAATTTGAATGGACCGCTCCGGCAATCCTGTTCGGCTGTCTCATATTCTCGCTGACAGCTCCGCTGTATATCTGGTCTATAGTGGGGATGTAATAAAAGATAACAGGGAAAAGCAGTCTTCGGACTGCTTTTTCAATTGGGGGTGACAATATGCCGTATATACCGTATACGGACGAGGAAAAACAGCTTGCCAACAGCGTGGATCTGGAACAGTTTCTGCGTATGCGGGGAGAAAAACTGGAACGTGCAGGACGTGAATACAAGCTGATTTACTATGACGGCAGCGGAAAGCACGACAGCATAACGATCCGAGGGTCTGCATGGTTCGACCACAAAAATCAGGTGGGCGGCGGAGCGATCAGATTCATGCGATACTTTTATGATATGGATTTTCAGACTGCCATGCAGGAATTATTAGGGCAGAAAGTTAAATATTATCCGGTCGAGCCTTATAAAAATTTATCACAGAAAATGAGAAACGATCTGTCCGGTGCGGTCACGCACAAGGAATTTCATTTGCCAGAAGCAAATTCTAATATGCATCGTGTGTACGCTTATCTTATCAAGCGTCGGTTTATCAATCCCGAAATCATAACTCATTTTGCCAAGCAGCATACGCTGTATGAGGACAAGGAGCATCACAATGCAGTGTTTGTAGGCGTCGATGAAAACGAGATTCCCCGTCAGGCGCATAAGCGGTCAACCAATTCTTTTGGAAATACATTTCGTCAGACCATTGAGGATTCTGATACACGATACAGCTTTTCTCATTTTGGAACTAGCGGAAAGCTGTTTGTATTTGAAGCGCCGATCGATATGCTGAGTTACCTGACCTTGTATCCCGAAAACTGGCGTAAGCATTCATATATTGCAATGAACGGAGTGTATGAAAATGCAGTTTTAACGGCTCTTGAAACCCATTCCAACCTGAATGAAATTGTGCTGTGTACGGATAACGATGAGGGAGGTATCGATACAGCCGACAGACTGACTGATATATTAAATGAACATGAATATCAAAATATATCTCGGATTATTCCTGAAAATAAGGACTTCAATGAAGATTTAAAGGAGAGAAACGGTGCAGAGCCTTTAAAATCCGTGTCTCATAAACGAAAAAGTCTGTATTATGAAACAGTTACGGATTTAAAATATTTTAAATGCAGTTCTGACCGATTAATTGACAGGCTGTCAAAAACATTCCGAAACGGACAATATCATTATCTTGCCGAGTATGCGCTTGCAGGCTCGGCATTTTTTATCGGCAGAAAAGAGGAAGCATCCATGTTTGAAAGACTGAGAGCAAAGCTGTCAGACGAATACAGAGCATATGCGGATAAAGGCAAAATGTATTCCAAACAGGAGCAATTAAAAAGAGCCTATCAGTCGGTAATAAAAGATTTGCGGCATACGCAGGCAAGAACTAAGGAGCAGATCATTCAGACAGCAAAATCTCTGTATGAACTTGCAGACTGTGCAGTAAAATGCGAGGTGGAACAGCATATGGAAGCTCCCGTTATATTACAGAATGAAACGCCTCAGATGGAAGAACCGTCTGAGGCGCTGTGCCTTGAATATGGATAATCAGAAATTAGAACCGTTCCATCCCCAATCTGTGGTTGCAGTATATTTCACATAAATTCGGGACGGATCAATATCAAGCTGTTCATTTAAAACAGTGCATAATTTTTCGGTAAGCGAATTGAAAGCGGACGGGTTTGCCTGTCCGTAAACGCTTACTTCAACCATGGCGGCAGGCTCGTCTGTTCCCTCGAAATACAAGATGTATTCCGGTTCGATTCCCGCCATAAGCCAAGATTCAGACTTACCCGGAATGGCTGTGATTGCCTGACCAAGCGCAGATTTTATTGCAATTTCTTTTTCAGAAGAAACCGGACGATTCGTTTTAATATTAATGAATGGCATAATATTACCTCCGTTTTTTTATTTAGTATACCACAAATCAAAGAGATTTTCAATCGAAAGGAGAAGAATGTGACGCAGACGCAGCTGATCGGCATTATTATAATGTCGGTCGTTTTTATTTTACTTGCAGTATTGGTATACTGCTCCAATAACTATTCCCTGAACGGAATCAAGAAAAAGACTGTGGGACAAGGACAGTATGGAACAGCCCGTTTTTCTACAAATGCGGAGATAAAAAAGACTTATGTTCAGATACCATTTGACGTGAAAAACTGGCGTCAGGGAAAGAATCTCCCGTCAATTCAGGGTACGGTGGTAGGATGCAAAACCAAAGGAAAACAAACCTATGCTTTAATTGACGAGGGCGATGTTCATACGATGATGATAGGCGCTGCGGGAGTTGGCAAAACCGCTTTTTTCCTATATCCGAATATAGAGGCGGCGTGTGCATCGGGAATGTCTTTTCTATCAACAGATTTGAAAGGAGACGTTTTTCGAAACTACGGCAGTATAGCAAAAAAGTATTACGGCTACAATGTTTCGGTAATCGATCTTAGAAATCCAACACGCTCGGATGAAAATAATATGCTTCATCTGGTAAACAAGTATATGGATATTTACAAGGCGGATAAGTCCAATCTTTCTGCAAAGGCAAAAGCGGAGAAATACGCAAAGATAACAGCCAAAACCATTATAAATATAGGCGGTGGAGATTACTCTTCGATGGGACAAAATGCGTTTTTTTACGACGCTTCGGAGGGACTGTTGGCTTCACTGATTCTGTTGATTGCGGAATTCGGCGACAAGGACGAACGTCATATCGTATCGGTGTTTAAGCTGATTCAGGATCTGCTTGAGCCTGCAGCGGAAAGCAAAAAGTCAGACAAAGGTCAGGCAAAGCCGAAAAACGGTTTTAGAATCCTGATGGAAAAACTGCCAGACGAGCATAAGGCAAAGTGGCTTGCAGGTTCGGCGCTGTTTGCGGCAGATCAGGCGATGATGTCCATCATATCAACCGCATTGTCACGTCTTAACAGCTTTATTGACTCTGAACTGGAGCAGATTCTATGTTTCGGCACGGCAATTGACGCAGAGAAGTTCTGCAGTGAAAAATCAGCAATCTTCATTGTGCTTCCTGAAGAAGATATCAGTAAATATTTTATGGTATCGCTGATAATTCAGCAGCTGTACCGTGAGATTTTAGTTATAGCAGATGAAAACGGCGGCAGGCTGAAAAACAGAGTAATGTTTTTCTGTGACGAGTTTGGCAGCTTCCCCAAGATAGAGGGTGCAGAAGCAATGTTTTCCGCAAGCCGTTCAAGGCGAATTTCAATAGTGGCAATTATTCAGTCCTTTGCGCAGCTTGACAAAAATTACGGCAGAGAAGGTCAGGAAATCATAACCGACAACACGCAATTGACCATATTCGGAGGGTTTGCCCCGAATTCTCAGTCAGCGGAGATACTTTCCAAGGCGCTCGGAGAACAAACCGTGTTAAGCGGTTCTGTCTCTCACGGCAGGGATAAATCGCAGTCATTGCAGATGATCGGCAGACCGCTGATGACCCCCGACGAGCTGAAGTCCATGCCCAAGGGACAGTTTATCGTGATGAAAACGGGCACGCATCCCATGATATCGCCTTTAAAGCTGTATTTTAAGTGGGGCATCAAATTTGAAGAACCGTATATGCTTGCAGATAAAGGGGCAAGAAAGGTCACATATATGAATAAGGAAAAACTGATGCGTGAAGCGGAGATGAAATATCCGCAGAAGAAAAAAATACTTCCTGTTGAATTCGATATAGAGTATGATGAAGAACTGCCGAAAAGGAAAAAGCCGCTGAAAACAGGAGGTGCATAGTGTTTGAGTTTCTCAAGGGAAATTTACGAATACGGGCTTCCCCACAGAGCAGTATCGGTCTATATGTATCTGTCCAACCGTGCGGGAAAAAGGAAAGAGTGTTTTCCGTCTGTGAAAACCATTGCGGCGGACTTGAAAATTTCAAAGTCGACTGTGTTTCGGGCGCTGAATGATCTGGAACAAGCCGGACTGATTGAGCGTGAGGAAAGGAGACGTACTTCCGGCGGCAGAAGCTCTACGCTTTATAGGGTGAAAGGTTGAAAAACAGGCGGTTTGCAGTTTGAATTTTTAATATTGGAGGGAAAAATGAAAAGGAAAAAAGAACGGTTTAAATGCTACAGAAGAACCAAGAGGTACTATATAATGGTTCATAGCTCAGAGCATAACATTAAGCTGAAAAATCCAATATCGGCAGAAGAAAAAAAGAGAAATTATCAGTCCTGCGGGACAGATTTTTTTATACGGGAAAAGAGGAGGCGGTGTAAATGTTTGACTGGATAGGCGACGCGCTGGTCTGGGTCGGAGATAAGATATCAGGCGCAGTATCGAGCGTAGGTTCGGCAATTTCTGAAGCTGTATGGGATGTAATGCTTGAATGGCTCTTTAAAACCATTTACGGAGCAATTGCAGATTTTTTTGGAATGATAAACTCAATGGCGTCGGAAATATTTGACCTGAATTGGGTAAACGCATTTTTAAGTCTGTTTTCAGCGTTCGGATGGGCGCTGTTTGCGGCAGGACTTGTGGTGGCGGTGTTCGATACGGCGATAGAGTATCAGACCGGACGTGCAAATATACAAAGTACCTGCCTTAACGTTCTTAAGGGATTTATGGCAGTCAGCCTGTTCACCAATCTTCCCGTTGCCTTGTATAAATTCTGTATAACATTGCAGACAACGTTTTCAGGGGATTTGATAGCTTCGTTTATCGGAGCAAACCGATCTGCGGATTTAGGAACAATGGCGGAGATTGCCCTGAAAAATCTGGGAGGTTTTTCGGGGCTTTTGGGAATCCTGACTATGATTGCCCTTGCATACTGCGTAGTAAAGCTCTTCTTTGCAAATATAAAGAGAGGCGGCATCTTACTGTGTCAGATAGCCATAGGAAGTCTGTATATGTTTTCAATTCCCAGAGGATATGCAGACGGCTTTAACAGCTGGTGCAAACAGATATTTGCCCTGTGCTTAACAGCTTTTCTGCAGACCACTCTGCTGTTCTTAGGCTTGCTTACATGGCAGACTAATATGCTTTTAGGACTTGGCATAATGCTTTCGGCAAGCGAGGTTCCGAGAATTGCACAGCAGTTCGGACTGGATACAAGCGTAAGATTCAATATGATGAGCGCTACTCACACTGTTAATACGGCTGTAAACGCCGGAAGATTTGTGGCGTCTAAATTAGTTTAGGAGGTTTTAATGAAAACATATATTTATCCGCAGAATCTGAAAGCGGCTTCAAAGCTGTGGCTGTGGAGCATAAAGGATTTTTTGATTATATGCATAGGACTCATCCTGTCGGTTGTGATATTAATTCAGGTGTGGACGTTTATACCGTTCGGAATAACGGCAATGTTTGCGTTTTTGTCTATACGAATGGAGGAAACAACGGTAATGGATTATATATTCTGTGCGTTTAAGTTTTTTGTGACGGCACAGCAGTTATTTTATTGGAGGTAGAGATAGAAAATGAGAAAAGCAAAAAAGCAGAGGAAAAAATCAACGCAGAAGTTATTAGGATTGGAAAGCTTCGGAAAATACGGACTGAAAACAGAAAAAGGAGAGCTTGTTTTTTACAGCGTACAGCCTACGAATATATCAGTGCTTTCAGATGAGAACATAGACGTTAAGGTGCATCATTTAATGTCGCTGCTGTCAATGATACCTGAGCTTGAAATAATATGTCTTGACAGCTGTCAGTACTTTGACGCAAACAAGCAGAATATAGTCCAGAGGATAGAAGCTGAGAAAAGTCCTGAGATAAGGAATATACTGAAAGCGGACTTGGGATTCCTGGACAGTATTCAGATTGAAATGTCAACTGCAAGGCAGTTTCTGTTTTCTCTGAGAATAAAGGACAGAAAGGAAGGTCAGATTTTTCAGCAGATAAACCGTTCGTCAAAGCTGATAGCAGAACACGGATTTGATGTAAGACAGCTTAAAAAAGAGGATATCAAGCGAATGCTTGCCATATACTTTGAGGTATCAATGAACGGAGAAGAAATAGAATTAATTGAGGGTGAAAAATATTTGGAGGCAGCGGTAAATGAAAAAAATTAAGAGAAAATCAAAGGTTTTGACACCGGAGCAATTAGAGGAAATAAGGGTACAGGAGTTTTTTGATAGGATTGCTCCAAGTACGGTTAAGTTTTTTCCTGATAAATTTATCTGCGGAAACAGCTATAAGTGCGTGTGGGCTGTGAGAGAATATCCGCCTTCAACGGAAGAACAGGCGATACTGTCGCACTTAGCAGACCGAAGCGGAGTAACGCTGAGGATATATAACCGTCTTGTAGACAGCGCCGAGCAGCGTCAGATAATACAGCACGCCGCCAGAAGAAACAAGCTGATGACGACGGTAAACGACGTTACCGATTCCATTGAGGCGGAGAATAATCTGAAAGATGTGGTTCAGCTGATAGCGGACCTTAGACGAAACAAAGAACCGCTTTTGCACACGGCTGTGTTTATTGAACTGAAAGCGGGCAATGAAGAAAAACTAAAGGCGCTGCAATCGGATATTTTAATGGAGCTTACCCGTTCCAAGATAACGGTGGATAAACTGGTTTTGCGTCAGAAAGAGGGAATGCTGTCAGCGCTGCCGTTTGGATATAATGCATTCGGAACGCTGTTTGAAAGAGTACTGCCTGCAAGCGCTGTAGCGAATTTATATCCTTTAAATTATTCAGGCAAAACCGATGAAAAAGGCTTTTATATCGGTCGAGATAAGTTTGGGACGAACATTCTGGTGGATTTTGACAAGAGAAGTGATGATAAGACAAATGCCAATGTTCTTATACTCGGCAACAGCGGACAGGGAAAGTCATATTTAATGAAGCTTCTGCTTACGAATATGAGAGAGTCGGGGAAATCAATAATTTGTCTTGATCCCGAAGCCGAGTATGAGGACTTGACCAATAATCTCGGCGGCACATACCTTGACCTTATGTCAGGGGAATATATGATAAATCCATTGGAACCCAAATCGTTCGGCGACCGGCGTGATGCCGGACCCATTTCGCACACCTTAAAAAATCAGGAACCAAGTTCTGATTCCTTCGATGATAATAACAGCGCCCCGGAAGCCTTCCGGAAGGTAACAAGGTTAAGTCAGCACATAAGCTATTTAAAAGACTTTTTCAGAACCTACAAGGATTTTACCGATGCAGAGGTTGACACAATTGAGATTATGCTGATGAAGCTGTATGCGAGATTTGATATTGACGATCTGACCGATCTTGACAGTCTTAAGCCGGAAGATTATCCTGTTATGGAGGATTTGTATAACCTGATTGAAAAGGAATATATGATATTCGACCATGAGAAAAAGCGCCTGTACACAGAGGAAAATTTGCAGAATATTTGTCTTGGACTGCATTCAATGTGCAAGGGAGCCGAAAGCAAGTATTTCAACGGGTATACGAATATAAAGGACAGTGAATTTCTATGCTTTGGCGTTAAGGGACTAATGGATACCAACAAAAAGCTTAAAGATACCTTGCTGTTTAACATTCTCAGCTACATGAGCAATCAGCTTTTAGGCAGGGGAAATACAGCTGCGGCAATAGATGAGCTTTATTTGTTTCTTTCAAATTTAACAGCAATTGAATATATCAGAAACGCCATGAAGCGTGTTCGTAAAAAGGAGTCCTCAATAGTGATATCGTCACAGAACGTCGAGGATTTTTTGCTGCCTGAAATTAAAGAATTTACAAAGCCGCTGTTCTCAATTCCGACCCATCAGTTCTATTTCAATCCCGGAAATATTGAGGTTCAGGCATTTATTGATACCCTGCAGCTTGAAATGGCTGAATATGATTTGTTTAAATATCCTGCAAGAGGTTCATGCCTGTACAGATGCGGAAATGAAAGATATCTTCTGCAGGTAATTGCGGCGGCAGGAAAGAATAAGCTGTTCGGCAGGGCAGGAGGAAGATAATGCGGTTCTTTTTCTTGTATTATACTTTTAGTAAAAGGAGGGAAAAATTATGAGTGTAACAGCAGCCGCAATAGCCAAAAAAGCGGCGGTAATACTGGCAAAGGACAAGCGTACATGGAAGGCAGTCGGCTTAATAATAGGAATTGCTATTGCCGTTGCATTGCTTCCGGTGATGCTTTTGCTTGCAATAGGAAATCAGCTTTCCGCTGCGGATACTGAGAGTATAGATTATTCTGCATATATTCAGAATCTCAGCGCAGAGCAAAAGATATGGCTTTCACTGATGGAATCGGACGGTAAAGCAATAGCAGACGAGCTGTCAAAGCTCGGTCTTAAAACGCAGATTGTAAAAGCACAGATGATATATCTCACCTATTTTGAAAATGTTTCAAAGGGTGAGAATTTTTTTAAGGATTACTCTGCTTGTTTTAAGGAAACCAATAATGAAAAACTGATTGAAAATCTGAATAAAAAGTACGGATTAAATATCAGCTATGAGGAATTTATGAGATCGTATTCTGTTATTGCAAACGTCAGTATAGACAATAATCTGTTTTTAAATCTTGATGTGAAAAACAACATAGACCTGTCGGTCTGGGCTGAAAACGCCTATGAAACTCAGTGGGGATATGTTCCGCATACGGACGGCAGTCTGCTGACAGATGAAAAATACAAGGCGCTCAAGGAAAAATATCCGCAGGATATCACCGCAGACTGCGACAAATGGCTGAAACTGTTGAATCGGTGACGGACAGGGCGCAAACACAATTGAAATATACGGATATACTTCAAATCAGATAAAGGCTTATCGCACAAACTGGAACGATATTACTATAACCTTTGAAGGCTCGGATGATAAGCTTGTTATCGAAGGCTTCTTTACTTCCGAAGCAAACAGAAACTTCAGTCTTACGTTCAACGGAGGTTATAAGGTTCACGCAACCGCTTCCAACAGCCCTCTGAGGACCATATACGGAACTGATTACAGCGATTACCTTACAGCTATGGATGACAGAGGCGTGACTCTTATCGGAGAGAACGGAAATGACAGTCTTAACGGTGGCAACGGAGCGGACAAGCTTTACGGCTCAAGCGGAGATGACCGCCTGTACGGAAACGGAGGAAACGACATACTTGACGGCGGCGAAGGCAGCGACTTCCTTTACGGCGGAGCAGGAAACGATACATATATATTTAATGTAGGTTATGGATCGGATACAATAAACGATTCGGAGGGAATCAATACGATTTCATTCGGCAATGGACTTAACTTAGAGGCTATGACTGCATACCGTACAAACTGGAATGATCTTACTATCACATTCGATGGAACAGATGACAGGCTTGTTATTCAGGGATATTTCAGTTCCGAAAACAACCGCAATTTCAATGTCACGTTTGCAGACGGAACAAGATATGCGTTTGACGATACTGAAAACCCCATAAAACAGGTACACGCTACTGAATATGACGACTGGATGTCTGCGTGGAGCGATAACGGTATTGTACTTTATGGCGACGGAGGAAACGATACGATAAACGGCGGCGCCGGAAACGACGCGCTTTACGGCGGAACAGGAAACGATTATCTGTACGGAAATGACGGAGATGATATCCTTGACGGCGGAGAGGGCAATGATTATCTGAACGGCGGCAACGGAAACGATACATATGTATTCGGTAGAAATTATGGTACGGATATAATTGAGGATTATGACGGAAATAACAAGGTCGTATTAAGCGGTATTGATCTTAACGAGGTCACATTTACTAAAACAAATCAATCCGAACTGACTGTATCAATAAACGGCAGCGAGGATAGGCTGACTATAAGGAACTTTAATTCCGAAAGCTTTACCTTTGAATTTAAAGGCGGCGTGTTCGGAACTGTAAATGCAGAAACTGCTGAGTTTACGGAGATAATTCCGGAGGAAGATGTCGTACAGTCAAACGCCGAGCTTCTCTCGGATATCTATTCAGACGAAAGTATGTCTTCAGATTTGCTCACAGAAATAAACGACACCGTTCTGATTGATTCTTCAAGCGCAGTTTCTGCGGCAAAGGAAACAGAGGAAACCGCAGATCAGACGGATATACAGGTAATGATA
>ENA-UALZ01000363-UALZ01000363.1-human-gut-metagenome-genome-assembly--contig:-NODE-363-length-20316-cov-7.757514_pt1 | contig 20316 bp, 17 predicted proteins | sample MGYA00243706_ERZ654482 | MGnify/ENA primary metagenome ERZ654482 (study PRJEB26926, sample SAMN06164785) | human gut metagenome | biome: ENVO:00009003; feature: ENVO:2100002; material: ENVO:00002003...
GTGTATAAGAGACAGCAATTAATGTTACGAGAAAATTCAATATAGTAAAAATAATCAGGGTTGAAAAAACTATATATCCTTTTTGATCCGCATTTATCAGGAGTCGATATGATAGCGAAAAGAAATACTGGATAAAAAGAGATGTACTAATAATAATCGTTAATGAAAAAATAAACCCCCATGAGAAAGATGTTGAAACCACAAATGGATATATTGCCGCAAGTGCAATTGTGTATACAACAAAAATCAAAGCAATCTTTTTAAAGAAATTGTCTGCTGCTTTTATAACACCACTCACTTTTGCGTAATCCTTATTAGCCAGCGGCTTATACAATGCAGCCATGATAACGCCGCTAAGCCCACCTTCTAACAGACTAATATAATTCAGAAATTGTGATAAAGAGGATGTTAATCCATTCACTTCTGAACCGAACGAGGAAAGGACCAATCGTGGGACAACCAATCCATACGCAACTGTTACTAGCTGATAAAGGATTGACGTTATTACATTTTTCTTTGCTAGTGTGGTATTCATCTGCTCATTCCTTCGTTTACGGTTTTATTTTTTTCTTAATGCTTTCTTTTAAGATAAAGCACTTTCTGGTTAGCAATAGTAAGTTCGTTTTCTTGTTTATTGCAAGTTTTAATATGATTTTCGTTTTTAAAGGAATCTTTTGTGTGAGCCCCTTTATTACACGTTTATTACGCAGGAGATCTCCAGCTCTATCTAAATCACGATGAATATCTTCGCTTCCTAAAACTAAAGATATTATTGTCAAATAAGCAATCCAAACTGCGTACATGTCAAGTTGTGTTCCTATATTATATATTGTGTCTTGCCCCAACTTTTTTTCTATATAGTTCAGAAGTGTTTCTATTTTTATTACTGAGTTTTTGTCGTATTTATGCGTGATTGATGTTGGATTCATTCGATAATAGTATCCACTCTGTTCCATAAAAAAAACAGCCTGTGCAGAAAAAAGAGCAGGAAATGATACACTCAAATCTTCACCCATAGATATACCTTCCGGTACATCTTGTATGCATTTTTTTAGCATTTCTTTTTCTATCACCTTCAAGCAAAGCGATGGAGCCACGCCAAAATTATAATACGGAGGATTATAAAGCAATGTAGGAAAGATTTCTTTTTCCAATTTATCTCGTTCATAGAGTCCTTTTTGCTCTCCATCCCTACAATGAATTGTTTGTCCGTCACTTTCAACCTTATAATGTCCTGTAACTGCAATAATCTCTGGTGAATATTCTTTGATTATTCTAATCAAGTTCGAACAGTAGTCTGCAGCTATCCAGTCATCACTATCCACAAATGTAATGTATTTTCCGCGTGCAACTTTGACGCCTGCTTTTCTAGCCGAAATCAATCCTCCATTTTTCTTGTGGATAACAGTCACATTTTTATGTTGCAAAGCATATTTGTCACAAATCTCAGGACACTTGTCTGGCGATCCATCATCAACTAAAATTATTTCAAGTTCACTACTATTCTGGCAAAGTATTGAACTGACACACTGATCAATAAATGCTTCAACCTTGTAGACAGGTATAATTATGCTTAACAGCACATTTCTTTTCCCGTTTTCCACAGTCACCCTCCGTTAGGCACATACTAAATGTATTGTCTTATGCTCTTGTCTCAATAATTATCGATTTCCGTACATCTTCTCGTAGTAATTCTGGTACTCACCGGAAATGATGGTCTGCCACCATTCCTGATTGTCCAGATACCACTGGATAGTCTTCTTGATGTATCCACGGGTGTAGAGATAATGAGAATACCCGCAAGCATCAGCGTAGATAAGGGGTAATATATCATCGGCTTATCATATATTGGCAGAAACTATTTGCTCGTGACCTTCGTCAAAGGATACAAGCGAGTACCAGAGCCACCAGCTAAAATGATGCCTTTCATTTGATTTTCTTCCTTTCACTTAGTACTCTAAATTTGTCAATCGAATGCATCTATAAACGAAACGCAAAATCTTATCTAATATCACGTTCGTAAACAGTTGTTTTCCGCAGACCCAACCTCAACAATATTAATAAATGAAAGAAATATCCCCATCCAAAACATTTTCTTAATAAAAAGCTCCATACTAATGCCACCGATAATAAGCAATGCAATTATCGCAAAGCTAAGTGCATTACTTTTACTTTTCATTCTTTTAAGCGCATTGCACAAACAGAATATATAATAGATGCAGCCACTAACGCCTAATTCAATCAGAATTTGAATAAAATCGTTATGTGCAGCCTTATACCTTCCGCAGAAAAACTTTAGAAATTGAGGGAAACTTCCAAATCCATATCCCACAATCATTCTTAGTGGATTTCCATTCCAAAATGCATCTAGTGCATTCAGCCAAATTGTTGTACGGCCTGTTCCGCCGCTTTTTACAACACTGGCAAGTGTAAACCTAGAAAGTAACGTCTCCGGCAAAATCTGAATCGCCAAAAAGTATGCAAAAACCACTCCAGCTGAACAAAAGAAGATAGAACTTGGCTTAATGCGACCTTCACCGTGTATCCACATATACCCAGCAAGCCCAGCAATCAAGCCCAGGAAGCCACCTCTTGATCCTGTAAAAAGCATTGCTGCCAGAGACAAGGCCGCCAATCCAATATAATACAGCTTAAACTTTCCTCTTTTTTTTGCCAAATAATCTACCACAAACAAGATTGAAAAAGCTAGAGCCAGACAAAAATTGTTATTGTCTACTTCTGTTCCATTTATGCCAAATGTATATCTACCAGAATCAACCAAACTAACTACTTGATATTTTTTGCCAAAGATCATCATTGCAGAGAGAATCGCTGAAACTGTACAAATAGCAAACCGCAAGAATTCAAATTCCGAATGCGTGAGGTTCACCTGAAGAACAATAGCTGTGAAGAAAGTTAAGAAAAGAACAGTCCTCAAATAATCATTTCCGGTATCCCTAAAGGTCCAAAAAAGAGACAACCCGCAAATTCCAACAAATATCAACAAATATTTCAATTCACCGATCTTAAAATGTCTAAAATCCATAAGAAGAACGGCAAGTGCTAAAATACCTATTCCCAAGAATTTATGTATAGATCCATGCCCAGTCTCCAGGACATTTTCAATGGGGATTGTAGCAAAATACATGGCTAACAACGCCACATATAGTTTCTTACATATATTACTGCTGGTCAGCATCACATTCATTCCTCTATACCTAGTAGTGCCTCAACAAACGATGTAAAGTTTTCTTCCTGATATTCCCGTTCCCATGTTCTTTCAGCGTTTTCTCGATACTGGTTAATTTCCGCATCACTCAGCGCCAAATATCGATTAATCGTATCCGAGACTTCCTCAATCATATAATCTCGCTTAATCAAATATCCATTGTTCTGATTTTTTACCAGTTCTTTCGTTGCCCCCACATCTGTTGCAAGTGCCGGAATTCCGTAGGAAAACGCCTCCATAATTGATACTGGAATACCCTCGACATACGACAAGTTAATGAACAGCACTGGGTGATTGTCAGCATAGAACTGCATTATATCTTCGTGAGGTGTTACGCCGTTTATCCTATATCGGATATTTGGCGGCATCATCGAATCACACCATTCTCTAAGTTCTTTTTCTTTTACGCCGCCACCAAAATGGACCCACTGTAGGTCCTTATCGCGAATATTTGAGATGGCCTTCGCTATATCAATTACCCGTTTATTATCATCGACAGATGAACAGCTAACGATTAAAGAACGGTTCTTGTTGAGGCAAGAAAACCCAAAAGAACGATTCACTCCTAAACGAAAAAGCTTGACATTCCTGAAACCTTGTTTCTTCAAAACATCGCACCCGTTTGCGCTAATGGAAAAAATCATATCCTGCCCGTCTTGAAGCATCCTTAGTGCAGGTCGAAACGCAACATCTTCCGAAAAATATAAGTCTCCCATTCCATGTGCTCTAGATACGGCTAGTACGGGGCACTTGAGATGTTTCGCCAGATACTTTTTCAGCATACATGACAAAATCGAGTTTGTTCCGAGCCAGTAGGAATATAAAATAATGCGACCATAGCCCTTCGCATTTTCAAGAGGGTACTGAGAAAGAAACTCCTTAAAGAAAGCATTCGCCTGTATATACTGCTGCACTGTTCTGCTAATATCAGAAAAAGCTCTCGTTGAGCACAGATAGCCAACTTCCCGTGCAACATCTGGAAATTCAACAATCAATTTAGGTATCCCAGACAAGATCTCAAAGAGCTTGGAACGCCGTTTAAGTAGAATTTCTCGATCATCATCTCGCAGCAAGGAGTCATATTTTTTTTTAATATCCACATTACGTCCCATTGTGACAATATGTAGATTTACATCATCGCGTGCCGCAAATGCCTCAACTTCCTTATGCAGAAACTGCTCCGTTGGAGGCGAATATGGATAAGAATATGTAAAGAGAATCACTAATTGCTTCATTACTTTCTCCCACTCAACGTTGATAAGAAGCTTTTTCCATATGTGGTCAAACTTTTTTTATGCTTTGAGATATGCCATAGTAGTGGAAATACATTTTTCAAGGTCAAAACGATTTTCTGCTTTTTTGAGTTTTCCCTTTCATTCAGTTTGCACATATCCAATCGATACTTGCACAGACGTTTTCTCATATACGCCGGGAATGCACCTAGCACCCCTGAATCTACAACATAATTGTTTTCTGCTTCATGGAAGAGATCGAGATAATACTTATACTTCCTTGAGTCAAACGCTTCCGAGCTAGTAGACGTACCTACATCTCCTCGATGCATAACCGCAGGATGCTGAAAATAGTTGATTCTTGTATTGCTCAAGACAATACGTTTCTCCATTGGCATATCTTCTAGCAAAATATATCTTTCGTCGTAGTATCCAAGCTGTTCAAAGAAGGCTCTATGGAAACAGCACACCTGTGTGGCAAGCAATCCCAATTCTTTAAGCACTAAATAACGGTATAGCTTCTTCCGACTACCATTTAGCGGATTATTTTTACAATAAGAGAACCCTACTCTATATCTTTCATTCATTTTATCGTCACAGGAAATCGTATCTCCAGCCACAAATAGTCCCTCGTTATATTGTAAATACGCAACCTGTTTTGAGAAAGTATCACTGTCTGGATAGGCATCATCCCCCGCAATAATTTTTACATACTCTCCTTGAGATGTGCGGAGCGCCTTATTTACATTTTTCACTGTGCCAAGATTGGGAGAATTTGAATGTATAACAAAATTCTCCAGATTCTCTTTTTTATTCTTCTCAATATATTTTTTTATGGTTTCTGCATTAAAGTCTGAGGCACCATCTTCTGCGACAATAAGTTCAATGTGCGGATAGTCTTGCATCAGAATGGAGTCTATGGTTTCAAATAGAAACTCACCGTTTCTATATGTCAGAACAATACATGTCAACAACCCATTTTTCATTTGTTTCTCCTGCAATTGATATATTCGATGAAATCCTTATAGTCTCTGATGTAATCATCCACTTTATAATAATCCGAGGCCGCAACACATAAAACAGAATCCTTCTGCAACCACAGCATCTCTCTCCATGTTGGCCTATCAATTACAACTCCAATTGAGGGGTCACTAAGTTCAATTTCTTCACGTCCCAGTTCGTTTTCCAGAATCAGCTGTATTTTTCCATAAGGGCAGAACAGCAACTGTCTGAGTTCTTTATGCGCATGAAATCCACGCCGAACTCCCTCCGGAACCTTTGAAATATAATAAATCCGCTTTATATCGAATCCAACATCATGATTTGCCTCAAAGAACGACAACTCTCCGGCATCTACTGTAGGAATTGTTTTAATCCTAATGACATCACATCCTGCAACCGTTTTCCTGTTATCAAGCACATCACCTTTGAGGACTGAATACCACTTTAAATCATCTTCTCCTGTATACCTTTTGAGAACCTCAGCAGGAATATCCAATGCCTCATGAAAATTATGCTTGTCATAAAAACGAACAGCTCTTTTATTCTTCCGAGATACGCACCAATAAACACTCTCCAACCCGAAATCAGAAAATGCCTTCTCCAAAATTGCTTCCATTCCAAACCATGAATACCCGCGCCCCATAGACTCCTTGCGCACTGTTATTGCAAACTCTGCTGTTCCTCCGTCTCTATCAATGTGCTTTAGACTTACCGTACCCATGTACTCATCTTCGTCAGATGCTATTGCAAAGTGTGCATCATTCTCCATATTCTGTGACGCAACAATAAACTTTTCACAATCCGCCAAAGACTTAGAAGCAAAATCCGTATGTAAATGACCCACAACACTTTCATCATGCATCCAAGAAAGCATTGCCTGCGCATCTTTTAACTCAAGTTTTCTCAAATACATTTCTGTTGCTCCTTATTTAAAATCATTGATCGTGTCAATTACATACTGAACTTCAGCATCAGTCATTCCGTAATACATTGGAATGCTCAGCTCAGTTTCACTGATTTCTTCTGCAACTGGAAAGTCACCTTTCTTAAAACCGAGAGCTTTATAACATTCTTGGAGATGCATAGGAATAGGATAATGTTTATTTGTTCCAATTCCTCTCTCATTCAGGAAAGTTTCCAATTCCGTTCTTCTCTTACAGCGGATGCCAAAAATATGCCAAACTGGAGTAGTGTACTCCGGAACAAATGGAAGCACTACTTCCGTATTCGTAATACCGCTTAAATACTGACTAGCAATTTTTCTCCTCTCCACATTGATTTGATCCAGATGGGGTAGTTTCGCTGAGAGGAATGCTGCTTGCATTTCATCCAATCTTGAATTATTTCCCAAATAGATGTGATGATATTTATAGTCTGAACCGTAGTTGCCTAAAGCACGAATTTTGTCCGCCACTTCTTTATTATTAGTCACCGTTGCGCCTGCATCGCCAAGAGCACCAAGATTTTTCCCTGGATAAAAACTGAAGCCTGCTACATCACCAAAGGATCCAATTTTCTTTCCCTTATACGTTGCTCCATGTGCTTGAGCACAGTCTTCAATTACATAAAGATTATGCTTTCTAGCAATCTCCATAATTGGATTCATATCACACGCCTGCCCGTAGAGATGTACCGGCATAATTGCTTTTGTCTTATTTGTAATCGCCGCCTCAATTCGATTTGGATCGATATTGAATGTTCTAATATCGGGTTCGACAAAGACGGGCTTTGCGCCAACATATGTAACTGCAAGTGCTGTTGCAATGTATGTATTCGAGGGTACAATAACCTCGTCATCAGCGCCAACGTTCAATGCCTTTAACGCAAGCATCAAAGCATCAAGACCGTTGCCAACACCAACACAATATTTGGTATCGCAATACTGTGCAAAAGACTTTTCAAAATTCTCGTCTTCCACACCTTCAATATACCAAGACCTAGTGTATACACGATCGAATGCGCTACGCAAGTCTTTGTCCAGTTCATGTTCCAACGGAAGGAAGCTTACAAATGGTACTCTCATTTTTGTTATCTCCTTTATATCCGGTTAATTTTATTTCCGCAGTCCAAATTTATCCAAAAGAGCGACAATATAGAGCCGATACTTTTTCAAAAGAAAGTCCTGTGCAATCTGCTTGACTCTTGTCTTTTTTACAGTCTTCCACGGCTCCTGATCTTCCCTATCGTAATATTTGAAGATTGTCGCTTCCGCCATTTCCTTTTTCCATTGCTCTTTTGAAATGACACCTTTTATTACGTTCTCAACATCAAAGACCTCATCAATAAACCAAGCCTTCTTGGAAGTCTTTACCGGGATCTCTGAATAGTCCTTACCAACGCAGCTATACACGTAGGCCAAGGGAATATTTGCACCAGCTTGGAAGAAATAATGTGAGGTTCCATCATTTCTCAAGTTCACTTCAAAGAAATAGGCTTTGTTTCCTATCATGCCATACTCAAAACTGAACAGACCATAATAGTCAATCTTTTCTAGGAATTCAGCTATCTTTCTGGTATCTGCACATTCAGGCACGTCACAAGTAATATATCCGTGTGATGATGAACCACTATCCGCCAAGCGATCGCGAATCATTGCGCCTGCAATAACGGTTTTGCCATCATACAAACGTCCGCCATATACCAAGAGGTCCTTTTCTTTTTGGATATACTGCTGTAAAATAAAAACAGATTCATGCCGTACAAACCTCAGTGTCTGCTTCAGTTCTTTTTCATTTTGGCAAATCTTGAATTTAAACTCATTATAATGACCTTCTGTCTGATGGCTTGGCTTAATCAGACACGGGTATTTCACGCCTTCAATTGAGGAATCCCAACGAACTTCTTTAGACTGTGGGCAGAGAATCCCAATATCTTCAGCTAAAGCCGTCATGGTATTCTTGTCGATATACTTTTCAATGTTCCCCTGCTCTTTTGTCCCCGGAAGGATAAAGAGCGGTTCCATTTCTTTACGATGCTGATCAACAAAGGTAATGATTTCATCACTTGCAACAATAAGAACCGGCTTAAAGTCTGCCGATTTATATGTTGCCATTAGATATTCGTAACCAGCCTGTATGGACTCGGTTTCTACATAGTTCACGCAGTACTTACTTTTAGAGGCATAACCTGCTTTTCCTTTTATAAGGAAAACCAAGTCAAGTCTGCTCTGCCCTAACTCACGCAGTAAGCCTAAAGTATTAAAATCATCAATGCTCCACACGATGACTGGGTTCTTTATCGTTTCCATCCCCATACCTCTTCATCTTCCCAATTTTCCATTTACAATTTGCTCAAGTGTTGCTACTCGAACCTTATCAGTATTTCTTAGCTTGTCAATTTTTTCGCAGAACCTTTCAAACCGCACAAGGCTCCAGTTCCACGGATCCGTTCCATAGTACTGACTATCCTCCGGCAGAATGCTATGGAGCATTAGAACCGCACAAGTATTATCCGGCATTTGCTCAATAAACCTTGCAATCATCCTAGGATCATCCTTGTAACGAACAACAACGGAATATATTTGCTTCCTGTCGATAGTCGTCAATTCCGTCAAATTTTCGTTATTGAAACGATTATAGGCCCACTGCATATGCCCGTATGTGTATAATGCAAACAGAATCTTTGCAGAAAGACTCTTTGTGTCAATCTTTCTTCCTGCCCGGATGTACAGCAGCTCCGATTCTAAATAAGTATCAACAACTGCATCGAGCTTTTCCTTGCCAATATTTGAATTAGGCATGGAAAAGCCAATCGGTCGAGTTGAAAATCCCCACTGCGTCATCTTCTGAGATGCACACAGCAAATCATTAACTTCTGTTGTATGCTTGTCTCCATGAAGGGCAAGTTCCCATCCATTTTGTTGAAGTTCTTTCAATTCATCCACATGAATTGCTTCGCCTGCACTATGCCAGGATTCATCCTTCTGCCAAGTTCCATCTATATAACCGGTTGTGCAAAACAGCGTGCCGGGGATACCATACTTCTTCATAACAGGGTATGCACAGGTAAAGTTATCTCTTCTGCCGTCATCAAACGTAAATGAAACGTACTTCATATAAAAACCTCTACTTACAGGTAGTACTTGACTACACCCTTCACAGCATATCTCACAAACGCCCACGCACTTGTTACGGCATTGAGTTTTAATGCCTTACGATACGTGTTCCACCGTTCCTTTGCCGCATTGCTCTTTTTGTTTGATCTCGATCCAGTAACCTGACGGTAGTGCATCAGCACTTTCGGATCACCGTATGCAGTTGAGCAAACCCGGAGCAATTCCATCCACAGGACATAATCCTCATGATAAAAGTCTGAGTTGAAAGGATGCGCTTGCATCAGCTCTGTCTTGATAAAACTTGTGGAACAGCTAATAACGCTTGATGCCAGCATTTTATTAAAGTTCGTCTGCTGTGGGACAATAAATGGTTTCTTTATGGATTTGTTTTGCTCATCAATAAAGTCATACGAACAATAGACAATATCTGCGCCGCTGTTCGCAAGTGCAAGCTGGCGCTCCAGCTTGTCTTCGGTCCACAGGTCGTCATTATCCAGAAGGGCGATGTACTCTCCCCTTGCCTCTTTAATACCGACATTTCTTGCATTTGCCACGCCTGCATTATGTTCCAACGCAATGACCTTAATTCTTTTATCGCTCTGCGCCTTATGCTGGATGAGACTTAATGAATCATCTTTCGAGCAATCATCTACTACCAGCAGCTCAAAATTGGGATAAGTCTGATTAAGTACACTGTCGATTGCCTGCTCTACAAAACGGTGACCATTGTAGTTCGGCATCACAACAGTAATAAGTGGCTGCTTCGTAGTTTCCATCTTCTCTTCCTCTCCGCATATCAAAGATTACAGCCCAGACTCAATCTCAAAGAGTCTGAGCCGTTTTATTTCATTCCCGTTGCTTCCATTGACCCTTGCGTTTTGGCACAGGGGCATCCAGCAGGCAAGAAATCAATGATTTCCGCCGCCCATGGCAGTTGTCTGTCCTTCCTCTACCCCCTCGGTGCTTTCAGGCATAAACAGAATCTTCACGGTCGCCAGCATGATTTTCAAATCCTCGATCAGACTGGGATGCGCAATGTACATCAGATCCATCTGCAGCTTATCGTAGGGGGTGGTATTGTATTTGCCATATATCTGTGCATAGCCGGTCAGACCAGCCTTAGCCTGCAAGCGCAGCGCAAACTCCGGCATTTCCTCACAGTACTGTGCGGCAATCTCCGGGCGCTCCGGGCGAGGACCTACAACAGACAGGTCACCCTTCAGGATGTTCAGCAACTGCGGCAGTTCGTCCAGACGGCAGGCGCGGATAATGTGACCGACCTTTGTAATACGGTCATCCTTGTCGCCGGTGGAAAGACGTGCCACACCATCCTTTTCCGCATCCACACGCATGGAGCGGAACTTCAGAATCTCGAACTGCTTGCCGTCCTTGGTCAGGCGAACCTGCTTGTAGAAGGCGGGGCCACCATCGGATTTGACTGCAATGGCCGTAATCAGGAACAACGGACTCAGGATGATCAGTGCCACCAGCGAGATCACAATATCCATCGCGCGCTTGATGAACAAGAACTCCGGGCTTGCCATGTAACGACCGACACGCAGCATGGGCAGATGGAACATATGCATCGGCCATGCGCCGCTCATGATAACGTCACCCACACGGGGGATGACGAACATATTGATGCCCTTCCCTACGCAGTGCTTCAGGATAATGTTTCGCTCATGGCTGTGAACACCACTGACAAAAACAGTCTCCATGCCGTCCAGAATGCTCAGGTCTGCCAAGCACTCCGACACGCTCAGGGTAACCTGCACGTCGTATTTCTGGTTCAGACCATACTCGTTGATAAGCTTTTCCATACCATGACGTACATCGTAGACAACTGCGGTCTTCTGCGGTGGGAAGGTCTTGTAGTACCATTTATGTGCACAAGATGCCCAGATCGCAGCCATCACCAACTGCCCCGCAATTGCCGCAATACCCGGCAACAGGTTGCAGAGCTTTGCGGACATCAGGCAGATCACGATGTACAAAATACCATCGGTTGCCATAGCGCCAAGGATCTGGCCGTACACCAGTTCTGAGACCCGCTGCATCGACATCCAGAACGCATCGTAGATTTTACCGAGTACAATGTACAGGATAAAAAACAGGCCTAAAATCGCAAAATGACCCTCCCATGCCAGATTTGCATAGGTCTGGTGCGAGTAGTACAGGAACCAGCAAGCCGCAAACGGCAGCTCGATCATCAGAACATTCAGGATCTTCACGACCCTCAACATCACATCATGCTGAAACTTTGACATAATCCTCTCCAATAACTCCTTTAGATTTTTTACGACTCACTCAAATTTTCCGACCCAAATTGCAGCAAGTGCTTTGGATCGCGCTATCAACTACACAAACCGATATCTTTTTCAATTTGTGGTTGGCTGAAACATTCTGGCCTTCCCTTTCCCTCTGCTGCTCGGCCTATTTCCCGGTGGCATATCTGTCCGGTGACACATGATCGGCAGGCACGTTCAGGTCGCCGTTGGCATCAAAGTAGCGCCTTGCTTCCTCATATCCTTCATTCCACTGGCGTTCATCGCGGTTGCCCCAGTACATCCCGATACTGTCCGGCTGTGCGATTTTCTGCCGGAACAATTGACCTGCTCTCTGCTTCGTAGCTACCGTGTCAGAACGAGGAAGGCTCGTTTTCTCACTCTTCTCACGATCTGACGCATCCGACTTTTCCCGTTTAGTATCAAAAACACTTCGCAGTTTGTCTATTTTAAGGTCGGTGAAGATCTTATCAGTATTTAGTGCATCGGAGTAAGTCTGACAAACCGCATTCTGAACGCCTGTCGACCGCAAGTTATCGCCCTGCATCTGATACTTCGCATAGTTTCGAGCAGACAAAACGCCCCTGACGACTGTTTCGCCAAGGGTCATTTCGATTGCAATATGACTATCCACCGGTGCATCGGATGTGCTGCAGTTGTTGTAATCACTTGCTTTCAGAGAGAACAATGCTTCCTTTTTCAGGTTTTCCCTCCGAGTTTTAAAGATATATGCACCGGGAGAAAGCCAGATCACGACCTTCTCCGGGTTGTTCTCGATTAGCTTGAACGCAATGTAGCTCTTTCCGGTGCCGGTAGGATGAACAATGGCAGCTTTGCCATACTGGTCCATCATCCGGACTGCCGCATGATATGCCTTCTCGTTGTGTTCAAACAGACATAGTGCCACCCTGTTCACCCCTTTCCGCAATAAAGGGGTATCCTTCACATGGAAAATGGAGGATACCAATCTTTCGACATCATTGTTTGAATTCTCCTATTATTTTATCATGGTTATATCTGGGAATCAATAGAAATCCGAGGAAATGTATCCATCCATGTTTTAGAAAAAAATGCGATTCAGCCAGAACTTTTTTGCACATTGCCCAGTTTTGCATGAAAGCTCCAGATGAAATCATCAATGGACAAAATGTGTGGTCATATAGTTGTCCAAGGCGCTGGAGAGTGCAGTCAGGTGTGATAGCCGCTCCGATGTAATGACAGCCGTTAAATAGAACGCGCCCCTCGCACTGAAAAGCCGGTTTATGCAGTCACATTGGTCAGAAGTTCTGACGAGGCATATCGCACAGTATCACATAATTTTTCTCTCTCCCCTGCTGCCCCTATTATATATAGGTATAACTTGCATCTCGTTACTGTAGCTACCACCTGCTCTAAATCGGGCTATTTGTTCGCGCAAAAAAGCCCCTGCCGATCACATTTCTGTGAAAGACAGAGGCCGATTTTACAGCAATGAATCCGTCATCGTCTGATAAACGCTGTCCGCATTTTGCTCTACGCTCTCATTTATAATCTGCACCAGCATCTCCGAAAGCGCAGTTCGTTCGCCCGGAGCGGTGTTCAGCACGATATCCTGCAGAATGTCCCGCAAGATTTTTTCCCGGTCTGGGGAGATAAGACAACTCTGCTGTTCTAAGGAAAGGGAGCTCGTCTCTGGATTTTTAACCACCCCGCCCCCTGTTGCGCCAGTTCTTGCGTAGAGGGTCTGCAAAACATACCCCTGCACACTCATGTTTTCGGCTGCAGCAGACTGGCGGATTATTGCGCCCATCTCCTTGGAGGGTCGAATCATGATATTATCCTGTCGTTTGTTATATTCTACGCTCGCTCGATTATGTGCTTCTTTTGTCGCCATATATACACCTATTATAGTATAATCGGTTAACTGACATTATGCATATTTTTCCGTGATATATGTCGGTTAACGTTGGTCACTTTGCGAATAGACACACTGTCGGTTAATTGATATACTCATGCCATCGGGAACACCGGTTCTCACATCCGACCATTCACCCAACAATTTGAAGAGAGGCACACACATGAGTATCAACGTTTTACTGACCCTTGTCGAGCAGTACAAGGAGGCCGCCCAACTGATCGAAGCCGCACAGGCTGAACAGGAACAGCTGAAGATCCAGATCCGCGAGGCACTGGCTGAGCGCTCCACCAACTATCTGGAAGTAGGCTGCCACAAAGTCCGCCTGTCTGATTTCTCCAGCACCCGACTAGACAGCAAAGCCATCAAGGCCGTAGCTCCCGACCTGTACGACCAGTACAGCAAAACGGTCACCGGCACCCGCCTGAGCATCACCTGACATCACCCGAAAAAAGCCCCATACAGCGCTCCCTGACCAAAGTTTGCGTTGTATAGAGCCCTAAGCCACCCGCCGGGGCGGGCTACACCAATATTATACCTGTCCCGGCCTTTTTTATCAAGAGAAAGGTTCGAAAAATCATGAAACAGACTGTCAAAACCTCCCGCGCTGCCGGTCAGCTGGAAAAGATGTTCCGCGAGCTCAACAAGCACTATTTTGCAGGCAAGCTGCCCGAGCCCATCATCAGCCTGAAAAAGACCCCGTCTGCATACGGTCATATCACCTGTTCCAAAGTTTGGCAGGCAGGCGGTGAAAACAAGTACGAGATCAATATTTCGTCGGCTACCCTTGACCGCCCCATTGAAGAGACCGCATCCACCCTGCTGCATGAGATGGTGCACGAATACTGCATGGAAACCGGCATCAAGGACACCAGCAACAACGGGGTCTACCACAACCGGCGCTTTAAGGAGCAGGCCGAAGCACACGGCTTGACCGTCGACCACCACGAAAAGTACGGCTGGACCATCACGAGCCCGTCCGAAGAGCTGCTGGACTTCATCATCTTCCAAGGCTGGCAGGATATCCAGATGGGCGAGCGGCTGGCATGGTCGGATATGGCAGGCACCGGAGCAGGCAGCAAGGCACCCGGCAGCAGTCAGACCGGGGCGCCCAAGCCCCCCAAAGCAAAGAGCAGCACCCGGCGGTGGGTATGGCCCCAAGTGCGGTACCATCATCCGGAGCACCAAGGAAGTGCGGGTCATCTGTGCGGACTGCATGGAGCTGTTCGTGAAGGCTGACTAATCACAGCAAGACAGAGAGCGAGGGCACGAGTGAGAGTAGTGCCTCTTTTAAAAATGCACCCGTAAAGACAGAGATCCGCCGGGCTGTGAGAGGACGCCCATTATATTGAAGGAGAGCAGCCATGACCATTATATCAGAACGTTTGCAGCACCTGCGCCTGACGCACGGCTATACCCAGACCGAGCTTGCACGAACCATGGGTGTGACCCGCCGGGCAGTCTACGCATGGGAGCATGACAAATGTCCCGAGATCCCTCATCTGATCCAGCTCGCCCAATTCTATCAGGTATCCACCGATTATCTGTTGGGGCTGACGGAGTGAGGTGCTCCCCGCCACCGGAGGCCTTACCGGATACTTTTTGCCTGCTATAGTGCGGTCAACCATCAGTCCGCGCGACGGCAGCCACAACGCTCCATATTTTTAACAGCACACTTGTAAGTCCATCTTATCGGACGCATCGTTTGGTAAACTTTAGATACATCAAAACAAACACACTTCAAAATACAGGAGGAAACTATTATGGCAGGCGCTTTTTCGTTATTTTTAGGGCTGTTCGGTCTTGGTGCGGCTGGTGCAGTCAGCGCGGGACAGAACGCAAAAATCAAGAAGGCAGATTATCAGTATGGCGAGGAGCATGGCCTTCATGGCACCTCTGAGGTTCTACAAATGCGGGAGCGAGTGCGTAAAGAATGGTGGAGCATCTGCGGCAAAACCTACAACGCATGTGAGCGGCCTGCATCGAGTTACGGCGACCTCAGCAGAACCCCGTGGTGCTATCTGAAAAAGCGCTGGTTCATTGATCATCTGAACAAAAAGGGCATTCCTTATGATGATCTGGTCGTGGATGATGTTACCGGCGTTACCTTCTACGAGAGCCAGAAAAGAACGTCCCAAGCCTATATGAGAAAGCTGCGGTAATAGGCATCGCGCGTCATCGTCACCACTTCTATCAGCAGCAGGAGGCATTTATGGCTGAAAATAAATTCGTTGTCAAAACGGTATTCCATGATGAAAATGGAGATACTCTGCTTCGTGAAGATTACCGTGAAACACGAGAAAAAGCACAGGAGCTCAAGGATTTGGCTGATTTTGGCTATGCCGGACTTTTTGGCAAGGGTCAAACGAAAGTTACCACCGAGATCATTGAGCGCTGACACCAACCATCATTTCCTATAACAGCAACAGAGCTCTGCCGCTCAGCACGAGTAGCAGGGCTCCTTCTATTTTATACAGTATTCAGTCAGAAAGTGAACTTAAAAAGCCGCGTTTAATATCAGACAGCAGATATCCCGGCGGATTTGCGATTTGATTATGAGTCTCCCCGAAATTGTGGGGGAACAGTTTCATTCGACCACTTTTGGTCAAACGTTATTGGTTTTATAGAACATGGAGGACCGCTCATTTTTGAGCATACTCACTTGTGCGCACGGAGAACATGTTTGAGCACCATCTACATCTGCGCAAAATTGCGCACGCCCTTCTCTTGATGGGGTCAGTCTAAGCGACCTCATCTGAACTTATGTCGTGACAGGGGTGTACTGTTTGGTACAGGGTCGTGTATGGCAATTCTATCAGCGCAACAAAGCTTATCTTGAACCATTGAGCTCGTTAATCAGATTGATGATTAATGAGGTTGGAAACCATACGCAGACCATTTTGACCCACTTTCAGGGGTAATCAATTTTAGTACCCCCTTTTTTGGCAGCTTAAAATTCAGCCACGAAACGGTGTCCACAGTACAGGCGTTCTTATATTATACGGTAACACGATATATTCCGTTCGAGGTATACTTTTTTTAATGGCATCATATCAAAACAGAATCACACTGCAGCAAATGTTTTTCTCAACTATTTGAGATATTTCGCTCTGATCAAATCGTCGCCCATTTCTGATATGCGTCCTATTGGTGAAGGATTGATAAAGAGGAAGGTATTCGCTGGCGCTCATACCATTTAGATCAACTCCAATCTTGAAAAAGCTCACAGGTTCGCTTAGTCAAGATTTCCGTTGGCGTGATCATGTTAACCGAGCGTTTCTGTCCCGTCCTCATACTTCGGCCGTTCAAGAAGCACTCGGCTAACACAACCACGCAAAAAAAAAAGCAAATAAAGTCAATCAAGAAGCGGTCTTAGTGCGCATATTTTTCACTTTATTATATAGTATAGTGAATTTCGTGCGCATTTTACTGCTTTGTGACCCACCAAACGTTCTTATTTCGCAGTTCTCCACTTGTTGCGCGCTTTTTCTGTAGATCGTATCCATATTGCTGCAACCATTGACGTGCGCAGGTATAGCTTGGCAACGATTTCTCGGCGTGTCCATCTGTCTTGTTGTAGATGTGCCCCAGCTCAAAGAAGATCTTCTGCCAATCTTGATAGTAGCGTTCCTCATTCAGATGGGCATCCAGATACGCAAGCAGCGGCGGTTTAAGGCGCTCTACTTTTGCAAGCAGGCTTTCATCGATCTTTTTCAGCAACTCTGTCTGATACCCCTGTTCGAGCATTTGCAGCAGAAAAACACGTTCTACACGAGCCTGCAAGGTCGCACGTTTCCGCCAGCAGTATTCACCTTCCAGTGGGTCCAGAACGACTGTATGGCTTTTTTTCAGTATTTCCAGTGTTTCAGGCTGATGCAAATATGCCTTCCATGCCTTCTTGTCATCAAACCATTTCCGATATGCCTCGACCGGTTCCAGCTGATACTTCTCGATTTTTTTAAGTTCCCCTTCCAGACGTTCTTTGGGGTAATGCAGCAAATACACCGCGCAGGTATCCCCCTCATCCAAGAGACGTTTGCGGCCAAGGATCTGTGCATTAACGAGCGGGTTCCACAGTTCACTGACAATATATTTCAGCGCACGGTCTTTCATATCCACACCATTATAGAGGGTCGTTGTGGTCAGTGTGACCTGATGCTGCAGAACATTGCCCACAAGCACATCATCCAGTTTGTCAAACTCCTCCGCTTCCTGACGGTATTTGGAGCACAGGCACGCCACATCCTCTATGCCTTCTGCCTTCAGACTGTCCCGCAGTTTTCGCAGCTTGGCGATGGTGTTCACAAAAACAAGGATCTTTTCTCCCGGCTGTACCCGGCGGATGATATCCCGCTCGTCATCGTCACGGTAGAAGAACTTCACGCTTGACACAAACCGATAATCCATCGGCAGACGATAATGCTGTCCCTCCGGGATCATTTTCCGCAGCTCCCAATAGTCAAAGAAGGGGCGGGCGGTAGCGCTCATAAAGATGCAGGTCTTCGTTGTCCACAGCTCTTTAATAGCCTCATAGCTTGCATCCACATGATCGTTGAAGCTGGCATCGGTCACCATGTAGTGATACTCGTCTGACACGATATAATCAAACGATCTCAGATAAGTTTTGGCGGCATCTTCATTCCTTTGCAGGAAGGTTTCCAGCCACTGGTATGTTTCAACACGGATGGTGTGCTCATACTTGTTATCTATGGCGGTTTTGTCAACAATTCCTCCAAGCGCGGGATCACGGTCCTCGTAGGTCACTTCTATACGCCCCAAACGGTTCACATCGCGCTCAATCTGGTTGCGCAGAGCTTCGCGATTGCACAGGATCAGGATACGCTTACGATGTTCATATGCCCACGGCAGCAATGTCTTCAGAATAAAATAGGTCTTGCCGGAGTTCGTGCCCGCATCAAACACCACGATCCCATGCCAGTTCTTGTAATCCTCACCAACAAGATCTGTGATGTACTGTTTTGCAGGCTGTGGAGTTGCCCCGGCGGTTTCCGGTTCTGCCTCCGACACAATGGGATCAAGCGGTTCGTCAGCCTCCTTTTTCTTTTTGCGAGAGGCAGTAATCCAATCCAGAATCTCCTGCAGTTTTTGCTGTCGTTCTTCTTCCGTCAACGAGGCAGGGTCAATGTGCTGCTCCTGCTCATACTCCCGTTGTGCCTCAGACAGCTTCAGGTAGAAACCATCGAATGGCCAGCGCTTCTCTTCATCACTCATATTGGTCCGCGTCTCCTTTTTTTGATTTCACTATACCATATCATTTCGTTTTGCTCAAGGGACATTGGCCCATTTTTACTTTCCCTCCCCCTTCCCCATCTTGATCTTATCTCCGTGGCGATTTTGGCGGGTCAGCTGCTCTAGGGGGTTCAGGGCGTCATAGTTGGCTCTCAGGTCGTCCGCATATAGTGCCACATACCGCCGGGTCATGGTGAGGTCAGCGTGTCCCAGCAGCTTTTGCAGACGGAACGGATCGCCGCCAGCTTGGATATACAATTTGGCGTAGGTATGCCGGAACAGGTGCATAGAGGTCTTCTCCACGCCTCTGCTATGATTATAATTCCAAATCGCATTCCCGAGCGAATTCAGGGTCATCTGGTTGCCATACTCCGAGACAAACAACGGAGCTGTAGGGTCGCCGCTGCGGTGCTCCAGATAGTCCTCCATGATTTTGACCAAGGCCTTAGAGAGCGGTACGATTTGCTGATTACGCGCCTTCATGTGGCGGAAAAATACTGTCCCGGCGGAAAGGTCCAAATCTCCGATCTGCAGGTTGAGCAGCGTGGACGCACGGCAGCCGGTACCAAGCAGGAAGTTGACAATGACCCAATTACGGTATTCAGCAAAAGAGCAGGTCTTGCAGTCCGGTTCCTTCAATAGCTTCTGCAGCTCGTCGGTGGTGTAGGGCTCCTTGATCGGATCATCTGCACGCACCAGTCTGATCGGATACTTTTCCAGATAGCTCTTTTCCATGCACCAGTACAAGAACGCACGCACCATACGGAGATTCGTATTGATGGTCGTATCGTGGAGCTGTTGGTCCTTCATATAGAAGATATAATCCTCTACCGTTTCCTCTGTGATGGTATGAATGGGCTGTTCCGTATCCCCCAGAAACCGAAAGAAGCTTCTGCCCTTTGCGGCGTAGAAGTCGAGTGAGCCTTGGGAGAGGTTCTTGAGGCGGTTGTACTTTTGGAACCTTTCAAAGGCCTGTTGGATGGTGGGGTTTGCCTTGGCAGCGGGTCTTAAATCACGGTTACGCACGAGAGAGACTCCTCCTTTTTTCGCGAAAAATCCCTCTCGCCCGCTCAGCACTTCCAGAAAATGGAATAAAAAGAAAAAAAGACTTATAAAACTTCTGATAATTGTAATTATCCTGTTTATCCTGCTTATGCTGGCAGATACTCTGCTGCTCCAACACAGAAAGAATGTGGACAGAGAGCAGAGAAAAGCAGAAGCGATCGCGGCACTGGAAAGAGTTCCCACTGTAACACCGACACCTGCAGCTACACCCACACCTACCCCAACGCCGATTCCTACGGTAACACCAACACCTGTACTGGAACTGTCTCTTATACACATCTCCGAGCCCACGAGACTGCAGCTAA
>ENA-UALZ01000368-UALZ01000368.1-human-gut-metagenome-genome-assembly--contig:-NODE-368-length-20175-cov-8.889463_pt1 | contig 20175 bp, 12 predicted proteins | sample MGYA00243706_ERZ654482 | MGnify/ENA primary metagenome ERZ654482 (study PRJEB26926, sample SAMN06164785) | human gut metagenome | biome: ENVO:00009003; feature: ENVO:2100002; material: ENVO:00002003...
TACACGCGTAAGATCGTCGGCAGCGTCAGATGTGTATAAGAGACAGATACAAAGATTGCAGTCAATGTATGGGCAGATTTCGATAAATTGAGCTTAATTTGGTTTTGGTTATGAAAGCTAATTTTGACAAAGGTACAAAAATTTGCTCTAAGTGCAAGAGAGAACTCCCTATTGAGAATTTTCAAAAGAATTGTGCTGCTACTGATGGACTTACTTGTAGATGTAAAGAATGTTTGTCTGCTAAAAATTTAACAGAAGAAGAAAGAAAGAGAAGGGTGGAATCTGTAAGAAAGTATCAACAAACGCTTAAAGGGCAAGCAAACAGGGAAAGACAAAATGAGCGAAGGAGAAATGATACAGAATATAAAGAAAGAGCAAGACAAAAACGTTATGAGTATTATCATAAGTATTTGGCAAATCCAAAAAAGACAAAAGAAATAGAGATAGACGAAAACGGAAATGAATTTTTTGTATGTTCTACATGTGGGAAGAGGCTTCCGATAGATTGTTTTCATTTGAATAATTCTACAAGATTGGGGATAAATTTTTCTTGTAAAGATTGTGTGAATAAGAGGAAAAGAGAACTGTCTCATACAGAAGAATATAGGGAGAAGAATAGGATAAAATCTGCCAAATTTCGATCGACTGAACTTGGCAGAAAATATATGAGTGAATACAATTTAAAAAGATTGTATGAGAATAATCAAGCGAGAATGAATCTTAGATTACATAATTTGCTTAGAAAAATGATCCATCGCCCTACTTATAGTGGCAGTATGCTTAGGTTGATTGGCTGTTCAAGAAAAGATTTTATTGATTTTATTGAATCTCAATTTAAGGTTGGTATGTCATGGGATAATTATGGTAAAATATGGCACATTGATCATATCGTTCCATGCTCCTATTTTGATTTGACGGACGATGAAGAACAAAGGGTTTGTTTTAATTGGAGAAACACGCAGCCTTTGTTTTCTAAAGATAATTTTAGCAAGGGGGATAATGTATTAGAAGGATCGCAGGAACTTGTGGATTTTATTTGTCAAGAATTGAATATAAAGAAGAAAATAATATTGAAATTAAGGACAAGGGAGGAGTAAATAAAAGCCGGGACACTTTTTATTACTTATAAGCGGTATTTTTATCATAAGTACCTTGTTATTAATTATTTAACTCCGGGCCACTTTGGAAACAGTATTTTTACAATTCCGGCTTTGAAATTGGCGTTTTAACCTTTTGATTTGACGATAATTTGTTGATAATCATATCGTTGAACCCGGCACAATTTAATGTGTGTGATTTGTTGGTGAATAATCTTTTCAGAAAGCGGGATGAAAATTCCGCTTTTCTCTGTTTTATATATATCTTTGCGTATATCAATCAATTAAAAATCATATAGCATGGAATCCAAAGAGATTACAGTGAAAGGAAGAAAGTACGAGATCAGTTTTCCGAACGTTGGACAGTATTACCAGATTGAAGTAAATAAGCAGAGACTGGGAAAAGGAAGTTATAACTCGTTGATTAGCAACCCTACCATTACGGCACAGCGTGCTTTGGACATGATTGATGTTGAAGCAACTTTATCCGTTCTTTGTCCGCAGTTGGTGGCTGATTTGAAGGTAAAAAGTTTCTCGGAACTTGGATTGAAAGATTTTAAGGAGATCAGCGATATTTACATGAACGAGGTGTTTCCTTTCTTGAAAGAGGCTGAAAAAATACTTTCTTCTGTGGATTGATGAACCGGGAAGAATATAGGAATTTCGTCATAAAATGGGATAACACTTTTCCTATTGACAGGTGGTTTAGGAACAAGCACAATATTCCTTTTCTTTCGGAAGAACATAAGAAGTGTGATTTCTTTACTGAACTTATGGAGTTCGAAGAAGAAAAGGCATTTTATGAACTTAATCAAGAAAAGAAAGAAAGAGAGGAAAGAGTGCAAGAGTATATTCCCAATATCGGGGATTGGTTGAAAGCACCGGAAGGTGAAATTTTGGAACAAGATACTGCCTTCTATGAAGATCAGATGTTTAAGATGATCGAGATGGAGCAAAAGGCAAAAGAAAAAGGTAAGGAAAATGGCGGATAATGAAAAAAGACTTAGGGTGTCGGTAGATGTCTCTCAACTTAGGTCGGTCGGGAGAGATGTTGAGAATATGCAACGAAGAATAGTCGAAAACAATAACGACATTATTCGTCAGCAGAACGATGCGCTCAACCAACTTAGGGAACAATTGAACCTTTTGGGACAGCAAAATTCCGAAAAGGGTAGACAGACTGCAACACCCACACGTCCAGTTATCCAACCTACACCACAACCGGAAGGAGAAGATCAAGAAACTGCAACGCCTACACGAAGGAGAAGAAAAAAGCAACCGGAAGCGGACATTTCGGGAGAAAGAGGTGAATCCTATCAAGATAGAGGCACGAGAGCTATCGACCTCTCGGCTTTGCTTGGTGTAAATCAAGAAGGTTTTCGTGATATTGTGGAAGCCATTTCTTCTGGTAATAGCGATTTGTCTGATATAACAAAGCAAATTCTTCAAAACGTGCAAGCAGGAGCACGCGCTTTAGAGGGGATACAAGAAGGTATTTTTTCCATTGATGAAACTCTATACAATCAAAGGGGAACTTCTTCTGTGGGTGGATCGGGAATACAGCCTATTCCGGTGCCCACACCATCACCAGTGCCAGCAAGAGAAGAAACACCTATTACAAGAGAAAGAAGGGAAAATGTACAAAGAGGAAGTGACAGAAGCACAGCTACTAACATTGCCACAAGAGTGATTTCCGGTGTTGGAGCTACATTTCAAAGTCCTGCTGCTATGGGTGGAGGACTTATATCTTCTTTGGGCGGAATTGTAGGAGAAGGACTTTCTTTGATACCTGGTGTGGGGGGATTTTTGGGTGGCGTAACCACTGCGGTTGCTAATGTCATGGCGGGTATTTTCACTACATCTGTTGAAAAGGCTATGGAAGCGCAAAAGAGAACCATACCTTATGCGCAGACAATGGGTGTTTCCGCAGGACAAGCCATGCGCACAGCCTTTGGAGAAGGTAGTTATGCTGCTGGTGCTCTTGGAATGAATGTAGGAGAGTATATTCAAAGACGTGCTGCGCTTATCCGTGCCGCAGGAGGAAAGGAAGAAACAGTTGCACCTGTACCGGAAACACAAAGTTTGATGGCTGTACAGCGTTTATATGGACTTAGTGATCGTACTGTAATGGGAATGCAAGGGGCGATGCGTTTTGCCCGTACAGAGGAAGGACAAACAGCTTCTTCATCTGCTATTATCCGTTCGTTTGAACAGACTATGAAGCAACTTCAAATCCCTCTTAGCGAAATCGCTTCTACGATGGATGAAAGTATGACTACTTTTATTCGTTCTGCCGATGATATTCTTTCTCGTACAGGTGAAATAGATGCAGCAAGCATAGCTTCTATCATGCGTGCTGTTCGTTTGCAGACCGGAATGGAAGGTAGGCAATTGGAGCGTGTACAGCAGGCTTTTATGGGGCAAGGGATTTCACAAGATGATGTAACGCAAACTCTTTTGCTTCGTGCAACACAACAAGCCACAGGATTGACAAATCCTTCTGAAATTCTTGCAGCTATGGAAGATTTGTCAAGAGGTGAGGGGGATAAAAATATAATGAAGCGGTTTCTTGAATCATTAAAGGAAATATCGGGAGGAAGCCTTGAAATGCTTCGCCATTTGATGCGAGGGGCATTTACAAACCTTTCCTATACGGATATTAATAAGATTACTGGACAAGGGGATATTGACTTTGGAGAATTTTATAAGAAAGTGGATGAATCCAGGCAAGCACTTAGGGAACAGAATGACCCAACAAACAGGTATGAACCTACTGCTGCCGAAAGAACCGTTACGTCCGGCGAAAAGATGATGTCCACTTATGAAAACAGAATGATTGGAATTGGTGAAGCGAATATAGACAGATTGGGCAAGATACTGAATGCTATAAATGCTATGCACACTGCTACAGCTAATTTTCCTACAGCGTTGGAAAAATTTATATCAGAAAATAAAGAAAAAATTAAGGATGGTGGCATGGATTTATTATCATCCGCACCATATGGAATTGGCATGATTCCAGCAGCATTATATAAGATAGGGTTGAAAGAATTGGTTAAATCTTTAGCTTCGGAGGACAATAAATAATGGCAAAAAAAGATAACAGCAAAACAAGCGTACCACCAATATACCCACTTCCGGCGTATAAATACTCCACTATACAGGATTTTATTGATATATGGCAAAAGGTTATTCCTACTGGGAAGAAAAAATATACTCCATCTGATTTATTGAAGGTAAAGAACGAAAAGGGGTTTTCTAATCTTGATATTATTTGGGGAACTTATGACAAAGAGGAACAAGCGAAATATAAAAGTGATTATGATTCCGGTACGCTGCCTTATGTAAAGCAAGGAACAACTTTGTTCTGCCCGAAAGATGATACGCCATTATCCCTTACAAAAGCCGCAAAAGAAGGCCAATTTGTGTCGCAAGGAAGTTTTAAGGCTTATTGGGGAGAAAACTATGAAAGCTTGATAAGTGATGAAGAATATTTGCCTGACACAAGCGTTACATCTTCTCTGAAAGGAACAGGAATAAATGCTAAGATAATTTCCATGAACGTAAGGGTATGGGTATATATTAAGGCTTTGGATAAGGTTATGGACTTATCCCCTTACGTTTTGCAGGTAGTAACGACAAAATCGAAACAGACGGGAGAATTTACCGTTTTACTATCACCTTTTTATGCTAATGAAAGTTCTTTTGCTTTTGGAGAATCTATTGTAGAACAGTTTAATCTTGTTTCCAATGAGGGAGCGCAAGTCAAATCTTTTCAAGAAAAGTTTATTCAAAACAACGATATAGTCTTTATCCGGTTCGAACGTTTGAAAAAGGAAAAATCAACGGGAGATTTGGATTTAGGAAAGCAAGTGAACTTGGAAATCCCTGTTTCTAAAATAGCTAAAAACAACATTTGGGATATGATAGGTTTTGTGGACACTTGCACATCTTCTTTTGAAGCACAGGGAAACGTAAAATCCATCACAATAGAAGGAAGGGATATAAGCAAACTCTTTATGGAGGACGGGTGCTATTTCATTCCTTTATTGAATGTTACTGATACCTTTTCTCATTGGTACGAAATGAGTGAGGATAGTATTTGGTTTAAAAGGAATGTCCTTACAGGAGCTTTTTCAAATCTTTTATGGTCATATGCAGAAAAGCCTATACGGGAGTGCCTATGGTTTATTGTAAATGTCATGTCAACAATAGGAATAGCCAAAAATAGTGTATTTGATTCTTGGCAAGACAAAAGAACAGAAGGATATGATATTGGAGCAAAAGAAAAACGTCCTGTTAACGGTGTTTGGCAGATAGTAAAAGTATTTGTGGAGGATATTCTCGAAAAAAGGGTTCTTATTGATTCTTCCATTGCCAATCCGAACGGCACGCTATTGGAGTATATGACGAGGGTATGTCAGTTTCCTTTGGTGGAATTTTACTTTGATACCTATGTTAATACGATAGATGTGGTTGTAAGACAACCTCCATTCAATAAGGATGCTATTTTGGGAGCTTATAAGAATGGGCAGTATGTGACGATTGCTTCCGACAATTTGCAAGGATATGATTTGTCTTATGATACAAGAAGCTATTCTTGGTATCAGCTAAGAGTAATGGATAATCATGCTGGGCAAAGGAATACGACAAGTCTTGCTTTTGTTCCTATTGTGTATTTGGATGATTATGCCGAAGTGTTTGGTAACAAGAAAATGTCCTTTACAGATCAGTATTTGAACTACAAGGAAACGGACGGAGTGAACAAGACGCAGACACTTGCTAACTTTCAAGAAGCTGCGTTAAATGATCTTATATACATTATAGAATCAACAGCTTATCTTCCTTTTACGAGAACAGGTACGATTACGATAAATGGGGATAGAAGAATAAAGGTCGGTACATTTGTTTACTTTGAACCGACAAATGAATTTTTTTATGTGTCCTCTGTGATCAACAATGTTTCTTTCTTGGATGGGAATTTGCAAAGACAGACTATTATGCAAGTGGAAAGAGGTATGTACGTTCCTATTCTTTCTAATTCTTTTTCTTCTGTAAAGAATAGACAGGATAATGCAGGGGAAGAAAGTAAGGATGTGAAACCGGATTATTTCAAATTGGTTGATTTGACGGAAATGAGAAATGCAGCTAAAGTGACTCAAAAAGATCAGATAGCTACACTTGTTTCTCCAAAGGTGGATAGAAAACAATTCGAGTATTTCTTAAATCGCAAAATGTTCAGTTAGATATGGCAGGAGGGAAAGTAAGAAAATTGAATGCGTCACCCGAAGCGATTTCATTCGGATTTATTGTCATTCCCAATGGAGTGGACAGGGATTTGTATGTGGAAACCTGTTTAAGGAGAGGTCGTGTCTCGGTCATGGGGAACGGGGGAGCTTTCTTTCGGGATATTTATATAACAAATGAAGTTTTGGCTAATATCGAGTTCCCGGAGAAAGAAAATGAACAAGGGTCGGCGGTAGTGATAGCGAGCAACCCGTATGACGGTGTTCCTATTGTGATAGGGAGCTATCCGAGAAATGATCAGTCTCCTATGTGGAAAGAGAATACATTCCAGTTCAGAAAGACAGTAGGGAATGTGACTGCATCCTTATCGGTTGATCCGGCTAATAATGCAGTAATTGTTTCTATCAATTCTCCTAAAAAAGCATCCGTAAAGGTACTTGCTACAGGATCAGAAGAATCGGAGGTAATTGTTGAATCCACTGGAAGCGTGAATGTGACCGGAGGAACAAATGTTTCCGTAAAGGGATACACACAGATAGAGGCAAAGGTTGTGAATCCAGAAAAACCGGAAGAAGAGGAAAGAAAAGTCTCTATGGATTTGGAAAAGGTTTATTTTCATTGGAAAACGGAGGAAATGGAACAATCTTTGCAAGTGGATAATTCCGGTGTATCGGTAAAGATTGGGGAAGATGTACAAAGCACGATAACGAAAGAACAGTTAGATTTGAAAACGGGAGCATCTACTTTGAAAATGAACAACGATATTATTGAGTTCAATGGTGGGGGATTGAAAGGTCTGGTTGAACTGGATAATCTTACAAGTAAATTGAATGGTTTTGTAAATACATTCAATTCCCATACCCACAATGTTCCGGCAGGTTCATTTCTTGTTGGAGCAACGGCTGGCGTGCCAAGTCCCGCTCCTGTTCCCGTTACATCTCCCATGCAATCGGCGCAAAGTTTTGTTGCTTCTGATTATGAGAATGAAAAGATAACACATGGTTAGGATATTGGGAAGAAATTCGTACTTTTGAACAAGTTAAAATTATAAAGCCGTGGCAGTTTTGGATTCAGTGGTAAAAACAGCGAAATCGACACTTAAAAATTTGGGTCGCTCCATGATGGCAGCGCAGTTCCCGAATGATTTTGAAGTGTATATGTGTTCTTTGGAGTTGGCAGATTCCAAAGGGAACACAATTGATGTCTTTACTTTTCCTATTAGCCCGGAGAGTATAGACAAGAGTGAACCGAAAAGAACTACGGTAGTCAATACGGCAGGAGGCATAACAGTGCTCACTTCTCCTGTTTTCATGCCGCAGACGATCACGATAAAGGGGAATTTTGGAAGGACATTCAAGATTCTTTTAAGCGGTTCTGATAGCGTTTCGTTGACAGGTGCAGCTTTTAGTATCTCGGCAGGAAAGCGTTATCTCTATCAATTACAGGGAAAATCTACAAGTTCTCTCACTATGCCTTCCTTTGATGCCGGCATCAAAACGGGATATGGTTGTATCAAGATATTACAATCTATCATAGATAAAAGCAACGGAGTGGACGAGAACGGGTTTCCCATGAAACTTTTCTTCTATAACATGGCACTTGGAGAAAGCTATCTTGTTACGATTCCACCGCGTGGCGTTAATTTCAGTCAGAGTATATCAAAGAATATGATATGGGAATACAATCTTGAAATGACTGTTATAGCTCCTTTAGAAGCGGTTTCGGGAACAAGTGGTAGTAAAGGTTCGCTTTTGGAAATGTGCGCCTCTAATGTGATACAAAAGGGCATAAATGAATTTGCAAGTTCAATCTCTAAAGGTTTGTTGGGCAATGGATGATGCTTTCGAAAAATTTTACAACGTAACGGGATATGATATAAAGTCATATTTCCAGAAGTTTGTTGATTTCTGTGCCAACGATTATCCTCTTATTGTGGACTATTATAGTAATGGTGGGGAGATGGACAAGGATTCTTTTTTGCACCTTGTGGAACTTGTGAGAGAATCGGAAACGATTGAGCCTTTGTTTATTCTGCATGAAAATACTTTGGACGATATTTCCATGTGGGATATTCTGGACAACTTTACAGAGACACAGACAAAACTTTCCACTATTAAAAGTTCTGCAAGGTGGCTTAGAAGTTCTTCTTTAGACAGGAACAATACTTTGCAGATGGAAAAGACACTTCGGACAGGGGAACGGTTTGAAGATGTATCCAGACAGCTTAACAGTACCAACCCGGAAGATGATTGGATGAATATTACAATACCGCAGTATATAGAAGAAACTGATTATTCGTTCTCTGATGGAGGGAACAAGTTCTATATCAATCTAAAGAACGCTGGGAATAATTATCTTGATACTGTTGTGGATGTACTTGTGGGAGATAATATCTTGGGACGTGACATAGATGTGAATTTTGTCTTTGAGAATGACGATTTAAAGATAGTGATAGGCGATGATGCGATCCGACAGGCTTTGGATACTATTCTTTCTTCTCAAAAAGGTGCTATACCAGAGTTTAAGGATTATGGAATTGCAAATGAGTTCATAGGAACAACGGTGAACGCAATCCAGTATCCTTCTATTTTTAAGGATGTAATGAATATGTTCCAAAGGGATTCAAGATGGGACTCTGTGGAGTTGATGGATGTAAAAAGAGAGGAAGATGCCGTCTTCCTTTCTTTGCAATGTAAAACGGTAACAAAGAAAGATTATTTAGTAAATGTTCCTATATAATTGATATTCAGATGATTACAAAAACAAGTGCAACAATAACCAATCTAAAGAATCTTTTTATAGAGATGTTTTTAGATAAGACAGCTAAGGTAAGTAATGTAGCTGACGGTTCGGTTGTGAATGCTACGGCATTCGGTGTAGCGAAAGTTGCTCAAAAGGCAATGAAGGATATTGCCATAAAGGAAGCGCAGATATTTCCAGATACAGCTACAGGCGTTTATCTGGATAAGGCTGCTGCTTTGTATGGTGTCAGCCCGCGTAAAGGTGCTTTGGGTTCTTCGACATATATAAGGGTATCTGCTAATCCAGGTACAGTATATGATACGTCTGTTACTTTTGTAAATAAAAATGGTATTCGTTTCCAAGTTGACGAAGCATTGACTGTAGGGGAAAGTGGTTACGGATATGTAAAGGTAAGAAGTATCAACGCAGGGTATTCCACAAACGTACCGCCTAATAGCATTACTAATGTTTCTCCGCAGCCACAAGGTCATATCGAATGTACGAATGAATATTATGCTATTGGAGGACGTGATAGTGAGGATGATGAAACGTTTAGAATCCGTATTAAGAACAATCTGAATATCCTTAGCAAGAATACAATAGAATACTGGACACAGACACTTAGCAACATAGACGATCGTGTCTTAAAAGTAATGAGTGCCGGTCTGGACGAAAAGGGCATATATAATCTCTATGTTGTTTCGCAGAACGGTATTTTCTTTACCGAAGAAGAACTTGATACACTTCTTGAAAGCGCACAAGGATATTTTGGTATTTCAGAACTGAATATTGAAGGGAAAGTAGTTGGTGTTGGTATCAAGAATATTGATTGGTTCTATGTGGGTTCAGAAAGGGGGTTGGATTTCCGTGTTCAGCTTCAACCAGATTACGATGTGTCTACTGTGCGTCAGAACATACAAGTGAACCTTACTAAATATCTTGATTTTCGTTTTTGGACACCTGGAAAAATCGTAGAATGGGACGATTTGCTGGATATTGTAAAAAAGACCGATGGCGTAAAATATGTGCCGGACGAGTATTTCTTTCCGTATTACGATCAGCAAGTCCCGGCAAATCAGCTTCCGCGTATAAGGGGGTTTGTGATGCGCGATCAAGACGGAAATATTTTGTACGATTCTGATAGCAACCTCTCTCCGTTGTTTTACCCGTCTGAACCGGAGGATTTGTTTGTAGGCATCAACGACAGCTCACTCAACCTTTATCAAGAGGTTTATTTCAATGTGACAGATTCGGAAGGTGGCGCTGTGGAAGGTGCAAATATTTCTATAGGGAACAATGCTGTTATAACAAATGACAATGGGCAAGCTATTATCCAACTTGCAAACGGACAGTATGAATATATTGTTTCCGCTTCGGGATATATCCCCGTAGAAGGAATGTTTGTAGTGTTGAACGGTAGTGTTTCCATTGATGTACAAATGGTTTTAGCTCCTTATACGGTCACTTTCCATGTGACGGACGAAAAGGGAGGGGTTGTTCCTTATGCAAATGTAATGATGGATAACAGAACAACCACTACCAATTTGCAAGGTGTGGCTTCTTTGTCCGCAAGGAACGGGAACTATCCCTACACTATTGAAAAGTTGGGATATGATGAGTATTCCGGCAGTGTAGTTGTGGATGGTAGAGATAAAGAAGTATATCCTGAATTGGAATTTAAGGTATGGACGATTACTGTCATTGTAAAGGATAAGGAAAATCAGCTTATACCGAATGTCATTGTAAAGGTGAACAATGGAGAATATCTTACGAACCAGCATGGAGAGGCGGAAATACCACTTGTAAATGGTGAATATCCTGTAACAATCGAAAAGACAGGGTATGATACTTTACAGGGGGAAATTAAGGTCAACAACCAGAATGCGGACGTTACCTTTGAGATGGATTTCTTTTTATACAATGTGGAATTTAATATTTCGCAGGTAAATCAGGGGAATCCGGCAGAAGGAGCTACAATCAAAATAGAAGGACAGCCGGGAGTATTGAATGTAAACGGTTCTGGACAAGCTACTATAAAATTAAAGAGTGGAAATTACAGCTACACCGTGCAGAAAAAGGGATATGATGATTTGACCGGATCGTTCAACGTAGAAGGACAGGATACATTTATTCAAAGAACCCTTGTATTGAAACATTATAATGTGGTTATCACTGTTCTTGACAGTGATAACAGTAGTCCGGCACAAGGAGCAGTAGTAAATATCAATGGCTCTTCTTATCCTACAAATGAAAGAGGGCAAGCTGTTGTAAGCCTTCAAAACGGGACATATCCTTATACCGTAACAAAGTCGGGATATTATGACGGCAGTTCTTCGGTTACTGTTCTTGACAGTGATAACAGTAGTGTAATAAGTTTAAAGGTAAGACTTTACAATGTCATAATGACGGTAAAAAATCCATTGAAAGAACCTATTAAGGGGGCTACAGTGGAGATAAATGCAACGTCTTATCAGACGCAATCCAATGGACAGGTGTCTTTGCAATTAAAGAATGGCACTTATCCGTTTACAGTGACAGCTTTAGGAATGGATGATTATTCCGGTGAATTGGAAGTGGAAAGTGCGGATATTCCGTCTTTCCCTGTAAATATGGAGTACAAGAAGCATGATATTGTATTTACTGTACAGACAGATGAAGGTGTTGCAATTGAAAACGCTAATATTCATATCAACGAAAAGGACTATCAGACTTCGCAGGGTGGTTTGGTAACGGTTCGTCTTTCTGACGGGCAGTATCCTTATACGGTAACGAAGGAAGGTTATGTTCAGACACAAGGTAATGTGGAAGTTTCCGGTAGCAACAAGAACGTATTAGCTCAACTTACCCCTGTATCATATAATATTACGTTTGTAGTAAAAGATAACATGGCTTCGCCCAATCTTTTGCAAGGAGTGTCTATTGATATAGAAAATGAGGACAAGACAGTTACCACAAATGCGTCAGGAGAAGCGATAATCAGTCTAAAAGCTGGTAAATATACCGCTTCATTCATGAAGAACAGCTATAAGACTGAAACTCTTTCATTTGAAGTAATTGGAGAGGCTACGTTTACGCAGATATTGAAGAAGATATGGAATCTTACCTTTAAAGTGACCGCCGCAGGAAAATCAGGCTTAAAAGATGTGACTGTCAGTGTAAGTGGACCGGCCATATTAAGTGGAAATACTGTAAGTCTTAAAACAAAAGATGATGGAACAACTGATCCTGTGCAGGTAATAAACGGTGCTTATAATTGGAATGCGTCACTCACAGGATATTCGCCGGAAGAAGGAGTGGGAAGTGTTCAGGATGCCGATCAGGAGAAAGTGATAGAATTGACTTATGGATTTGAAACTACATTTACAACTTCACCAGCCACACAAGGCGTTGAAATTACTATTGATGGTAATGATACAATCACAACGGGGCAAGACGGTATAGCAACAATAAATCTTTCCACAGGAGCGCATACTTACGCTTATTCAAAAACAGGTTTTTTAAACGGGACAGGAAATGTGCGAATCGAAGAAGCTGAAAAAAGTGTACAGATAACACTTGTTCCTGGAGCGACAGTTACATTCCATACAAAGGTAGGAAATTCTGCTTTGGCGGATGTAAAGATAATTGTAGGACAAAGTAGCGCAAGGGCACTTCCTGAAACCATTGTAACAAACAGTCAGGGTATCGCGGCAATTGATCTTCCTACAGGGGATTATCAATATCAGATTCCTACTACAAGTACGGATAATCCTAATCTGGTGGAAGTGCCAAGCGGAACATTTAGTGTGGCAATTACCGCAAGCGTCATTGAATTGGATTTGGCTGATTATGTAAAATACAATGTTACTTTCCAGACTGTTCCATCCACACAAGATGTAGCTATAAGTTTTGCCAAGGCAGAATCTCCAGACACACCTGTTGCAAGTGGAGCTACTGCTTCTAACGGCATTCTTACTTTGACTTACAAGAACGGACAGTATATCTATACAGCAAAGAAATCCAGTTATAAAGATGTAACAGGTGAATTTACAATTGCTGGTGGAGATCAGAACATAACGGTTGAGATGCTTAAAATTTCAACGGTTACATTTACTGTAAAAAATCAAAATGATAGTTCTCCTATTGAGAATGCCGTTATCGAAATGACAGATCGAAGCGATTCATCTAACAAATACAAAGGGACGACTAATTCGTCTGGTGTGGCTACTATGACGTTTGATAGTGGAGAGTTTGAGTGGTCACAAGATAGCGATGCGGATTTTTCCGGTTGTCCTGTTTTTCAAGAAGATGAAAAATATCTTGTTCCATCGGAAGGCATAACAACAGATCAATTAAAAACCTATTTCCCCAATGGTGTAATTGTTTCTCCATTGACAATTGTTCAGGATAAGGATAATAGTAGTATTACGGAAAGTCTTACCAGAATTTACAATTCAAATAAAATAGATGGCTGGGAGGGAAGCTGGGATAAAACGAAAAAGAACCCTACTTTAACGAGCGTGATCAAGACATCGACAGCTTCTACAGAGACTTATGTTTTGTTTAATGTGGATGCCGGACTTATAGGGTTTTCGAATGGTCTTTTCCAAATTGGCACAGAAAAGACAGTGGATTATCACAAGGCTTTGGATTTTGGTTTTAAGGTAAGTGGTGTTCCGTCCAATCTGAAGATAGTTATAACTTATGGCTCGCAAAACGCTCCCTTAACGGTGGAGATGGAAAATGATGTAATTCAAAGATTCCAGCTTTCTGATCTTTTGTTGGATACAGAAACAATAGGTAATTCTACCATTTGGTCAGTGCATGTGCAATCTTTTGACGGAGGTACATTATCCGCAGATGATTTGAAAGATTTGAATATCACATTCTCTTTCTATGGCAAAAAGGCAATAAGTTCGGATATTCCGGCTGACAAGGTTCTTTATGGGAACTATGATTATACAGTTACTCCGCCTTCTCCTTTGGAAGCGCAATCAGGCATGTTGAATGTAAACGCACCTGCCATCAACAAAGAAATTTTGATTGCAAATAATGTAGATGTAACATTTAAGGTAACCGCAAAGCAGCCTTTACTTACTCGCCCTCAAATAGGTGATTTTGTGTATGGTGACAAAACATGGTCAACTGAATTGGATAGTGCTAAAACTTGTGTTGGTGTTATTACCGATGTAAGAAGTAAGGATTTTGACTTCATAGGTTTGGGAGATCTGACTGCCGGTTTTTGGACAAATTCATTAGGCACTATTTCTGATGTAGTAACTGAAACAAATGGATCTTTAGCCATGTGTGACTTCGCAGGTAAGACAAATTCTCAAAATATCATACTTGCGAAACCAACGGAAAGCACGGCGGCACATCAGTGTGCAGCTTATTCTACAGAAGGATTCGGTACAAATTCTTGGTTCTTGCCTTCTTGTGGACAGTGGGGTGTAGCTCAATTAAACAGAGTTAAGATCGACACTTCAATAAGTGCGACAATCGGTTCAGATCCATTGAGTAGTGGTTCATATTGGACTTCGACACAATATAATTCAAATGATGCTTGGATTTTTGGTTGGGTTAATGGCACAAAAAGGAAAACGACCAAAAGTAATTCATATACAGTTCGTCCTTTCTGTACCTATGAATACAATCCTATTCCAAATGGTGTGTATATCTACGATAAAGACAATAATCGTTACACAAAAGAAGAATGGGCATCATCTGGTAAAGGAGTGTCTGCTGTATGTGGTATAGGCATTTCAACCGATACCAATTCGTTCATGGTATCGACAGCCATAAGTGCCCAAAGCTATCCTTTTGGAGGTCAAGGTACTTTGATCTCCAATGTGCCAATGTTAGGCACTAATGTAGCAAGCGCAGTCCTATACAAATCAACGCATGGTTTTATTTATACTGATGTGATAATATCTCAATTGAGAACTGGCTATGCACCTGCGGCAGAATACGCTAAGACATATATGTTTGGGAATGGACAGAGTGGCTATTTACCTTCATATGGCGAGGCGACCACTCTGTATTCTTACAAAACACAAGTAGAAGAGATTTTGCGCATGTTGGGTCTTTCTTTATGGGGAAGTGTATCTATTCAAACTTGCACCCAGTATGGGGCTTCAAATAATGCAAATCTTAATTGGACAAACGGGATTTATTTTGGACCAGGTAAAAATGACAGGTATACAGTTTTACCTTTTACTCTTCTTCCTTTGCCTAATCCAGCAATTCCTATCGAGAACGCTTTTGTAAAAATGACATCTGCATCAAACAATTATCAGCAGAATACAAATAACAATGGAGAAGCTGTTATTTCTGCTGCATTAGGCGTTGATTATGATTATGAGGTCAGTGCTGATGGTTATGTAACGCAGAACGGGAAAGTCGGTGTATTAAATGAAGCGAAAACAATTGAGGTTACTTTGCAACCTGCAAGTGAGCTTACAGTAGTTGTCCATAGGAACACATTAGACGGGGCAACTGACATTTCCGGCGTACAGGTTGTTGTGACTGAAAATAAGGAAGGAGGGGTGCAGATGGCTTCCGGTACAACTTCACAAAACGGGACAGTCGTTTTATTTGTACCAGACGGAAGCTATAAAGTAGCTTTTTCTAAAGATGGATTTGAAAGCAAAGAGGAAACGGTTGAAGTAAACGGGAAAACTGCACTTAACACCTTCCTTTTGCAGATATACAATACTATTAATGTTCAGGTAAGAAGAGTTGGCTCGATAAACTTTTTACCTTCTATATTGGAATTGAGACAGTCTGATGGAACAACCGTTTTGCAAACAGCTAATATAGGTGGAAATGGTTCTGGTAACTTTACAAATCTTGTTTATGGTAAGTATGTCCTATATGTTGCAGAAAGCAACAATGCAAAAGAAATGAGACAGGAAATAGCTGTAAACAGTGAAGGAATGCAAGTACAAATGAATCTTATCCCTCTTTATGGTCTGGTTGTAAAGGTATTGCCTTCTGGTGGTAACGTTACTTTCACTGGTTCGGATGGTGTTCAAAAACAGGCTTCGACAAATGTTTCAAACAATGCAGCGTTTTACAAGATTCCTGCTGGAAATTATTCTATTAATGTTACAGGAGATGCCGGGTTTGAACCTATCAATACAACAGGCGTAATCGAACAAACAGCCGATCAAACTGTGAATCTGGAATACACCCTAACTAAACCGAACAAGTTGGTGCAGATAACAAGTGACCAATCCAATTACCAATTAGATACTTCTTACAAATACGTTTCCCTTTTGATAGTTGGAAGAGGAGGTGAAAAATCTGAGTATTGGGAATCTTGGTATAGTTTTATATTGCTGGGTGGAACAACCGGACAAATTGTATATATTCCTAATATATTGATATCGGATATTTCAAACGGTCGAATAAATAAAATTACATTTAGTGGTGTTCCAAATGCAGGTAGTTGGACATACGGTACGGAATATTCCATAACATTAGGACAAACAACTTATGAATATGCAGCTTATAATGGGGTAAGCGATGCTTGTAATGATGCTGATATTGTTATGCCACAAAGAAGTAACCTATCTAATTATTCTGTATATAATGCAAAAAGTTCCGGTGCTATAGCTGCTTACATGGCAGGTACATTTTATTGTAGTGGAAGTTTCGGAAGTCAAAACGCAAAAGAGCAAACGTATTCTTCCGTAGGTCCAAGAATGCAACCGGATGGTGCGCCAGGTGGAGACGGTAGATATGGATTTAAAAGCTCTTACGAAAGGCCTACTTTGGGAAACGCAACTAAGCCTGTCCGATCTTCAGTTACCATCCCTATTCAATCTATATTTGGAGGTACAAGCGAAGGTTCAGCAGGGTATTTGAACACTGAAAGTGGTTTGAGAACAGGTGCAGATGCCTATGGTGGTGCAGGGTATGGAAATTCTTATTCCGAAACACAAAGTGATGGTAAAACAAGAATTGCTGGGTATGGTTCTGGACAAGAATCTTCTCCGGCAGATGATGATGCGGGAAATATTATGAAACCAGGAGAAGGTATTTTCTGCATATACTACCACAATGAACCTATTTGATAAACTAAAAGGAGAGTTTTAATTGCTCTCGGTGATTATATACTACTTTACACCACAAGTATAAGAAATTGTTTTTATATATAAATAATAATTCATACATTTGTGTCATGAGATTAGTCGAACAACATACAATCAAGCCAAGTTCTGTTTATTACAATGAACTTTATGATCTATTGCATAAGTGTAAAAACTTATACAATAAAGGATTGTATGTTGTTAGACAACATTACTTTCAATATAAAGACGATAATACTATAAAGTATAAATACCTCAACTACTATTCTCTCGAAAAGAAACTAAGAACAGAAAACGATGTTGACTATCGTGCTTTACCAACACCAGTTGCTCAACAAGTGTTGATGATGGTAGATAGGAACTTTAAATCGTTCTTCAATCTTTTAAATAAAAAGAATAGAGGTGAGTATTCTGAATTTGTTAGAATGCCTAAGTATCTTAACAAAGATGGTTTGTTTACTGCTGTTTTTACAACAATCGCTTTTTCTCAAAAATGGATAAAACAAGGTATTGTTAAGTTACCAAAACAGTTTTCTTTTACAACAAGAACCAATAAACAAAATATTCAACAACTTAGATTCGTTCCTAAGAATGGGTATATTGTTCTTGAAATAGTTTACAATAAGAAGGAAAAAGATCTTATGTTAGATAATGAAAACTATCTTGGCATCGACATAGGATTAGATAATTTAGCCTCTTGTGTATCCAACAACGGTTCTTGTTTTATCATCAATGGTAGACCACTGAAGTCTATCAACCAGCATTATAATAAAAGATTAGCATTCTTAAAATCTAAATTAAAAGATAACAAACAAATTTCAAAACAAATCAGGTCATTAACCAATAAAAGGAATAACAAGATCAAGGATTATCTTCATAAGGCAAGTAGGATATTGGTTAATCACGTAGTTTCCAATGGTATTAATACGATCATAATCGGTCATAACAAATGTTGGAAACAAGAGATCAATATCGGAAAACGAAATAATCAGAACTTTGTTTCTATTCCTTTTAATATGTTTATCAGTATGGTATCTTATAAAGCTACATTAGAAGGAATCAATGTTAAGATCGTTGAAGAATTTTATACTTCAAAATGTAGCTTTTTAGATAATGAACGGATTTGTAAACATGAATCTTACAAAGGAAGAAGGATTAAACGAGGATTGTTTAAAACCTCGTTTGGTAAGATCATCAATGCTGATATCAATGGTGCTTTTAACATCATTAGAAAATCAGAAAAAGAATCCTTTGATGTAACGATGTTACCAAAAGGTAGAGGGTTTTGGTGGAACCCAGTACGGATTTCCGTATAAATGTGTGCTATTTTACACTTTTAGTGTAAAGTGGTGTATAATCACCTCTTTGTGACAAGTACTTACTTAGATAAATCAAATTTAAAAATTTCATTGCAATGGATATAATCAAAAGAACAGTAACAGCTAATTCCAATAAGCTGATAACTACTAATGGTGAAGCAGCACCTTCTTTAATCAGCAGTGCATGGAATTTTGCCACAATTGAAGAAGATATTGTGCTGATTGACCAAAACGGACAAGAAGTTCCGTTTGTAATCATTCCTCTTTCAGAAGGGGCAATTAAGGTAATCCTTTCAGGTGGAATGGAATATACCATTTCGGAAGCGGAAGTGAGTACAAATATAGGAATGCCACTCATGTACATGGTTCAGAAGATTTTGAAAGAAGGGACAACGGCAACCAATCTTAGTATAGGTTTTTAAGGAAAGGAATTGACAATGAATTTAATAGGAAATATTAACGCAATTCCTTTTAGGAGATTTAGGGGAGGGGGTGGAGTAACTCCTATTCCTCCTTTCCCATCTATTTCTGGTATGATTGCAAGATATTCAGCATTAGGTCTTACTAATGAACAGATGGCAGAGAACCCTGTATGGAAAGACCTTACAGACAATGGACATGATTTACAGATGAAGAACTTTGCTTGGGGTGGAATGAGTGGGGTAGGTGGATATACAGAGAACTATAATAGTAATAAATGGTATAAGAAAGGATCAAGAATTGATGTCACTTGGACTTATAAGTCTTTTAATGCAAGATCAATAAAGGATAATAGATTAGCTCAATTATTTTATCAATCATCACCAAGTAATACTGGATTTAGGGTTTTATCATGTACTATCAAAGTTTCTGGTTTAACAGACGGACAAGGAATTGAATATGTTTCTAATGGAACACGACAATTTGTTATAATGAGAATTGAAAATGATGGTATATATCATCTACCAAGTTTTGATTTTGGAGCTAAAAATGCTTATTACGGATTCAAGTTCTTAAAATTACAGGAATCTTGCAATATCACCATCGAACAACTACCTCTCTACCCCGGTGCACTCGTTTTTGACGGAGTAGATGGTTACGGTGCCTGTGATAACTTCCCTATTCTGACTAAGGAAAAGGGATATACGGTTGTAGCGTTGAGACAGTGGTTATCTTTTCAAGATATTGGATATCCTACTTTAGTAGTTAATTCAACCGATAGGTTGGCTGCTTTTAGTTTTGAAGATTTTAGAAACGAAACTAAATCAACATGGAATTGGGGAAGAAGTGTTGGGCTTTCAGATTATAAAATACCTTTACTTTATACCTACCAAGCATCTACTTCATATAATAGTAAAACTATTTATGCTGGTGCTACAGAAGAAGGAAGTAACATATTACAAGTGTGTCGTTCTGGATTTTATTGTGCAAATGCTGCCATTTGGGAAATAGTCATTCTCGATCATGATGCCACCGAAGAAGAATTGACCAAGATCAAAGACTACTTCGTTAAAACCTATCCTTGGCTCTTCCCCGACCAGGCATGGACTGTCACCGGCAAAACCAACGAGGACGAAGATCGTGCTACTATTGCCAACATTACGGGCAATGGTAATGATCTTATACTGTCGAATTTTGGGTTTGAAGAAGGGAGTGGGTATGGGTTGTACCTGTCTCTTATACACATCTGACGCTGCCGACGATCTTACGCGTGTAGAT
>ENA-UALZ01000371-UALZ01000371.1-human-gut-metagenome-genome-assembly--contig:-NODE-371-length-20089-cov-6.053559_pt1 | contig 20089 bp, 20 predicted proteins | sample MGYA00243706_ERZ654482 | MGnify/ENA primary metagenome ERZ654482 (study PRJEB26926, sample SAMN06164785) | human gut metagenome | biome: ENVO:00009003; feature: ENVO:2100002; material: ENVO:00002003...
ATTAGCTGCAGTCTCGTGGGCTCGGAGATGTGTATAAGAGACAGGAATATGAATGCCGGAATAATCAGATGCAATGTACAGAGGGCGATAACTTGGCGGATTGGCTCACTTTTTCACCTATAAAGCTTCTTCTGGCGGTTGATCCTATGAAAATATATGAGGTACAGGAACAAATCAGAAACTTTCTGCCGGAGGATTTAACTGTTGTCAGAACTGCCGCCTTTTATCTGGAAATATTTTCTCGCAGAATTAATAAAGGGCAGGGTCTTTGTGATATATGCAGAATTTTGAAAATAGATGTAAGGAACAGCATTGCTTTCGGAGATTCCGAAAATGATATCCCTATGCTTAAAGCGGCAGGTATCGGAATCGCAATGAAAAACGCAGAGATGGATGTCAAAAAGGCATCGGATATGTGCACTTTATCAAACAATGAAGATGGTATACCTTACGCTTTAAGTGAGCTCAATGTAATATAAATCGGAATTTCAGGAAGTGTTTTTATGCCACAAATGAATAAGGGAGGAAAATTTATTTTCGGGAAATCACTCATTCGGACGGATGGAACATTGCGGATTCCACCGCAGGCAATGGAAGAATATCACATTGCAGATGAAGGAAAAGTATATCTTTTTACCGGAAGTAAGATTACCGGTGGCTTCTGCGTCACCCGGAAAGGCCTTTTGCATCCGTCAAAACTTGGTCACATTTTGGACGATACTCCACCGTTGCTTGACTACTCAGCAGGTTCTGGCGAATTTATCAAATACAAGGGGCGTTCCTACTGCTGGGTAGAGATTTCACAGGAGGGGCAAATTCTTCTTACGAAGAAAATGATGGATTTTTTGAAGGTGAGACCCGGAATGGAGCTGCTCTCTATCCGCAGTAGCGACATCGCGTTTACGATGGGAGCTAAAGGACCGCTATTGGAAAAAGCAGAAAACTATGATGGTGAAATTCCGCTTTTTTAAGTGTAACAATTTGAATTTGTGGAGGATAACTATTGTGGATAAAGCAGTTATTTATATACATGGAAAAGGTGGTAATGCTGAAGAAGCTATTCATTACAAACCGCTCTTTAGTAATTGTGATGTGATTGGTCTCGACTATACTGCACAGTTTCCATGGGAAGCAAAAGAAGAATTTCCATTACTTTTTAATTCAATTTATAGAAACTACAAGACTGTTGAAGTAATTGCCAATAGCATTGGAGCGTATTTTGCTATCAATGCCTTATCAAATCAGCAAATAGAGAAAGCATATTTTATTTCGCCCGTTGTAGATATGGAAAGGCTTATTGCTGATATGATGATTTGGGCAAATGTTACAGAGGATGAACTCAAAGAGAAAAAAGAAATTCAGACAACCTTTGGAGAGACCCTTTCATGGGATTATCTTTGCTATGCAAGAGAAAATCCTATTATATGGGAAATCCCAACGCACATTTTGTATGGTGAAAAAGATAATCTTACCGCTTATGGAACGATATTTGAATTTGTACAGAGGACTAATTCAACACTTTCTATTATGAAAAATGGAGAGCATTGGTTTCATACGGATGAACAAATGAAATTTCTTGATGAATGGATAATAAAATCTTCCAAATAAATTCAAGTTTGGAGAATTGAGAAAATCGGAATTTTGGAGGTTATTATGGCTTTTGATTTTAAAAAAGAGTATAAAGAATTCTATATGCCGAAGAACAAACCAGAGATTGTAAATGTACCTAAGGCAAATTATATTGCAGTTAGAGGAAAAGGCAATCCAAATGAAGAAGGCGGAGCATATCAACAAGCAATCAGTGTTCTATATGCTGTTGCATACACATTAAAAATGAGTTACAAGACTGATTATAAAATTGAAGGATTTTTTGAATATGTTGTTCCGCCATTGGAAGGTTTTTGGTGGCAGGATGATGTCGAGAGTGTAGATTATACAAATAAGTCTGCTTTCAGCTGGATTTCTGTTATCCGTTTGCCTGATTTCATTTCTAAAGCTGATTTTGACTGGGCGGTAGAAACAGCAACGAAAAAGAAGAAACTTGATTGTTCGTCAGCAGAGTATCTTACGATTGATGAGGGATTATGCGTTCAAATTATGCATATAGGTTCTTTTGATAATGAGCCAGCAACTGTTGCGCTTATGGATACTTATTTAGAACAAAATGGATATGTTAATGATATTAACAAAGATAGGTTGCACCACGAGATTTATATGTCTGATGCAAGAAAGGTTGCCCCAGAAAAATGGAAAACTGTAATTAGACATCCAATTAAGAAAGCGTAAAATTCCCGTTTATTGGGAAGTCGCAGAGAACGAAAAATCGGGATTTAATTTATACATTTGGAGGTGGTAAACAATGAGAAAATGTGCAAAATGCGGAAAAGTTATGATGTCAGATTTAAGACTTAAAGTAAATGGTGGGGGCTATGGGATTGTTGTTCATGTAGATGAAAAACAAAAGGCAAAAATTATAGATGATGTAAAAGTTGCAGTCTGCCCAGAGTGCGGTTATACAGAAATGTACTTAAAAGATTAGGCGATAACTTCCAGTTTGTATATATCTTTTAAAAGGTATATGATTAAGAAAAACGGCAGGAGGTATCTAAATGAAATCACATAAATATTGGTCTATCGGTGCACTGATTACAATGCTTGGAACTTTTTATACAGGTTATAAGGGATCAAAAGAAGGCCATAAGTACTTTGCAGCAAGTTCTTTGCTTTGCATGATTATGGCTATTTATACAGGACACAAGATGATTTCTGGTAAAAGTAGGAAGAAAAAAGAAGTTTCAGTAGAGAGTGTTGAAGATTAAAAAACAAAATATTTTAATAAATAACGCCGGTGCGGGATTTTGATATCCAGTACCGGCGTTATTGATTCCACAGGGGCTTGGGGGTGTAGCCACCAAATATACTATTCGTTTTCTGCTTCGGCAAGTTTGTTAAGAATCCACTCCCGATTGATAACAATATCCTCATCATCGCGGAGATCTTTGAAATCATTGCAGTGTGAAGAAGCAAATTCATACATATTGTCAATGTCAACTGCACCAGTAATCTCACCCTTATTAATGATTACAAGAATATTTGTTCCGTCGTCGTCGACAGCAAAGCGCAGTTCATCAAATTCTATATCGGGATCATTTTTGAGAATAGAATCTGTCGCAAGTAATTTAACAAGTTCCATTACCCTGTCATCTTTACCTGCATCAAAGATCTGGATCTTTTCAACGAGCTGATTTGCTGATGTCACAATCCGGTATAAGTACTTTTCGGTACGATAATCAGCCAAAGCATTTTTTTCATAAAATATTTCATATGTCTTCTTTACTTCTGATTCAGGAACCAGATAAATCATGACAAGATCTTCCATCTGGTGATAGAGTGTGGAGTAGTTTAAACGAAAGGTCTCTCCACAGCTCGGGCAGGTATAAAGGAAAATAGATTGATTAAGTACCTGCTCTTTTATTTCAGGATCCAGTGCAGTATTAATACTGTCCCAGAGCTCAAAATCCCCCTCATGATGGCAGGAAGGACAAGTTACCTTTTCTATATGATGTCTTGACATAAATGTTCCTCCTTTCAGTGAGATAAATCTATAGTTTTCTTATTGTAGAATGCGCTTATCCTTTATTATTTTGCCAGGAAATTACTCTGAATCTCCATCGGCATATGATAAGCCTGGCCTCGTTTTGTCAGGCTGTATAGTTTAAAGCTCATGAGTTCCGGAGTCGCATTCAAAGAGCTGCAGAGTCCGAAATAATCCAGGTCTTCGTTCTGAACCATATCTTCGATCTCCTCATCATCAATCAGAAGATCGGCAGCAAACAGATTGGCCTGGTATTCTGTATTATCCGTCATATTATAGAGTGTATCATCTTGCATTGGAGCCATTTTCAGCTGGGAACGATGCAGGATGATATGCCCTAATTCATGGGCGGCAACGATCATCTTTTCTTCTTCTGAAAGGAAACTGCTGATCATGACATAGATCGTCTTACAGCTCATAAAACAGTATCCTTTCAGTGTCTTATATCTGGAAGTTTCCCCGACAACAATGTTCATCTGATCCATGATCTCAAATGGATCTCGGGTTCCATATTTCTTGATTAATTTCTTTGTTTCTGTATATATGTAAGTGTTTCTCAAATAAATCACCTCAAAAGTAAAAAATAAAAAGGGCAGAAATATCCTTGTAACTATAAGGTAACAGATTAGGTGTACAATAATCCCGCCTTCTATTATTTTTCCTCTTGGTTTTTCAGATATTTTTTCGGTGTAAATTTCTTTGCACGTCTTTTGGAATCCAGATAAAGGCTCTGGATCTCATCCATAAAAGCTATTTTATCTTCGTCTGTCAGTGATCCACCGGCAAACATAGCTGCAGCCTGTTCTAGAATCTGCTGAGCCTGTCTGGCACCACGGTTACCAAACTGTTCGGATGCTTCTGTGATAAAAGCTTCATCCTCACTCATGAGATAAGAAACGTCACACTGTAATGCATCTGCCAGTTTCTGATACAGAACATTTTGTTTTGGAAAACGTCCTTCTACTTCCCAGGATCGAATGGTCCTATATGAAACACCAACCATACTGGCCAGTTCCTGCTGACTCATCTTTTTTTCTTTTCTTAATGATCTTACTTTTTCACCGAATGTCATAAACATACCTCTTTCTAAGCCTTGTCTTATAAGTTTCATTAGCCGCCTCAAGGCAAAACGGGAAATGTGTCTCCTAAAAATTAAAAATTAATCTTGACAAAGGGAAATATCTCTCCTATAATGTGAATCACAGATAAGGGAAACATCTTTCCTATAAGATACACAATATTTCCTCTTTTGTCAATGGATATGTGAAATGAATTTCCTGTAATTCAATGAAAACAGGAAAGATAGACAGTCATTGATAGTTAAAATAGGATACATGTTACAAAAAGAGGAAAGACGTATGGGAGGTGGCAATGTGAGTCAGGATCAGACTTCTATTATCTGTATTGATCTGAAGTCCTTTTATGCTTCTGTAGAATGCGTAGAACGTGGACTGGATCCATTTAAAACAAACCTGGTGGTTGCAGATCCGACCAGATCAAAGTCAACAATCTGTTTGGCAATCACTCCGGCTATGAAGTCTCTTGGCATCAAGAACCGGTGCCGGATCCATGAGATACCGGATTGTGTGAAGTACATTACAGCCATGCCGAGGATGCAGTTGTACATGGATTATTCCGCAAAGATCTATGGAATCTATCTGCGGTATGTCTCAAAAGAAGATATCCATGTGTACAGTGTTGATGAGTGTTTTATTGATGTGACAAACTATCTGCAGCTTTATCATCTCACTGCAAAAGAAATGGCGGTAAAGCTTATGCAGGCAGTCATGGAGGAAACTGGCATCACTGCAACTGCAGGTGTGGGAACCAATCTGTATCTTGCTAAGATCGCAATGGATATCGTAGCAAAGCATGTGGATGACCATATCGGAATTCTGGATGAATTCTCTTACAGAGAGAAGCTATGGGATCATAAACCATTAAGTGACTTCTGGAGGATTGGATCCCGGACTGAAAAAAAACTGGCCGGTTATGGAATCCATACGATGGGCGATATTGCAATGGCTTCTTTAAGATCCGAAGACTGGCTGTATAAGATGTTTGGGATTGATGCAGAGCTGTTGATCGATCATGCATGGGGATATGAAACATGCCGGATGAGTGACATCAAGAACTATCATTCGGAGGAACACAGCCTTTCAAATGGTCAGGTGCTGATGCGAAATTATTCTTTTGACGAAGCACTTGTGATCGTAAGGGAAATGACAGATAATCTGGTCCTGGATTTGTTTGAAAAAGGACTGGTAACAAGCTCTCTCACCTTATGGATCGCCTATGACCACAGGTATGAGCATGAGGCATCCAAAGGAACCGTAAAACTCGAAAGAGAAAGTAACAGTTCCAAAAAGATCATAGATGCAGTGGAAGATTTATATCTCAGGATTGCAGACAGATATACCGGAATCCGAAGAATCGAGGTGTGTGCGAACAGGGTTGCTCCTGAAAGTTATGTGCAGTATAGCCTGTTTGATGATCCCAAACAGACCGATAAGGAACGGCATTTACAGGAAGCAGTATTGAATGTAAAGCAGCGTTATGGAAAGAATGCGATTATGCGTGGATCCAACCTGCTAGAGTGTTCTACTTATAGAGAACGCAACGAGCAAATAGGTGGTCACCGTGCTTAGAGGAGGTGCAAAAAGTGCTGGCAAGTGCATATCAACCGTATTTATATTTACCAAGACCGGTTTCCAGGAGACATCCCATGGATGTAGGACGCAGGGCAAAACAGTTTGCTCCATTTGCGGCACTTCGTGGACTGGATGAAACGATCCGGCAACAGGAAATCATTTATGAACCAAAAAGAGATTTATCTGAGGAAAAGAAAAATGAGTTGGATATGAAATTAAGGATCCTGGCATATGGAATGAAGATACAGGCAACTTATTTTCAAAAGTCATGGAAGAATCCATTAATTGGTCAGTACCATACATTATCTGGAACCGTAGAATTTTTTGATCCATCAGTCCACTTAAGGATTGATGATACCGAGATTCAGATCCAGGACATCTGTGATCTGACTGGTGATGTATTTGAAACTATTGAAATATCATGTTAATTAATCACAGCGGAATTTTTTATACCGGAAAGAGTGAGTGGTAGCTGGTGAAAGGATAAAAAAGGATGCACAGATCGACAAAGCAGATCTGATCAGAATAGAAATCGTGCTGTTCGTGTAGCTTTGGCACTTACGGAATGGATGGCATGATGCTCATAAGGCGGATTTGATTTCCCTTTGGTCCGTTGAGTAATAAATGGAGAAATATCTTATTGCTTAAAGGAGGAAGCCTATATGGGATCAGGTGCTATTAAATGGCATGTACACTGCTCTGTATGTGGAGCATTTATTGAAAAGAGCGCACAAAGCGATTCAGAAGTGGAGTGCAAAAAATGTCGCAGTACATTGGAGATATTTGTAAAGGATGATATGGTGTCGGTTCGTCCGATCCACATCAGAGATGAACAATTAAAGTCCAGGATGCGGACGTATTCCCGAAAGATGATGAATCAGGGATCATAACAGAATAGAATGAGCTGTCTGTAGTAAGCGTTGGATTTGGCAGGAACCATCAAGAACGCACCAGACAGCAAGAGTTTGTCAAGGAGCTGAACCTGACTGGAATCACTAAGAGCCCGGCAAAACATTTACGGATACACTGCAAGATCAGAAGTATTTTCTGGTTTTGGAGATTGTTGAAGTATTTGTTTTGTCGGGCTTTTTTGACGTATTTCGAAAAATTTTTAAATTTTTTGTCGTACCCCACTGTAAAACAGGCTCTCAGCGTTTCGTTATATAGAGGTTGAATTCTTTTTTGCAAAAATAATTGTAAATAGAGATTTTGATAATATGGCGCAAAGGAGGAAATAAAGATGACTGAAATCGAATACCAGGAATTTGTAAGGCATTGTCCTTACGATGCTATGGGCGATTATTCCATGTTTCGCAAAGAGCAAACAGAGAATGAATCAGAAGATGCACATAGCAACTGAATAAGCCAGGCAATCTGGCAAACTTAATCTAAACGCAGATACATGCGTTACAAAGGAGTCGCGGACTCCCGTTCAAAAAAAACGGGTGAGTTCGTGACCTCTTGTGCTGCAGTTCTTTATGTCTGTGCAGGAATTTTATAAAAGATGGAATGGACCACCCGGAGCCGAAAGGCAGAAAGGTGGTCTTTATGTTGACATTAAAAGAACTGAAAAAAATCGTGAAAGTTGCTGATGTGGAGAAGAGAATCCCAAGCGTGAAATCCTTGAAGGAACACAAAGTTGTAGTAAAGGAAATGATCAATGCAGATACAACAATCTCTGTTTATGATCACGGATATGTACTTTATACAGCAGGAAATCAATCAACCGTATTTCCACTGCATAGTTGTGATGACTATGAATATGTGAGTGTAACTGGTGATAATAAGGAATTCAATAAAGAGTTCTTTGATAATGAAAACTGGTACATCCGTCTGCTGATGGAGGCTGAAGACCGTATGGCATACAGCCAGAGCAAAATCAGCACCAATCATGGTGTATTTTCTAACAGCGATGTTACAGATGATGCGGAGATTATGAGAGGATCTTCAAAAGATTTTGTTGACGATGTTATCGACAGAGAAATTCTGCATGCGCTGATCAAGGAATTGACAGAGAGGCAAAAGATGGTACTCAATCTGGTTTATTTCGAGGAAATGCGTCAGCAGGATGTTGCAGATTATCTGGGAATCAAACAGCAGAGTGTAAATGACCTCCTGAACAGGGCATTAAAAACGATGAAAAAAAAGGCGGAAAACGAAGAATTTTAAAAAAATTTCAAAAAAATTTCAAAAAAATTGAATTAGACCACTGTAAAACAGGCTCTGAGCGTTTCGTTATATGAAGGGTTTGCATAGAACACCTTCATGTACCTTGAAAAATGAATAGCCTGCCCGGAGTGATATTTGGTTTGAACATGCATAGAGCGAAAAGCTGCGTGTCTGCCAGAAGAAAACGTATCGGAGATGGAAACTGATATAGGAACGGATCCGGGAAAGAAAACAGGAAAACGCTTAAATCTTAAATCAAAATAAAATGTCTGAATCTGAAAAGAGGATGACAGTAGAAATCATGTGGCGGTATTTGTGACAAACAGGTACCGCCATATATTTGTGCTGTTATCTCAGCTTGTGCTGACTGTCCCAAATAGCGCAAATTTCAGGAAAGGAGGCGATCATCTTCGTATAAAAGATAATATGCAGAAACTAACAGATAACCATACACAAAAAAATCAGAAAGGAAGGATTTAAGAGAATGAACGTGAAAAAGAAAGCACGCAGGGTGATGTCCGGTTTACTGACTGCAGTAACGGTTCTATCGACGGTACTCTCTCCCGCTGTTGCCTATGCTTCTGATGATGCCAGATCTGTAAAAAAGATTCCGTATTATGAGGAGATCAAGGATCAGTTGGATGAAGATGAAGTGGTAACTGCAAAGGATTATGAGATCAAGGTTGGAGACAATTTCGATGTAAAGAGTGATTATACCGGTCTTACGATCCAGGATGACAGCAAAGTAAAAGTTACATTTCAGGAAGCAAAAGATACGGACGGGAATGATTTTTCTACCGATTATGCCAATTCCTATAAGGCAGTCTATTATGTAGAACCACAGACAACGGATCACCCAACCTACCAGATCAATCGAAAGATCGTGGTAAAAGAAGCGGATCAACAGAAAGATTCGCAGTCAGAAAGTTCTTCTGATCAGGATGCTGGTTCTTCCGATAAGACAGAAACAGAGGATTCTGAGGCTGACTCGTCTACAGAGGAAACTGGCGCTGCTGAAACGGAGAGCAAAACAGAACTGACAGAAAAAGAATTTGATGCAGAGATCGAAGCAACGGAGAATCAGGAGAACGTTGATCCGGAAACAGGGATCACACTCTCAGAGGTTATGCAGGAAGCTGTTGACCAGGAAGTTGCTCTTGCAGATCTTGAAGCAGGCGAAAGTATTACTTTTGATATGCCAATGATGCTTGCTTCCGGTGAAACAGGAACAAAATCAGTCACAGTCACAGCCGGTTCCTGGTACTATTACGCAGATTATGGATTAGGTTCTTATCTGACTTGTCCATATTATGTGAAATGGGGAAGCATCAATGCGACAGCATACTGTGTTGAACCATCGAAAAAAGGACCGGGAAATGGAACTTATACGATCCAGAAACTTGCCGATGGAAAGACACTTGCAAAGGTCTGCTATTACGGAACAAAAGCAAGTGATGAGAATGGTTTCTTCGATGAGAAACATCCGGATTTTCCGGCAGGAAAGAGATTCATCATTACCCATCTTGCAGCAGCTTATGCAAATGGATCCAGTGACTGGGCATCCGGAACTAATGCAACAGGAAAGAACCTGGCAATGGAACTTTACAATTATTGTGTAAATATGCCGGACATTCCGTCTGTAGATATGAGCTTTTCCGAATCTAATGTAAAGGCTTATGTGGAAGGAAACAGCCAGCGAACAAGCGTGATCACATTCAAAGCAGATAAACTGCAGACAATCACATTTAAGTTGCCAAGCGGTGTAAAGCTTGTAAATGTGACAACCGGTAAAACCAGTGCTGCAGGAGCAAGTGTAGAAATCAGTGGAGGTACACAGTTTTATCTGACAGCACCACTTGATCAGGCAGAGAGCGTCAGTGCTACATTTTCTTCTCAGATGAAGGGAAGTATTGATAAAGAATACTCTGCTTACAAGATTGTGACAGGATCCGGAACACAGGATCTGGCTCTTGTTTTCGGTGAAGGTGTCGGAAATGAGAAATATGTGGATTTTAAAGTAACCTGGACAAAAGAATGTAAGGTATCCATTGTAAAGAAAGACCAGGATACAGGCAATGCACTGGCTGGTGCAGTGTACGGGATCTATTCCGATGCTGCATATACAAAGCTGATCGCAGAGATGCCTGCAACTGATCAGAATGGTGCTTCACAGCTCACAATGGAGAAAACACAGGAAGTTGTTTATCTGAAAGAAATCTCTGTTCCAACAGGGTATCAGATCGATACAAAGTCTTATAATGTGACTCTTGCTATCGGAAAGACAACGACTAAAAATGTAACAGACAAACGTGTAAATGCAAAGATCAACATTGCAAAACAGGATGCTGAGACAGGGAATGCAGCACAGGGGGATGCAACGCTGGAAGGTGCAGTATATGGCCTTTATGCAAGGGAAGATATTGTTCATCCGGATGGAAGAACCGGAACAATCCATAAGAAAGACAGCCTGATCACATCCCTGACAACGGATAAGAATGGCGAAGCTTCTGTATCGGATCTCTATCTTGGAAAGTATTATCTGAAAGAGCTTAGTGCTCCGGTGGGATACGTACTGGATCCGACAGAACATGAGGTGGACTGTACTTACGAAGGTGCTACTGTTCCGACAGTAGAAAGAACTTCTGTATGTAAAGAAACCGTCATCAAGCAGCCGTTCCAGATCATCAAGGCCGCAAACAACGGAAAGACAGATGTAGATCTACTTAAGGGAGTCGGTTTTTCAGCATGGCTTGTCAGTGATCTGAAAGTAAAAGCAGATGGAAGTTATGATTTTGATTCAGCCAGACCAGTTGTACTGACTGCAGATGGCCAGACAGAAATGTTTACCGATGAAAAAGGATATGCAAGATCGATTCCGCTTCCATATGGAACTTATGTGGTAAGAGAGACCACAAGCAAACACAACTATGCACCGGTCGATGATTTTGTAGTGAAGATCACAGAGAATTATCCGGATACACCGCAGACATGGCGAGTGCTGCTGGATAAAGAATTCAAAGCAAAATTAAAGATCATCAAAAAGGATGCAGAAACACAGAAATCTGTACTCTTGGCTAATACTGAGTTCAAGGTATACGACCTGGATAATCAGAAATATGTGGAACAGACAACATCCTATCCGAAGCCAACGGTACACAAATCCTATTTCACAAATGAGGAAGGATACCTGGTACTGCCAAAGAATCTGAAACCTGGTAACTACCGGATTGAGGAAGTGACGGCACCCGATGGGTACACAATATCCAAAAACTATGTGACAGTTGCAGTTGATACAGATACTGCTTATCTGACCGATCCTGTCACAGGAGATGCAGTCATTGATGTGGAATATACCAATGCCCCGGTCAAAGGTCAGTTAAAGATCTATAAACAGGGTGAAGTGTTAAAGGGATTTGATAAGGACTTCCAGTATGAAATGGCTGGACTTGCAGGTGCTGAATTTGAAGTCTATGCGGCAGAGGATATCTATACTGCCGATCATCAGGTAGATGCAGATGGACAGAGAACTCTGTATTTTTCAACGGATGCACTGGTAGCAACCGTCACAACGGATGCAGATGGTTATGCAACCGTAAAGAATCTTCCACTTGGCAGATACTATGTCAAAGAGAAGAATGCACCGGACACTTATGTGTTAAATACTGTGCCGGAAAATGTCGAATTTGCTTATGCGGATCAGGATACTGCAGTGATCGAGAAAGAAATCTCTGTCACAGATGAACGACAGAAAGTGTCGATTGCTGTCGAAAAACAGGATGCTGAGACAGGCAATACAGTAGCCGGAGCAGTGTTCGGTATTTACAATGCAAAAGACATTCAGACGAAAGATGGAAAAGTGATCGTCAAAGCAGATACTCTTTTACAGGAAATGACTTCTGATGAAAAAGGTCAGGCAGCATGTACACTGGATCTTCCACTTGGAAGCTATTATGTAAAAGAACTGAAAGCACCAGATGGATTCGTATCTTCGGATGAAGTACTGAGATTTGATGCTTCTTATCAGGGGCAGGATGTACAGACAGTAACATTAAAATCCGTAAAGAAGAACCAGCCGACAACTGTTGAGATCACAAAATCAGATGCAACAACCGGGGTAGAACTGGATGGAGCTTATCTGAAAGTAACGGATAAAGATGGAAATGTGTTAGACAGCTGGACATCTTCCAAAGATGCACCGCATGTGATCAAATATCTGAAAGTGGGTGAGACTTATACCCTCCATGAAGAATTTGCACCACATGGCTATCTGGTAGCCAATGATGTGACATTCACAGTCAAAGATACCGGAGAGGTTCAGAAAGTGGAAATGAAGGACGAGGTACCGGTTGGTGAACTGATCATCAACAAAAAAGGAGAATTCCTGGATTCTGTTACACTGGCCGATAAGGTCAAAGGTGTGGTGGAACACATTTTCAACTATGTAACCGGAAAACTGACAGATGTTACGTTTGAAGTCTATGCTGAGGAAGACATTAAGGCTGCCGATGGCGTCAGTGACGATTACTATAAAAAGGATGAACTGATTGCAACGATCAAGACAGATGAAACCGGTATTGCAAAACTGGAAAATCTTCCACTTGGTAAATACTATGTGAAAGAAACAGGAACTGCTTACGGTCATGTACTGGATGGTGAGATCCGTCATGTAGATCTGACTTACGTGGATCAGAATACACCAGTTGTAGTCTATGACAAAGACTGGCAGAACAACCGCCAGAGAGTAGAAGTCAGTGTACTTAAGAAAGAAAAAGATTCTGACCGTACATTGGAAGGCGCTATCTTTGGATTATTTGCCAAAGAAGACATTAAGTCTGAGACAACAGGTAAAGTCCTGATCGAAGCCGATGAGATCATTGAACTGAAATCTACGGATGAAGAAGGAAAGATCACATTTGTTGCAGATCTTCCAATAGGAGCAACTTACTATGTAAAAGAGCTCTATGCACCGGACGGATTCGTAACCAACGATGAAGTAAAGGAATTTACTTTTGAGTATGCAGGCGAGGATCAGCCGGCAGTAACCTATGATTTTACCTTTGAGAATCAGCCAACCATTGTAGAATTTACCAAATCCAGTCTGACAACCGGAAAAGAACTTCCAGGATGTAAGCTGAAAGTGGTAGATGCTGATGGAAATATCGTGGATGAATGGACGTCCGGTAAAGAAGCACATGTGATCCGTGATCTGACTGTCGGAAAAGAATACACACTGGTTGAAACAAAACCTGCTGATGGTTACGTGACAGCTGAAAGCGTGAAGTTCACGATCAAAGATACTGCCGATGTGCAGAAAGTTGAGATGAAGGATGATGTAACGAAGGTGAAAATCTCCAAACAGGATATCGCCGGAAAAGAACTTCCGGGAGCGAAACTCACAATCCTTGATCAGGATGGAAAAGTTGTGGAAAGCTGGACCAGTACAGAGAAAGCACATTACATCGAAATGCTTCCGATCGGAAAATACACTCTCCGTGAAGAAACAGCACCGGATGGCTATCTGGTTGCAAAAGATGTGGAATTCGAAGTAAAGGATACCGATGAAGTACAGCATGTAACCATGGTGGATGAGGAAAAACCGGCAGAAAAGACACCGGAAGGTGGAAAACCTGTCAGTGATTCACCAAAGACTGGGGATAACACCAATCTGTGGCTGTGGTTTATGCTTCTCGGCATTGGTGCGACTGGTACAGGAGCCCTTGCATTTATGAGAAAAAAGAAACACTAATTAAATAAGAATGAGCGTTCATGGAAACCGAAAGGAATCTGTGGACGCTTTTTTAGATGGGAGAAACCATGAGAAATATCATTATTTTTGTTGCTCTTCTGGGAGCAGCGGCAATATTTACAGTTTTGTATTGTCTCATTGCTGCCGGAAGTCAGGCAGAGAAAAAACTGACAGAAATCATGAGAAAAGAGGAAGAACAGAATGAAGACTAATAAAGATCTGATCATAGAACCAAATGCAGCTATTGAGGGAAGAAAGTACAGCGAAGAAAAGCCATGGTCCTGCAAGTACTGTTACTGGTGGGGAGGCAAAAAGAAAGGCTGTAGCTTGAAACAGTGCCACTATCTGCTTCCGGAAAAGAAAAAAGCAGTAAAAACAACACCATGTGGTGGCTGTCCGTATGGAAAACATGTTCCATGCATCGGATATTGTATTGCCCGTCTTTATTCTGAGATGAAAGGAAAGAAAGGACGTGGGTAATTGCAGGAAGAAGTAAATCAGAAAGTGATCAGCCTGAGCATCCAGGGAGTCAAGATCACTGCCAGTGTGCTAAAAGCAGCCCTTCGGAAGTTCCTGGAAATGGACAACCGCAGGAAACAGAAAGCAACGCAGGTGAAAATGGCAGAAAAGACCGGACGGGCTCAGGAGAAAGGAAGGGAAAAAGCCCGAAAAAAGATTGAAAAGAAAAAGCCACATGGAAAGCAGACCATCAAGCAGCTGAATGCACAGGGAGTACAGCTTTCCAACATAAAGATCACAGATGAAAATATCAAATCCTTTGACCGTGTGGCAAGAAAGTACGGGATTGATTACAGCCTGAAAAAAGAAGTCGGTGCGGATCCAGCGAAATATCTGGTCTTCTTTAAGGCTAAAGATGTGGATGTGATGACAGCGGCTTTCCGGGAATATGCCGGAGTAGAACTGAAAAAGAAACAGGTGAAGAAACCATCCGTCAGAAAGAAACTGCAGAAATCTGTAGAAAGAAAAGCAAAGCACCGCCAGCGTGTGAAGCAGAGACAAAAATCCAGAGGTCAGGAACGATGATCCGGGAGAAATTACAGAAGGTCCAGATCAAACGGCTGGTGATCTTAAATCTCCCATATTTCTTTATCTTCTATGTAGCAGATAAAGGATCCTGGCTGTACCGACATTGCCTGGGAGAAAGCATGGTCCAGAGACTTGGCGTGATGTTAGTCAATTTCCGACTGGCATTTTTAAGCTGGCTGCCAAGTATCGCTTTGCAGGATCTTACGGTAGGTGTTCTGGTTGCAGGTGCATTAAAACTGGTGGTCTACTATCGTTCTAAAAATGCAAAGAAGTTCCGGCAGGGTGTGGAGTATGGATCCGCAAGATGGGGAAATAGAAAAGATATCGAACCCTTCATGGATCCGGTCTTTGAAAACAATGTCATCCTCACAGAAACGGAACGTCTGACCATGAACAGCCGGCCAAAAGCCCCAAAGTATGCCAGAAATAAAAATGTGATCGTCATCGGTGGTTCCGGATCCGGTAAGACAAGATTCTATGTGAAGCCCAATCTTATGCAGATGACGGACCACGTATCCTATGTGGTCACTGATCCAAAGGGTACGATCATCGTTGAATGCGGGAAGATGCTGGTAAATGGAGGATACCGGATCAAGGTATTAAATACGATCAACTTTAAAAAGTCCATGCATTACAATCCGTTCCATTATATCCGGAGTGAAAAAGACATCTTAAAGCTGGTCAATACCATTATCGCAAATACCAAGGGTGAGGGCGAAAAATCAACGGAAGATTTCTGGGTCAAGGCCGAGCGTCTTTTGTATTCTGCACTGATCGGATACATCTGGTATGAGGCACCGGAGGAAGAACAGAACTTTTCTACTTTGCTGGAATTTATCAACGCCAGTGAGACCAGGGAGGATGATGAAGAATTTAAAAATGCAGTGGATGAATTGTTTGAAGAACTGGAAGCAGAAAATCCGGAACACTTTGCAGTAAGGCAATATCGCAAGTACAAGCTTGCTGCCGGCAAAACTGCGAAGTCGATTTTGATTTCCTGTGGTGCCAGACTTGCACCATTTGACATTCAGGAACTAAGAGAAATCATGTCATATGACGAAATGGAACTGGATATGATCGGTGATCAGAGAACAGCTATGTTTGTCATCATCAGCGATACAGATGACACATTCAACTTTGTGGTAGCAATCATGTACACCCAGCTCTTTAACCTGCTTTGTGATAAAGCGGATGATGAGCATGGAGGCCGACTTCCCTATCATGTACGGCTGCTTCTTGATGAGTTCAGCAATATCGGACAGATTCCAAAATTCGACAAGTTGATTGCTACGATCCGAAGCAGGGAAATCTCCGCTTCTATCATTCTGCAGTCACAATCTCAGCTGAAAACCATCTATAAGGATGCTGCAGAGACGATCACAGGTAACTGTGACACTGTTCTTTTCCTGGGTGGAAAGGAAAGTTCCACACTGAAAGAAATATCAGAAACCCTGGGAAAGGAAACCATTGATCTTTACAACACATCAGACACCAGAGGCAGCAACCGGTCCTATGGACTGAACTATCAAAAGACAGGAAAAGAACTGATGAGTAGAGATGAGCTGGCGGTCATGGATGGAGAAAAATGTATCTTACAGCTTCGAGGAGTCCGGCCGTTTTTAAGCAACAAATATGACATCACAAAGCACAAACGGTACAAGGAACTTGCCGATTTCAATAAGAATAATGCGTTTGATGTCGAAAAGTATCTGGCACACCGACTGGTGCTGTCGGAAGATACAGAATTTGAAATGTATGAAGTAACTGTAACCCAAGAAGACGTATCAGTGATTGAAGCTGAGGAAGGTGAGGACTGATATGAAAGAAAGAATTCGAGCACCCTGCTACTACTGATAAGGGTACAAAAAGGTCTGAATAAAAGGGAAAGGAGTAGAGCCAAACGCTTACAGACCATAAGAAAAAGCGTTTGTTCATACATTTGATTATGGCTTTTTTTAGCAGTGCAATCAATATCCTTCAGACACTGGTCGTTGCAATCGGTGCCGGTCTTGGTGTCTGGGGCGTAATCAACCTGATGGAAGGTTATGGAAACGACAATCGTGCGACACGTTCGTAAGTGAAAAGCTTGCGCACAAAGTCGAAGGACAATGAGTCCGAAACTTTGGAGAACTGATATTCCGATTGGTGAAATGAGGGAGTAACGCCCCGAAGCGCCTACCTGATACTCCGCATGGCAGAGAGACATCGCAAACGTCTCTTTCCAAAAATGTTATAGAGCGCGGTGAAGTCGGCAGAGAGCAATCGTAAGAATGGTTTTCAGACCATACACGAAAGCTGTCCAGAGGTGGACGGTGTTGCCTATATGCCGGGGTTCGGATGACTATGGTTAGAATTGTATGAGAATACTGACGTACTTCCGAATGTACGAGTCTAGACGTTGATACTGTCGAAAAGGCAGTACACCTTTTATGGTGGTATTCGTGGATGAGTAAAAATGGTTGTTATGAAAATCCATGCACCGTTACAGGCGGTGCGGTAATGCATGACCGAATACAGGCTTAGAGGAAGGACCTAAGGTCATCCAATGATAGGAATATCGGAACGTGGAAAGCTGGGAACATGGAGGCTGTTGCGAGCCAGTGAAATGTTGAATGGGAAAGCCTATTTACATGGTATAACCATTCTTTATTCCAGTGAGAGTAGAGGCACAGTACCTGTGAAGCGGTAATAATAAGACCGTGGAGGGATAGCCTCAAGTCGAATTCAGTAATGAAAATGACAACACATGAAACGCAGCTTCGAGTATGACAAAGAAAATCTAAACCGAAAGGGGAGGATGCCTGTGTTGACTTCGAAGAAGCAAGTAAGGAAAAGAAAACAAAGAAAAATCCGTAACTCTGAGTACTACGATATGGAAAAAATTTTCGATGACCTATACGCACAGGGTAAAACCGACAAGGTATTCAATCATCTGATGGAAATCATCGAAAGTGAAGAAAATATCAAGTTAGCGTACAGAAATATCAAGAGAAATTCAGGCAGTAGTACCGCCGGAGTAGACCACAGGACGATAGACAACCTTGCAATACTTAGTGAGGAAGCATACGTTCGTCTCATACGGAAACAATTCAGCAACTATCACCCACGACCGGTACGGCGTGTGGAGATAGAAAAAGACAATGGAAAGAAACGACCGCTTGGTATTCCGACTATTGTTGACCGTATGGTACAGCAATGTATCTTGCAGGTCATGGAGCCTATCTGTGAGGCGAAATTCAGTGAAAACTCAAATGGTTTTCGCCCAAACCGTTCCGCTGAAACTGCCATAGCGCAGTGTATGCGGTTGATACAGGTACAGCATATGTACTATGTCGTAGACCTTGATATCAAGGGATTCTTCGACAACATCAATCACAGAAAACTGCTACGGCAGATATGGGCACTGGGAATCAGAGATAAGAAGCTGATATGCATTATCAAGGAAATGCTGAAAGCACCTGTGATTTTACCAGATGGAAAAAGGATATATCCCGAAAAAGGAACACCGCAAGGTGGTATCCTGTCGCCGTTACTGGCAAATATCGTATTGAATGAGTTGGACTGGTGGATTGCTTCGCAATGGGAGCAGATGCCAACAAAAACAAAGTTTAAAACGAGAGAAAACACACAGGGAACCGAGATTAAGAGTCATGCTTACAGGGCTCTCCGGAGAAGCAATCTAAAAGAGGTGCATGCCGTTCGCTATGCAGATGATTTTAAAATTTTCTGCACATCCCATGCGGATGCGGTAAAGGCGTATAAAGCAACAGAATTATGGCTGAAGGACAGATTAGGACTGAATATCAGTTCTGAGAAGTCAAAGGTGGTTAATCTGAAGCGTCAGTATTCTGAGTTCCTGGGATTTAAGCTGAAAGTCCGTAAAAAGGGTAAGAAATATGTCGTTCGCTCCCATATGAGCGACAAAGCATACAGGAAAGCTCATACAAAAATCACAGAAGAAGTTGCAAAACTGGAACACTCTTCGGATGATGCCCAGTTTATACAGCTACAGAAATATAACTCTGTGGTTGCAGGACTGCATGAGTATTACTGCATCGCAACTGAGGTCTCGCAAGACTTTGGAAGGCTGGCATTTGCAGTTAACAAACAATTGCGGAACAGACTAAAGGGAGATTTATCCAAAAAGGGACAATTGAGAAACGGATTTATCAGAGAAAAGTATGGAGCAAGCAAACAGCTTCGGTTTTTGCATGGACGTCCCATCGTTCCGCTGGGATATGTTCAGCCAAAAAATGCTCAGCATAAGAGAAAGGCGGTCAATAAATACACAGCAGAAGGAAGAAAACAGATTCATCAGAATCTGAAATTTAATACTTCCGTTATGCTGTGGATGATGCGCAATCCTGTGAAGAACAGAACCGTGGAGTATGCGGATAATCGTATCTCACTGTTTGCGGCGCAGTATGGGAAATGTGCAATAACTGGAATGCAGTTGAGCACGGATGACATCCATTGTCATCACAAAGTTCCCGTCAGCAAAGGCGGTGGCGATGAATATGCAAACCTTATTTTAGTAAGTAAGGACATTCATACCATCATCCATGCTTCTACGGATGAGACCATCCGAAAATATCTTACAATCCTTAAACTTGATGCGAAACAACTAACAAAACTTAACAAACTTCGTACTATGGCAGAAATGCCACAAATCATTCTTTAACTAAAAGCTAATTCGAAGTGTGTAACGTGTGTTGAAAACCCTGGACGACTGAATTCGAGGGAGCGCCGTGTGCGGTGAAAGTCGCATGCACGGTGTGGAGTGGGGGAAAATCTGGAGATAATTTCAAAGGATTACCTATCACTATCCGGCGCCAAGAGCCAGGGCATGAAGCAGCTCATGGCCGGTGCTGGTGTAGCCGT
>ENA-UALZ01000402-UALZ01000402.1-human-gut-metagenome-genome-assembly--contig:-NODE-402-length-18610-cov-9.161143_pt1 | contig 18610 bp, 25 predicted proteins | sample MGYA00243706_ERZ654482 | MGnify/ENA primary metagenome ERZ654482 (study PRJEB26926, sample SAMN06164785) | human gut metagenome | biome: ENVO:00009003; feature: ENVO:2100002; material: ENVO:00002003...
ACGAGATTAGCTGCAGTCTCGTGGGCTCGGAGATGTGTATAAGAGACAGGGGGGATTCCGTTCCGCTATCTGCCGCAGAAGACCGGAGATATCTGATGACGGGTGGAGTTCGGCCGCCAGCGCAAGGAGGTTGCCCCCTTTGCCGAGCCCGAAATCATACCAGCAGTTGATTCCCGTGTTCACTTTGAACGAAGCCTCCTTCTCCTGCCGCAGCGGTGACCTGTACCACAGGTTCACCCCCTGCCGCCTTACCGGGGTATGCCCCAGGCTGTGCAGGTAATCCTCAATCCTGATCTGTTTGGCTGTAAGAATATCCATGATATACGAATACGTTAAAATAGATTTCCGTTACAGAAAATCCTCCGGCAAACCGGAGGATTCCTGCTTCTTTCCGGCAGTCTGCACTATCAGGGCACAAACAGCATCTCAAACTCCATTTCCCTTCTCCGCTGAATGGAAGCCACCGGTTTTCCATTGTAGCACCGGTAAGCCGTGAATTCCCTGTAAATGTCCCTGTCACCGGATTCCAGCTTCCTTATCAGGGTACTTTTGGGCATCCTTCCATGACCGAGCAGCCTGTACGGACCGACCTGGTAGGCCAGGCAACCGAGCAATAATGAGTCCTTCCCCAGATGACGGAACAGGGCGCACATCCCGGCAAGGTCAGCCCTCAGCAGGCTGTCCGCCTGCGCTTCCGTAATATCCGCCGTCAGTTTTTCCCCTTCCCTCAAACGGTGTCCGAATCCTATGTAGGGATAATGGCGGGCCGAATGCCAACCCTCAAACCGCTTGATTATGGCAACAGCCCTCTCAAACGGTGAAAGACGGCGGATGCCATCAAGCTGTTCCGCACGGAGCATGGCGCATATACACACAAGCCCCAGAAAAAGCGTCATCCTTCTCACCATTCCACACTTACATTCAACACACAGCAGGCCATGCCGTCCTCATAACTCCACTCCCGGCTTTCCACCACCATCACACACTCTTCCAGAAACCGGGCCACGCTTATCTTTTCCGTCTCCGCATTCCGCTCAAAACAATGGCAGGCAGGCGTTGTTTCCAGGATTTTGCGGGAATGGACACAGGCAAGCCGTCCGGCATCAATACGGATGCGATCTCCCACACGGGGAACGGAACCCGCATGGTCCGACAGCTTTATACAGGATGGCAGGCCGGGAATATGCATATATAATAAGGTACTCATACCGCATCCTCCTCTCCACTGTTTTCCCCGCCATTCTCCGCATTGAAATCAAAGGTGAGCTGTTGCAGGCTTCCCCAGTTGTTCTCAAAATACAGGTCGATGGTCTGCGCCCCGTCTGCACTTTCCGAAGTGTAGTACAGGCGGAACCTCTTTTCCCCCAGCAGATAACGGTCATTGGGTTTCAGTACCGTACCGTCTTCCATCTTAAGACGGCCCTTCCCCTCAGGCTGGAAGTAACGCAGGGTATAGACCGTACCGGAAAAGTCCCCTTCAGGAACAATCTCCAGACGGATTTCCACTGTATTCCCGGCGGCAATCTCATCCGCCACCGGCATGGTCTCTACCGTAAAGGGATATTCCTGCTGAATATCCAGGTCACTGTCACAGGAGACAAGGAAGAAGGCAGCGGCCAGACAGCAGCCGGCCACTACAGAATCAAGTATCTTTCTCATAAATAAGTGTATCATGATCGGTTAGAAAATATATTTGAGCAAAATTCCGTACTGGGTATGGAAATGCCCGGCAGCGCTGCCCCAAAGGACACGTTCACGCAGTCTCAGACCGAGGGAGAGGCAGTCCGTCAGACAGGCTTCCGCCTCCAGGGTCAGTGCACCGCCATAGACAAACGCCTCATGTTTCCTCAGGCCGGCACCGTCCCCGAGCAAGCGCTCTCCACCGTTCACATTCTCATAACCCAGCAGTCCGGAAAGACCTATATTCAGAAACACCACCTTTCCCGGACAGGAAAAGAGATTGTGGTAGTACCCGGCTTCCCCCGTATACTGCACAAGGGGGATTCCTGTATTCCGGTAAGGGCAGTTGCGCCGTATGACCTCTCCGCCGTACATCCATTTGTGTCCGCCGCCGGCATAATTGAACACAGTCAGCGAGAAGGCGTACCCGGCGTCCGTACGGTTTCCCGGCGAATAGAATCCGTCAACCATCTCCGCAGTCAGCTGCACGCCCCTCATGCCCCGGAGGTGGCGCTGGGCCTTCGCCTGCCCCATGAAAAGGGCAAGCAAGGCTATGACCAGATAAATTTCCCGGTATCTCATCGCACTTTCAGCTCATTGACGGTTTCGGCACGTACAAGGTCACCGTTTTCCAACTCGAAAGCCTGATGGCGGCCACCCTGTTTCTCGAACATCTCCACCACCAGCTTCTTGTCATCGGGAATGGTGAATTTCGGCAGGGCGAACACCGTGCATGCCGATTTCCTACCGTCCACACGGGTCACATAATTGAAGGCACGCAGCGGATAGACCACCTGCTCCTGCATGGCGGTACGCTTCACCACCTTCTTGTCCACAACCTTGAATGTCACAAAGTCCACGTCAAAGGGCACATTCGACGAGTTCTTCACTTCCGTATGGAAATAGAGCAGGTCGTTGTGGGTGTACAGTCCCTTCAGCAGGAACTGTACACCGAAGCGCTTGCAACCGATGTGACGGATACGACGTTTGTCCCGCCGGTGGACAGATTTCATAATCAGGCGCACCAAACGGGGCGACTCGTTGTCAAGCTCCGTCAGATAAATCTCCATCACGTTATTGGGGCGGTTCACAGTCTCCCCGTCATGGATAAAGTCGCACATCTCCACATTCAGCAACAGCGGCTCGTCGGCATATTTCACATTGAAACTGTAAAAGTTTCCGTCCTCCGTTATCACGCTCATATTTGTCTCCTGCCTGAAATGTTTCGTGGCGGCTTTCACACGGATCACGTTCTCCGCACCGTCGGCCTTGCCCGCAAGCAGGTCGGTGGAACCCAAGTCCACATACTTCACCGGGGCGGGAAAGATGATGTGCACCGTCTTGTCGTACGTTATCTCCAGCCCGTGCGGCGGAATCATACAGCTGAACCCGATCTTGCGGCTCACTCCTTCAAAATAATCCCCGCCGCTCTGTTGCGCCTGCGAGGCGGTCATGCCCAGAAGGGCGGTAAACAAAATCAGAATCTTCTTCATACTCGTTTCTCATTTAGGGTGAATAATCGGTTTTATCTTATTGTTCGGGTGAGTGGAGCAGCAGCCGGTGTCCGGCTTTCAGGGTAACCTTCACGGTACGCATCTTTTTGGTTACATACTGCGAGACGCCCTGTATCACGCCCTTTCCCAGGTCAGAGGCGATCTGCGCCCCGGCATCCGTCGAAATGTTGATGCTGCTGTTCATGGAGCTTCCCATATTGGCGGCAATCTCGCGGACCGCATCATACTCCATCGAGTTCGGTACGAGGATACCCTGCTGCCCGTCGGCGTCATACACTTCCAGTTCCACCGGAAGCACCGTACCCTTATATTCCACAGCGGTGACCAGAATGTCCAACCGCTCCCCCTGGATACGTGTACCGCCCACAAGCACCGTACCTTTCGGAATGAAGCGGTCATCCACCACCATCGGTTCCAGCAGCCGGATGCGCAGCGCCTGCCCGTCCGATACGGTCTGCGTGCCGTGTACGCAGGCTTCGATGGTGTTTCTCTCCGAGGTGAGCGTTTTTCCCACCGGGGTATGGAACCCCGTGTTCCGTTCCCCGGAAAAGGCAGCGGCCTCCCCGTTGCCGGACGGGCGGGAAAGGGAGGATACGGCCCGGGACTGCAGCCGTCTTACGGGTCTGGCAGCCCGGCGTTCCCGCTCATCCTGTGCGGGGCGGATCTGCCGGGGCTGCCTGCCGCCGTAGCGTGCCGCCAGTTCGTAGGACTTTTCCATAAGTGCCATTTTCTCCTCCATCGTATTCCCCGCCGGCTCCGGTGCCGTCCGTTGCCTTTCCAGTTCCTCGATGCGTCTCTCCAGCTCCTCCTTCTTCGGGTCGCGTGTATCGGAAACATAAAGGTTGTCCAGCGTCCGGCTGATATGGCGGTAGGCCTCTACCGAGGAACGGGGCGCATCCACCGCGACAGACGTCCCTTCCGGCGGGGTGCCCGCAAATGACTCCGGCAGGCGTACCGTATCCCGCCCTTCCCGGTCAAACAGCGAAACCATCTCCTGGAACGTCCCCCGGCGCTGTTTCTCCTTCCGCGCAAGCTCCGCCTCCTCGTAGGCGTCCACCTTGTTTCCCTGCATCTTCCTGTTTTCCGGAGAGGGGATGTCCGTGTTGAATCCCCCGCCCTGTACGGCATCTTCCCGTTCTTTACGGGCCGGTGAGTAGATCAGCCAGATGCAGCCGGCAAAAAGCAGGACGAAAAGCGGATAAACGACCAGTCTGGCACGCTTGCGTCTCTCTTCTTCCGTCAACGGCTTCCTCTCCCCTCCGAGGGGGATTCCCAGCCGTTTTCTGATTCTTTCAATGGTTTTTCCAATGTCCGTTTTCATAAAATTGGGTTGAATGTTCGTTTCCTTTTTTCTTTTTCAGTTCCGGAGGCCGGATATGCTCCATTTCCAGCCGGTTGTCCCCCTCGCTTCCGAAACGGTGCAGCGAGCTGCCGATGGCATGGATGCAGCCCATAAGGAAGGACAGGAACAGAAGTGCAAGAAGGCATATCCGCTGCCTTTCCGTCAGCCGCCGGCAGAACAGCCGTATCCGGCAGTCCGCCCGTTTCCAAGGTTTTCTCCTTCCCCTCATCGTTCCACGCTTCTGATGTCCCTGTTTTCCAATATCACCAGATGCTCGATGATGAACCCGTTCGGGTTATCGTCCGAACGTGAGGCGTTCTGCAGCTCGCAGGAGGTCACCAGCGAACGTTCCGTCACGTTGCTCTCGCGGATGATCAGCTGCCGGGCATGGGTCACCGCCTTGTAGGGGTAGCCGGAGAAATCACAGACCACGCTGTCCACATGCACCACCTGGTTGATATTTCCCGATACCAGGCGGTTGTAATAGCCCTTTTCGGCAAAGTCCACATAATAGTGGTAGGCACTTCTGTCAGCCAGTTGCAGCGCACGGTTGATGTTGTGCTCGATGGCGTCCTTCTGCGGGGAAAGCCCGAAGAAGAGCTCATGGAAACGCCTCACGTGCTCACGGGCTTCCGCCGGTCTGTTCTGCGAAAGGTCCTGCGAAAGGGCGAGCATGAGCGACTTGCCCCCGTCCAGCACGTAGATTTTCTCACGCTGCCTTTCGGCAAAGCGGTAGGAGCTCCACAGGGCGTAGCCCGTGACGAGCGTACAGCAGCATACGAAGGCGGCAAGCATCATGCGGATGCGCCTGAAACTGCTCTCGATATTCGTTAATGACTTGAATTCCATAGGTGTTTTCTTACTTATTTCTTTTTGAAGCGGTCACGGACACTCCGGATGCCGTCCTTGATGCGTCCGCCCACGTTACCTGCGGCGGAACCGGCCACTCCTGCGGCAAAACCGCCCGCACGGACGCTCTGGCGGTTCAGGTTGCGCATGTAGTTGCCCGCGCCGCCCGCCTGGACGATCCATCCCGCAACGGTGGGAATTGTGAAGTAGCCGAAAATGGCGATGATCATGAATATCAGGTACACGCTGTCCGATGTGTCCAGGGAGTAGTCCGCATTGGTCTGGAGCTCCTGGATGTCCTTCTGGAGCATCAGCACCTGGATTTTGGCGAGCATGCAGCTGAACAGGTCACTGACCGGAAGCCACAGGTAGACGGAGATGTACCGCATGAACCACTGGCTGAACGTGGAATGGAAACCGTCCCACACGCTGAAGGCGAACGCAACCGGTCCCAATATCGAGAGGACAATCAGAAAGAAGGTACGCACCGTGTCTATCAGCAGCGAGGCGGAGGCGAAAAGAAGTTCCAGCAGATAGCGGATACCGTCACGGAAAATCTTCTCGAACTGGTAGGCGCCCCATTCCGCATACATCCCTATCTTGGCGGCCGTGTCCTCAAGACCCCAGCCAAGCTCGTCAATCTGGCGGTCGAACTCCTCGTCACTGACAAGATAGGCGGTCTCCGGATTGCGCATCTTTATCTCGTACTCCAGCTTCTCCTTCTGCTCACGGTACTGTTCCATATCCAGCGTCTGTCCCTCCAGCATCCTGTGCGTACCCTGCACCACGAGTCCGAGTACGCTGTTCATAGTACCCAGAACCAGTGTGGGGAAAAGCAGGATACAGATGCCGATGGCGAAAGGACGCAGCAGCGGGTACACGTCAACCGGCTCGGCGTGGGCGAGCGACTGCCACACGCGCATGGCCACATAGAACAGCGCCCCCAGGCCGGCAATGCCCTTGCCCACATCCATCATGTCCTCACAGAGAGGCAGCATATCGTCGTACAAAGTCTCCAGAATGGTGTGGAGATTTGAAAAGTCAACACTCAGAAGCATCATGGCCTACCAGTATTTGGACGTTTCACTGCCGTAAAGTTCCAGTACGCGGTCCGCCTCGTTCTTCTTGCGGGCGCGCAGATAGCTCACGGCAATGTTCTTGTTCGTGTAGTAGTTCACCAGGTTGCGGTAGCGGCGCATCTCACGGTGGCATTTGTCCACTACGTCCATACGGTCCTTGTCCGTCATGGAGAGAGTGCTCACGTTGATCACCTGTTTCAGGTCCTGCAACACGCCGTTGCTCTCCTTCAGAAGCTGGGTGTAGCCGAAGGCGATGGCATCCAGTTCCCTGGCGGAGAAGTTGCCGTCGCCCATCATCTTCCGGAAGTTCGTGATGTAGATGTCCGATACCTCGCCCACCATCAGAATCGTTTCCTGCACCTTGCGGGCGTCACGCACAAGGTTGTTCACGTTGCGAAGCGCGTCATAATAGCGCTTGGCCTGCTCGTAGATCTTTACTGTCTCGGCAAAGTTGTCCGCCGTGCTGACCGCAGTCTTCGAGGTATGGGCGATATTGTCCGACATGTTGATGATACTCTGGGCGAGGTTGCCCGGGTCGGTCACCACCCACTGCGCACTCATGTTCTCTCCGGCAAAAAGCAGCAGGAAAGCGGCCAGGACAACTGTTCCTCTCCTCATGGCTGCACCTCCTTCCTAACATAATCGCCGTTCGGGGAGAAGGTCAGCACGTCCGTCGCCTCGTTGTAGTACACATCTATACGATAGCCCGTATTGATGAACAGGTTGCCCTCTTCCTCCACCAGCAGGTAAGTCCGTGGTTTCAGGCGGCGTGTCCTGCCGCTGCGGGCAAATACCGTCACCTTGCAGGCATCGCCGTCCTTATATATCAGCACGTCGGGCTTGCCGTCCACACTCGTCCACGACCCGCAGAGCTTGCCGGGGTCCGGAGTCTTTTTCATGTCCATGCAGCCTTGCAGCAGCAGGGAGGCCGCACCTAAAAGGCAGACGGCCAGGCTTAATAATGGTCTGTTTCCCATAACTTTTCTCTTTTCAGGGGTTCATACTCTGTTTCCGTTTTTCTCTTCTTTCCCCGGCAAGCCGCCTGACGGCAAGCTCGAGGTTGCCGCCAAGCTCTTCCGCAAGACGCTGCACCTCCATCTTTTCGGTCTCTTCCGTTGTGAACACCAGATACTCCTCCTCGCTCACTTCCGTGGCATAGACAGCCGAATGTGTGCCGCCCAGACCGATCCAGACCTCGCGGTAGGGGGCTCCCGGACGGTTCGCCTGGTTGATGGACAGTATCTGGCCCTTCTCCTTCTCCGTCAGTCCCAGAAGCGTCTGGATATGGTCGAACTTGTTCATGTATTTTCTCTGGTCAAGCAGGATTTTGCAGTCTGAGTTGTTGATGATGGCCTCTTTCACAATCGGAGACGAGACGATGTCGTCCACCTCCTGGGTCACCACAATGGCCTCGCCGAAATACTTGCGGACGGTCTTGAAAAGGTACAAAACATAGGCACTCATGTTGGCGGACATCAGTGCTTTCCAGCACTCCTCGATCAGCATGACCTTGCGGATGCCTTTCAGCCTGCGCATCTTGGCGATGAAGGTCTCCATGATAATGAGCGTCACCACCGGCAGCAGCACCTTGTGGGAGGAGATGTTGTCCAACTCGAACACGATGAAGCGCTTATCCGTCAGGTCCAGGTCCTTGTCTGAGTTCAGCAGGAAGTCATAGTCACCACCCTTGTAGAAGGGCTCCAGCACGTTCAGGAAACCGTCAATGTCGAAGTCCTTCTCGCGCACTTTCTTCTCCTTCATCATACGGCGGTAGTCGTCACGTACAAACTCGTAGAAGCCGTTGAAGTCGGGACGGAGCGTCAAGTCTTCCGTTATCCGGCGGATGTAGGCGTTCACCGCACCTGACAGGGCCACCTCCTCCGAACGCTTCGGAGCCTCGTCCTCGCGTTTCCAAAGGGTCAGAATCAGTGTCTTGATGCTTTCCCGCTTCTCCACGTCGAACTCACCGGAAGCGGTATGGAACGGGTTGAAGGCGATAGGGTTGTCCTCCTCGTAGGTTATGTAGATTCCGTCTCCGCCGTGTGTCCGGCTGTTGACCAGGCTGCACAGCCCCCGGTAGCTGTTGCCCGTATCAACCAGCAGCACATGTGCCCCCTGCTCGTAATAGTTCCTCACCAGGTGGTTGGTGAAGAAGGACTTGCCGCTTCCCGAAGGACCGAGGATGAACTTGTTGCGGTTCGTGATGATGCCCCGTCTCATCGGCTCGTCGCTGATGTCCACATGCACGGGGATACCGTTCCGGCGGTCGGTCAGGCGGATGCCGAACGGGCTGGGCGAGCTGCGGTAGTTCGTCTCTTCAGTAAACAGGCAGACGGCCTGCTCCAGAAAGGTGTGGAAGCTCTCCTCAGCGGGAAAATCGCCGGCATTGCCCGGAATGCCCGCCCAGTAGAGCACCGGGGTGTCCACCGTATTGTGGCGGGGCGTGCATTCCATCATTGCAAGCTGGCTGCCCGTGTCGTTCCTGACCCGCCGCAGCCCCCCGGCATCCTCGGCCCAGGCAAGCACGTTGCAGTGGCAGCGTACCGGAAGCAGGCCCTGCGTGTGGGCCTCGTCAAGGTACACTTCCACCCATTCACGGTTGACGGCGTTGCTGCGGCTGTACCGGGAGAGGGAAAGCAGGTTGCGCGAGGACTTCTCCATATCCTGCAATATCTCCCGCGCGTCATCAATGAAGACGTACTGCGAATAGATGTGGTTGCAGGAAAGGAGCAGGCCCACGGGAGCGGCAAACGACAGGCGGCAGTCACTGCGGTCGGTGGAAAGCCGTCCGTAACGCATGTCCGTTTCCACCCTGCCGGGCAGGTCGTCGGCGGCCGACAGGGTATGCAGGCAGAGCTGCTTGTCGCCGATGCGCATCCTGCCGGGTTCCAGACAGATGTCTTCCAGTACCGCAGAACAGTCGTCCGCCGAGAGGGAGAAATACCTCTCCACCAGTCCCGGACGTTCGGACGTGCCGGTGATTTCCTCCGGGGGCATCCGCCGCAGGGACACCTTTCCGGAATCGTTCATGATACGCTCGAACTGTTCCACGGCTTCCAGAAAACGGGCGGCGGTGTCCCTGTCCGCAATCTCACGGGGCAGGATATGCCCACGGCAGAGCGTGCTGAAGTCACTCCGGCGACGGCTACGCTCGCGGGTCGTTTTCGTCAGGTAAAGATAACAGCGGTGGCCCAGATACGGACGTTCGTTGAAATGGCGTTCGTAACTTTTCGCAAGGAAACTCTGCCCATCCCTGTCGAAATCGGGACGGTAGGTCTCTTCCACAAACCAGTCCTGCTTGCACACCACCGAATAGTCGGGAAGCACGCGGATGGCTTTCACCCAGGCCGAATGGATAGCCTCATATTCATCGCCCGTCACCGTATAGATTTCCGGCAGCAGCACCTCAAAGGCCACGGTCAGGTCGGCGTCCTTGCTTACAATGCAGCCGTGCTCCACTGCCAGAAGGGGAAACTTGCGTTCCAGCGTCTCGGCTTTCAGTACATTTCTCATGGTTTTCTTCTTTTGGTAAGTAATCGGAACAGTCTCTTGCGGTGGATCAGGTAACGGGGGTGGCGCTTCTGGGCCAGACGCTTCATCAGACCGTGCTCGCCGTACCTCGCGTTCATCCGGAAGACCAGCCAGGCCAGCAGGAGACCGGCGCCCAGGCCCAGGGGAATGCACACCCCCTGGCTGACACCGGCAAGGTAAAGCACGATGACTGTCAGCAGGACGGCGGCCAGGCCGCCCGCAAGGATGAAAAGGTACATCGTCGTCAGCCCTTTGAATTCCACACCCTTTCCCGCACCTTTGTTAACAGGATACTCCATCGTCTTAGAGGAAGAAGGAACGCAGGATGGTGGCGGCTACAATCAGGAAAATACAGGCGAAAAACCAGGAGGCCGCCGTCTTCGACGTGTCCGGATCACCGCTGCTGAACTTGCCGTAGGTCTTGATGCCGCCCACCAGACCGAGCACGGCGCCAATGGCATAGCACAGTTTGGTGGCGGGGTCAAAGTACGAGGTCATGAGGCTTGTCGCCTCGTTGATACCCGCAAGGCCCTGGCCCTGCGCAAAGACACCGGTGGCGACAAGCGCACACATCATCGAAAAAAGGATTCTTTTCTTCATTGTCGAATCGTTTAGGTGAGACATTAAATTGATTTCGACTGCAAATATATAAGGGACAAACGGCTGTGATACAAACGCTTCATCAGGTAGCATGAGATGTCGTCAGATGTCTGCCGGAAATGCTGACCGCATGGAACAAATACCCCAATATCAGCTACTTGATAAAAAATAAGACCAGGCATACTTGCGAAATAAAAAGAATTTCCGTTTTTTGTTCTAAAACTTAGATGTATGGAAGACGTTGTAAAAATAGCATCCTATATCTGCCTGCGCTACCGGCGCCGGTTCGGCAGAAAGATTGATGAAATGAAGCTGCACAAACTGCTTTATTTCACACAGCGTGAGTCCATCATCCGGACAGGAGAACCATTGTTCGGGGATTGTTTTGAAGCGTGGAAATACGGACCGGTTCTGGTAGCCATACGCCAACGTTACAAAAATAACACACTGCACGAGGAATTGCCCGCCCCGGTAGAAGAACGATATAAGGAAGTGTTCGATACCGTATTTGAAACGTATGCATGCAAGAATTCCTGGAGCTTGAGCAGCATCACACACGGAGAATACGCCTGGCAGGTGGCGAGACGGCGGATTCTTCCGGAGGGACAACACAGGCTGATTGCCACGGATGATATAAGAAAAGATGCGGAAAGGGTGAAAATCCGCCGTTTCCTGTATGAGAAAATAACCCGGAACGGTGACTATGAGGATAACTGACAGACAAAAACAACTGCTGGATTCCCTTACCTGTGAACGACTCTCTTCCAATGAGGCGCATTTAAGGATGGTGAACCGTTTCTTCAATGAAAGAAACGGCAGTCTGGAGCATACCCTGAAGGACGAGGCGTATGCGGAGGACAAAAAAGGAAATATAGCCTTCTATCTTATCAAAGATGCGGACAACCGTATACTTTTCTATTTCTCCGTCAAATGCGGGATGCTGTATGACCGGAACAAGTTGGGTACGGAAGATATCCCCCTGATGTCGCTGGACATGGATTTCATCAAGAACTATTACAACTGGATGCTTTCCGTGCGCGGGCTGGCCAAGTCAACGGCCTTCGAGCGCGTCAACACACTGAAATGGCTGATGTATCTGGCAATGGACGAGGGATGGATCCACAAGCACCCGTTCAAGAAGTTCGTGTGCAAGCCGGAATACAAGAAACGTCCTTTCCTCTCGGAGGAGGACCTGCAACGCGTTATCAGCGTCAAGCTGAGCTACAGGCGGCAGCAGGCCATCCGAGACATGTTTGTTTTCATGTGCTTCAGCGGCCTGGCCCATGCCGACCTGAAGGAACTTTCTTACCGGAATGTCCACACGGATTCGGACGGGAACACCTGGCTGGTTGGAAACCGTGTGAAGACCAAGGCACCCTATGTTGTCAAGCTGCTCCCGATAGCCGTCGAGCTGATCGAGAAATACAGGGGGGTGAACGAATTCAAGGTTTCTCCGGACAGGGTGTTCCCCGTGGGGGAAATAGGGAGTATGGAGGACAGTCTGAAACGTATCGGCGAGAAGGCCGGCTGCAGTGTCCGCGTCAGCCCGCATGTCGGACGTCATACTTTTGCGACCCTGGCCCTGAGCAAGGGCATGCCGCTTGAAACCCTGCAGAAAGTCCTCGGGCACAAGACCATCATCTCCACGCAGGTCTACGCCGAGCTGATCAATCCAAAAATCGGTGAGGACACGGACAGGATGCGTGAGAAGATCGGCGGGATGTTCCGCCTGGCCAACTAAGAAGAAGGGATGCCTCACCGGACTCGCCGGATAAGCATCCCTTCTTCTTTTTCTTTACGGCCGGTTATCCGGCGTATTGCCTGTAGTTCCGGTAGTTTTTCCGCAAGGTCTCGTACAGGGCACTCTCTGGATACAGTATTTTCCCTCCGATGGTGGTATAGGGTATGGCTCCTTCGTCACGCAGCGTCTGCAGGGTCCTTTTTGAGATGTGCAGCATTTCGCACACGTCTTCCCCCTGCAGGTAATGTTCGTCCGCGATGGCGGGACGTATCCTTGCCGTCGCCGCCTCCACCGATTTTCCGATCTTTTTCATCCATCCGGTCAGTTCCTTGAACTCCTCCGAATCTTTTGTAATGATTTCCGCCATTATTTCCTTCTTCTTTTAATGAGGCCTTCTTCCAATATTTGCCGGATATCCGCTTCCTTGTAAAAGCATTTTCCTCCGATGTTCGAATAAGGGACCAGTCCCCTGTCCCGATGGTTCTGCAGGCTTCTTTTGGAGATGCCGAGGGCCAGGCATACCTCCTGCGCGTCGAGTCACTTTTCCGGTGAGGGCGGAGCGATTTTCTTTTGGAAGTCGGCCATCTGTACCGACAGCGTGCTGAGCTTTCTTTTTAGCTCCAGATACGCGTTCGTTTCAATAAGTGTCAGTTCCATAATCTTTTTTTATGATTTCGGGTGCAAGATAACGCAATTTTCCATGCGTGTACGGAACGCGTCAGCCATAGTCATGAAAAGTCGGCAATAGTCAGGGAGTCGGAAAACACGCCCTCCTTCTTTTTGGGGGCGGCATAATGAATCAATTGAACCTGTTTGCCCTGAATATCGGATTAATTTCCTATCTTTACCCCGGAAATATGAATTCATTCAGGAACGGGGATTAATCCGGTCCTGTTGATATATAGACATAACGTTCGCGGAACGCCCTCAAGACGAAATCTGGTAAATTTCACAAGAATAAGGGACCTCTGCGTAAGGCTATGCTATGCATTGTCATAGCGTGGCTTGCGCTGCTCTTATTCTTGGTTTACCAGAGCCACGTCTTGAAGTTGCGTAAGGCCACGCTCTTTTTATGGCCTTTTTCCGGAACCATTACGAAATAAAAAATATCCTATTCATATGGCGACGGTTCAGATCCTGGCTTTCATCACCCTTGACGGCTACCTTGCCCGCAGGAGTACATTTCCCGATTTGTGGGAACACCCCGAGAAATATGGCATCACCCGTATCCGGGAGGCTGCCTTGTCCTGCCTTGGCCCTGATGTATCCTTCATGTCCCTGACGGAATGGAAACAGGGGCATTCCGGTGTATACCTTGCGGAAGCGGCTTTGGAGACGCTTCCTTTTACGGACAGCCTGCTCCGCTTTGACATGGCCGACGAGCTGGTCTTGTATGTCCTGCCCCGCTTCCAGGGGGAAGGCTTCCGCCTGTTCGAAGGATGCCCCGGATTTTCCTTATGGGAGCTGGCCGGGATGCGGAGTTTCGACAGGGATGTCTGCCGCCTGCATTACAGACGGGTCGCCGGCGGGTAACGGCTGTCTCTCCACCGGGATGTCCCTGAATGTCATCTCTATCCTGTAGTTCTCGTCCATTTTAAGGGATGCCTCATAGGGCTTTCCCTTCCTGCTGACAAAAGGCAGGAAATCCGTTTTCTTTCCTTCCAGCAGGCAAAGCATCTCTCCGTCGGTCAGCTCCCTTGCGTTGAATGTCCTGAAAAGCAGGAACGCGCAGTCCGGGTCACCGCACCGGGCCACCTTCCGGTGAAGGGTCAGTGTCTCCATGCCGCATTTGGGACAGCGGTGTCGGGGCGGTCCGGGATGTTCGAACCGGACCGCCGAGAGTTCCTCCACGATCTGCCGCGCGTATTTTCCAACCTTTTGGATGAACACGTCCGCGTCCAGTTTTCCCCGTTCGATCTCCTGCAGGTCCTTTTCCCACCGGGCGGTCATCTCCGGATCGGCGATCAGCTTGTCCCTGACGGCCTCATACACCTCCAGCCCTTTCGGGGTGGGCAGCAGGCCGCATCCCTGTCTTTCGACATACCGGCGTGCGATGAGCAGTTCGATGACACCGGCCCTTGTGGAGGGGGTGCCGAGTCCGCACCGTTCCATTTCGGACAGCAGCGAGGCTTCCGTAAAAAGCGGTACGGGACAGGTTTCCACGCTTCGGACGGATATGTCCGTTACCGGCAGCACCTCGTCCTGCCCCCAGGAGGGGAACATGGTGTCTTCTTCTTTCCCGGTCCCGTCATGAACGTTTTTCCATCCGGCATGCACCGTCCGGCGGTATCCGGCCTCGAACAGGATTCCTCCGCATTCGATACGGACATCCGCCTCTTCTTTGGTGCAGTCACCCGAAAAGGCTTCCAGCATCCTGCCTGCGACCATCCGGTAGAGGTTCTGCTCATCAAGCGGCAGTTTGCCGGGTATGTTTTCCGTTATGATGATGGCATGGTGTCCGGTCACCTTGTCGTCATCGGCGGCACGGGCGGACAGCTCCCTGCCTTCCGGTGTCTCCGCATGACGTGCGAAACACGGGTCGTCTTTCAGAAGGGAAAGCAGTGCCGGCATATCCTCCGGCATGTCCTTCCGGATGTAGCAGCAGGAGGTACGCGGATATGAGATGTATCCTCCCTCATACAGCCTCTGCAGGGCGGATGCCGTCTGTCCTGCCGTCAGCCCCATCCGGAGGTTCGCCTCCTTCTGCAAGGAGGCCAGGTCATGCAAAAGCGGCGGTTCCTCCACCGTTTCCTTTCTCTCCGCATGTATTACCGTGGCCACACGCGATGCCGCGATCCGGTTCCGGGCGGCGACGGCCTCCTGCTGCTGTGTGTATTTTTCCGGGCAGGTGAAAACAAGCTCTTTACCGTCCTTGAGGACCGACAGCTCCAGCCGGTAATAAGGTACGGCGTTGAAATCCCTGTTCTCCAGGTAACGGCGCGAGACAAGCGCGAGTACCGGTGTCTGTACCCGTCCGAGCGAGTGGTTCTTTTTTCCGGCTGCCATGCCGAGCGCGAGGCTTGCATTGTACCCGATGATCCGGTCGGCTTCCCGCCGTGCCCTGCCTGCCAGGTACAGACCTTCATAGAGACTGTCCGGTCTAAGGTCAAGGAACGCCTCGCGGATCGCCTTGTCCGTCAGTGAGGAAAGCCACAGACGTTCGGTTTTTCCTTTGAAGCCCAGATAATCATAAAGGTTGCGGGCGACCATCTGCCCCTCACGGGAGGTGTCCGTGGCCGTAACCGCCCCGTCCGCTTCCCGCAGCAGCCTGCGGATGACCTCCAGCTGCCTGACGGCCACGGGGTCATCCCGGAAACCGTCTTCCGTCCTTGTCCGGCGGACGGCGAGTCCGGAGGGGACTGCAAGGGGAAGCATCTCCCTTGTAAAAGGTCCTTCCATACAGGAAAACGGGGAAACCGGGGCCAGCAGGTGGCCGAACGTTCATGTGACGGCGTATCCGTTTCCGATGAGATACCCGTCTTCCATTTTGTCCGCGCCCAATATGCGGGCCAGTCTTTTAGCCACGAGGGGCTTTTCACAAATCACGACTTTCATTTTCTTACATTTTTATTGTCAGGTTATTATCTGTTGTTTATGGATTATCCTATTTGGGGACGTTTCTTCGACTTCCCGGCTTCTTTGGCGGGTTTCTCTCCGCTCCGGGCTTTCTTTGTTTTCCCGATCTTCTCGGAAAGCTGCGGCATATTCCCCATGCTTTCCGCAGGGGAAGGGAGTGTCCGGACGGGAGGAATCCCCATAGGGACCATGTCATACCCTTTGGAGGTCATCTCCAGTCTCACATGGTCCATCGGCTTGAGATACAGGGTGGCTTTCCCGTCGGAGGTGAACTCGTAAAGGACTGTCTCCCTTCCGGCGAGAATGCTCTCGTAGTTCTGGTAGCAGAGGCTTTCCTGCGGGACACCGTTCTGTCGGAGCATCCCGCAGATCTCGTCGGGGCACAGGTTTCCGAATTTCCTCTCATGCGGCGAGGCGAATATATACTCGTAGGTGGACAGCAGCAGACTCTCCTGAAGCAGGCTCGGGCAGCGGTCATAAGTGGTCATCCGGTATATTTTCCTGGATATGTCCTTCAGCTGCCGGGAAAGGTCGCGGGGCTTGGAGGAAAGCGGTATGCTCCCCAGGCGGATGAGCGAGCGGTTGATGTCGCCTATGACGCCCCGTTCCCACCGGGCGAGCAGGTCCGCGCGGTTCTGCCGGAAATTCTCACGGAGAATCCCCGGAATTCCTCCGGTGTTGAAGAACAGGCCGGCGCGCTTCCATAAGGATGGTTTCCTCAGGTTGGTGGCACTCCAGCGGATGACATTGAAACGGTAGTTTTCCATGAACTGCCGGAGCGGGTTCCGGTATGAGAAAATATCCTTTATGGTCTTCTGCAGCGCCTTGCGGTCGATGGTGCGTCTGCCGGCGTCGAGCAGCTCTTCGGGTGTGGGTGTTCCTGTTGTTTCCATTGCGGTTTATAATTGGGGTTTCACTTTTCTGAAGGCCGGTCCCTTTTGCTTGCGGGCCGGTTCCTTTTTCTTTTCACCGGAGGATGGGGGGATCATGCCCTTTTCCGGGCATTCCGCCATGGCCTGTATCCTTTCCGCATACTTGTCCGTCTTTTGGGGAACGGATGGCGTATCCCTGCGGATCCCTTCCCTTTTCAGGAGGAGTTCGGCGGCCGCCATGGACCTTTCCCGAAGGTCGTGCATCCTCTCCTTATAAGGGAAGTTGCGGTACAGTTCCCTTTCCCTTGCGAGCATGCGGAGTTCCTTCTCGATACCGGCGAACTCCTTCCTGTAACGGAACGGACCGTCCATATACAGGTGGGCGTATCCCTTCCGGGCGATATCCTGCAGGGTCATGATCTCCCGGTTGTTTGCGGAGAGCGCCAGGGAGTTGGCCCTCACGAAACGCTCCAGGTTCTCCGCCGTGGGCGACATGTCGAAAGATGCTGTCGGGAGATAGCGGGCAAGGATTTCCAGCGGGGGCCGGGAGGCGGGAAAATCCCGTCTGTTCTCCCGTGACATTTCCAGCAGCCTCCGGGAGGCTGTCTCGATCCGGTATATGGAAAGCGTTTTCATTCCTTCCCATGCGGCGGAATAGAAACGGTCCGCCATCTCCTGCAGCATCCCGCGCATACGCTCCGGGCCCTGCAGTCCGTCATTGAACACCCCGACACCCCGTTCCGTCTTCACGAGGGTAAGGCGGAACAGGGCTTTCTTCCCTTCCGAGGCCCTTTCCATGGCGGTCTCATAGGCCTCGTAGTTCCGGCAGCCGGGTGAAAGCCCCATCTCTTCGAGTGCGGTACGGTCTATCTCCCTTCCGTGCGCCCTCAGGTAGACGGCCCGTCTGAGCGGTACCGGTTTTCCTCCGGTTATTTCGCCATATCCGGAGATGAGCTTCCATATGTTTCCGGGGCGTTCCTCCCGGAGCTCCTCCCTTGTCGGAAGCATTCTTTCCGGTACTCCTTCCAGGGCCAGCAGCAGGTTGTCCGGAACCTGCCCATTTCCCTCCCTTATGGCTTTGTCGGCGGTATGCCCGATGAATTCCATGAAGGGATCCGTGCCTTTCGGCCTGTGCCGGACCACCATGAAGGATTTTATCCGGTTGTCCGGACACAGCTCCAGATAGAGGTTTCCGGACGTTTCCTTCCGGGGGCGTTTCCAAGACCTTTTCAGCCGTTCCAGCCACCATGCCATGCTATATCCGTCTTTTAGGGGTTCCATCTGTTTTCCTCCATCGGTTTGTCTTCTTTTTACCGGCAGGCGGACCGGCTCTGTGCCCGGTTTCCTTTTCCGCTATGGAAGGCGCGTATCCCCGTACCTTATATTCTGTTCTGAGAATTCTCTCCGCCATGTCCCTGGAGGCCTGTCCGAGTGCCCGGTACATCACAATGTCATTCCTTTTCAGGCAGGCCTGCCGGCGTTCATACAGGCTGCGGAATCCGGCCCGGTGGACGGATACCTTCTCCAGCTGTCCGGGATCCGACAGCCCTCCGGCCCGGATTTCGGTCAGGGCGGCGATTTCATTCGCCTCGTCCGTGACATTCAGGCCGAAGGTCTTGACAAACCGCCGGAACGCCTCACCGTCCGCATGCATGGGACAGCCGGCTGACGGATGGAGTCCGGCCACAAGGGAGTCCGGCAGATAACCCGCCTTTTTGGGGACGAACTCACGCCGTCCTTGCAGGGTGAACATAAAGGCGCACCTTTTGGCTGTAGATACTAATTGAAAAGTGCGCCAATATTCCAGTTGAAAATTGCGCCACCAT
>ENA-UALZ01000404-UALZ01000404.1-human-gut-metagenome-genome-assembly--contig:-NODE-404-length-18575-cov-9.382937_pt1 | contig 18575 bp, 12 predicted proteins | sample MGYA00243706_ERZ654482 | MGnify/ENA primary metagenome ERZ654482 (study PRJEB26926, sample SAMN06164785) | human gut metagenome | biome: ENVO:00009003; feature: ENVO:2100002; material: ENVO:00002003...
TGGGCTCGGAGATGTGTATAAGAGACAGTTTGGGAGGGGTCTCGCCCAAACAGGCCCTTGCGGGCTGCGGCGGCAGCGGCCTTCCCCGCCCCTTTGGCTGCAACTTGCGGAAAGGAATCAGGAATATGGAACGAAGGACATTTTTAAAGCTTGCGGCGCTTGTCCCCGGTCTGGCGCTTGCGGGCTGCGGCGGCAGCAAGACCCTGCTTTCTCCCAAGGACCCCACCATGCTCAGCATCTGGCATGTGTACGGCGAACAGGCCGACTCGCCCATGAACCGCCTGCTGACCGAGTTCAACGACACGGTGGGCAGAGAGAAGGGCATCCTGCTCAACGTGACCAACATGACCAACAGTGCCGCCATCGGCGGCCAGCTGCAGGATGCCAAGGCCGGCAAGCCCGGCGCGCTGGACCTGCCGGACCTGTTCTCGGCCCACCCCGCGGACGCAAGCGGTCTGGGCATTGAGAACCTTGTGGACTGGAACGACTGGTTCACCGCCGAGGACATGGCAGCCTATGTGCCCGGCTTTGTGCAGGACGGCATCATTGACGGGAAGCAGGTGGTGTTTCCGGTGTCCAAATCCACCCAGCTCATCTTTTTGAACGGCTCCCAGTACGCCCGGTTTGCGGCGGACACCGGGGCGCAGCTTTCCACCCTTGCCACATGGGACGGCTTTTTTGAAATGGCAGGTGCCTACCGGCAGTGGTCGCAGGGCAAGCCCTTCTGCGCACTGGATTACCCCCTGCGTCTGGTGGAGCTGAACGCGCTGGAGCAGGGCAGCGGCGAGCTGTACAAGGGCAGCTGGTACGATCTGACCAACGAGACCTTCCGCGCTTCGTGGATGGAGTTTGCCCGGGCGCTGGTGCAGGGCGATATTCTGATCTCGGACCTGTACTCCAACACGCAGGTGATGACCGGCGAAACGCTGGCGGGCCTTGGCAGCTCGGCCGCCATCCTCTATTACAATGATTTCGTCACCTACCCGGACAACACCACCGAACCCACCGACCTGCTGCTGGCTCCCCTGCCCCACGCTGCCGGAACCACCACGCCCCTGATGCCGCAGGCCGGTGTGGGTCTGTGCGCCTTCAAGACCACCGACCAGAAGGCCGAAGCCGCCGCCGTGTTCCTGCGCTGGCTCACCGAGCAGCAGCGCAATCTGGAATTTGCCGCCGACACCGGATATATGCCGGTGTCCAGCGCCGCCTTTGATGCCATTGCGGACTATCCGTTTGAGCAGCAGAGCTACCAGCGGCTGTACGATGTTTACAACGAGATGCGTCTCCAGAACACCCCCCTGTCCGAGCCGGGCATCGTGGGGTACCACGCCAAGGCAAAGGCCTTGTACGACAGCCTGCGCCAGCGCCAGCGGGACTACCCCCAGCGGCTTGCCAACGGCGAAACGCTGGAAGCCCTGACCGAGGAGACCTGGCAGCTGCTGTGTGACAATGCCTGAACCCGCAGCACAGCCAAAAAGGGGGAACTTTGATGCACTTTTTTGCCCGGCACCGTGAGAATATCCGCCAGAGCTCCATGAGTTCCCAGCTGCTGTGGCCCTGCCTGCTGCTGGCTGCTCTGCTGCTGCTGACCGTTGGCGCGGCGCTGTTCCTGTTTGCCAGCCTGCACAACACCAAAAAGGACACCACCCGCAGCCTGGAGATCCAGTTTTCGGTGTTCCAGAACGATATGGAGCGCTATTTTGACCAGCTGGCGGTCATGGGCGTGAACCTGTCCGAGGATATGAGCACAGAGGTGGACAAGGAACTTGCTCTGCGGCAGATGTCCTTTGCCCAGCTGAACGACTCCCCCGAGGTGCTGAACGCGCTGGAGGAGAAAATGATCGAGCCGCTGTGCCGCCGTCTGCGCCAGACCGGCTGTTCCGGCGCTTTTGTGCTGCTGGATGCCACCGTCAACACCCGCATGGAGGGAGCAGAGCATTCCCGCGCCGGGCTGTATGTGCAGAAAAGCGGTGCCGACACCCCCACCGTGCCCCTGCTGCTGTACCGGGGCAGTGCGGAGGTGGGCAAGACCCACAGCTTGATGCCCCACCGCAAGTGGCGCATGGAGTTCCAGACCGACCAGTTCCCGGACTACGACCGCTGGATGACCCCCGGCAGCGCCCCGCTGTACCAGTCCTATACGCTGACCGAGCGGTTCGAGCTGCCCGGCACCTCGGAGGAGGTGCAGTTGTTTTTGCTGCCCCTGCGGGGGCGGGACGGCACGATGTACGGGCTGTGCGGCTTTGAGATCAGCGAGAGCTACTTCAAGCAGAACTTTGCCCAGCCCACCGGCTTTGACCGGCTGAGCTGCCTGCTGGCCCCGGCGGGGGACGGCCTTGCCGCCGATGCCGCCCTCAGCAGCGGCACCACCGGCGGCTACTACCATGCCCCCCGGAACACGCTGGTGCTGCGCAGCATGGGCGGCGGGCTGACCCAGTTGACCGGCCCCGACAGCGCCTATGCGGGCATCTCCCAGCTGTGCCGCCTGAGCGAGAGCCAGTCCTACCGGCTGGCGGTGTGCATCCCCATGGCAGACTACCGGAGACTGGTCTTTTCCGGCAATCTGCAGATGCTGCTCATCGGCCTGTTCATCGCCTTTTTCGTGGTGTTCTGCTGCATGAACTTCCACCGGCGCATCCTCTCGCCTGCCTTCCGGCAGTTCGAGGAGGACCGGCGGGAGTCCCGACGGCGGATGGAGGAGCTGCAGCTGGAGCGCCAGCAGATGCAGACCGCCCTTACCCGGCTGGGCAACGCCTGCCGCAACGAGTCGGTCTCCGAGTCCTTCCAGACCTTTGTGGACGGCATTCCCACCCTGACCAATACCGAGCGCCGCATTTTTGATGGCTATGTGGCCGGGCTCCGCTCCCGCGAGATCGTGGAGCAGCTGGACATCAAGGACAGCACCCTGCGCTACCACAACAAGAATATTTACAATAAACTGGGCGTCACCTCCCTCAAGGAGCTGTTGCAGTACATTGCCATCCTCAACTCCGGTGGCAACGGTGCCCTCGATTCCGATCCAACCCCGGACGAAAAGTGACCCAGCAAGCAATGTTTTCGTCTATACAAAAACACTTTTTGCGTTGCAAAATGCTTGTTGGGGAGTGCCCCAAACCCCTTTGATCTGCATTTTTCAATGCAGGCTGCGCGTCCCGGTGGGACGCTTTTGAGGATGTCAATCGGCACATCCCACGAAAAATCCGGTTCCTTTTTGGCGTAAGGGTCAATAGAAGAATTTGATGGTTCATGGTACAATAGCAGACGTTGCGTGTTGTGCGGTTTGCACACGAACATAGTGAAAAGGAGCTGTTGAACGTGGATACGATTTATCTGCTGCCCGGTGAGGAACGCTGCGTTGATTTTCGAGATGCCAATGGAGTCTCGAGGGTACACTACACCTACTGTTCCATCCGTGGCAAACTTTTCAACTGCACCTGCTGCACAAAGGACGAAGCCCAGCGGCTGTGTGAAGATTGGCTTATAAAACAGGACCGCTGCTATATAAACTAAAGAACGCCGAGGGTTCCTCCCACATGGGAAGGGATTCCTCGGCGTTCTTCATTTCATGCTTTTTGATTGCCCGGTCAACAGTATCACGCACCTTACTGCAATGCACAGATCACAGCCACTGTTTCAGCACATCGTTCAGCTTATTCAAATCAAGCGGTTTGGCGATATGCTCGTTCATGCCGGTGTTCTTTGCCAGCTGCACGTCCTCGGCAAAGGCATTTGCCGTCATGGCAATGATGGGCACCTTGCCCCGGCTGCCGGCAAGCGCACGGATCGCAGCAGTGGCTTCGTAACCATTCATGATGGGCATCTGGATGTCCATAAAAATGAGATCGTACCACTTTTCTGGCGCTTCCATCACCTTTTCGACTGCAATTTTTCCGTTTTCGGCAATGTCAATGGTCACGCCCGTCATGCCTATGATCTCGGTTGCGATCTCACGGTTCAGCGCATTGTCTTCCACAAGAAGGATCCGCTTGCCCGCATAGTTTTCCTTCGCAAAATCTTCCAGATAGTTCCGGGCGTTTTTCTCCTTCTTCCCGGATGTAAACTGTCGCAGAGTTGCCGTCAGACGAGAACGGAACAGCGGTTTTGCCATAAACGCATTCACGCCCACTGCTCTGGCTTCTTCTTCAATCTCGCTGAAATCAAAGGAAGTCAGGATGATGATCGTGACTTCCTCCCCAACGCATTCCCGAATCCTTCTGGCCGTTGCGATGCCGTCCATCTCCGGCATCTTCCAGTCCAGGATCACCGCAAAATAGTCGCGGCCGGTCTTGTGCCGCGCCGCGCAGCGTTCCACGGCTTCCTTGCCGGTCAGGACCCATTCGCCCGCTATGCCGATCTCCTGAAGGGTTGCAACGGTGCTTTCGCAGCAGGTCTTGTCATCGTCCACGACCAGTACCGGCAGATCGAGCAGTTCTTTTTCCTGTTCCTTCTCGTTCTCCTGAAGCTTCAGATAGACCGTGACCGTGATCTTCGTTCCCTTGTTGGGAGCGCTTTCGACCTGAATGTCACCATTCATCAGGTTGACGATGTTTCTTGCAATGGCCATACCAAGACCGGTGCCCTGCACCTTGGTCGTCCGGTGGTCGTCTGCCCGGCTGAACGGCTCGAACATGATCTTCTGGAACTCCGGCGTCATACCGATGCCGTTGTCCTCGATGGAAAACTCGTAGCAGCCAAGCTCCGAGAAGCCGTTCGGTTTTTCCTTGATCGTAAGGGTGATGTTTCCGCCATCCGGGGTGTACTTGACGGCGTTGCTCATTAGGTTCACAAAGACCTGCTGGATGCGCAGGCTGTCGCCGCAGACAGCTTCGTGCTCGATGTGCTCAACATGGACTTCGAGCTGATGTTTGTGCTCGTCGATTGCCGGTTTTGTGAGGGTGAGCAGGTTATCGACCAGCTCCGGCAGGCTGAAATCCTCCTCGGCAAGGCTCATTCGCCCGCTCTCGATTCTGGCCATATCCAGCACTTCATTGATCAGTCCCAACAGATGACGGCTCGACTTTGTGATCTTGCCAAGGCACTCGACCACCCTGTCCTGGCTCTCGATATTCGCACCCGCAATGGCGGTCAAACCAACGATTGCATTCATTGGTGTACGGATATCATGGGACATATTGGAGAGAAATTCTGTCTTGGCGCGGCTTGCGTTTTCCGCCGCCCGGTACGCATCCTTCAGTGCCTTATGGGATTCGATCTCGGCCTTTTTCTCCTGTGACACATCCATAGATGCCAACAGTGCTTTGACCAGCTTTGTGCCATCCCACTCCAGCGGAATGAAGGAAGCGATCTTATAGGTGTTCTCATCTATGGAGCAGTATTCAAATTTGTAGATGTCGTTCTCGCCCTGCAGATTCTTTCGGATATTTTCCGGTGAGAACAATGCGTCTATCGCCGCCAATGGCTCCAACGTCTTATACCTTACAGCCACCTGCTCCACAAAATCATGGTAGGTTCCCGTCGGCGCGTATATCATTTCACCTTGCAGATTATAGAACCGGTACCGGTCATTCTCCAGATCGCAGACGACAAAGCGGTCCAGCAGACGCACCATACTCTTGATCAAAAGATCCATCGATGCGTTATCTGAGGCCATCTGCATCCGCCGTGCCGTCTCTGCTTTGGACTCTGTGATGTCCCGCAGAAAAATCATCGCATATTCGGAATCTTCGATCTCGCCGCGCATGACCACGTTGCTGACCCATCGTTCCTCCCCATCCAGAACGATGCGGCACTCCTGACGCAGCTCCGTCTCAAGCCCCTTTAGTTTTTCCGTGATGTAGGCGCGATTGTAGAAATCCGTTACAGACTTTTTGTCCTCTTCAACCACATAGTTATCCACAAGGAATCTGACTAGTCCATCCCATGTGTGGTTCTGCTCAAAGGCCGTCATCAAAGAGGGCTCCACTTTGAAAGTGTCAAAGGTGTTCTTTTCCAGATTTACATAGTATTCGCAGAGGTTTGCGCTGGTAAATGCACGGTGAAATGCCGCTGCCCGCTGCGCCTGCATCCGGCTTCTTTTTTCCGCGTCAATGTTGCTGATGATTCCGGCAATTCGATTGGCCGAACCATCCAGACGGCGTATCACCTCCGCCGATGCCCGGAACCAGTGGTATTGGCCATCCTGCATTTTCAGTCGGTACTCAACATTATACTTTGTAGTATTGGCTTTGTCCGCAATCGTTTCCAAAAGCAGCTGCATTACCCGGTCATAGTCCTCCGGGTGCAGAAGGTTCGACCACGAATCCAGTTTGTTCGGAAAATCCAGAATGTCATGATAACCAAGGATCTGCCGGAACGCATGGCTCCAGTTCACATGAACGATCTCACCGTTTTCATTACACTCAAAATACCATAGTGCAGAATGGATGGATTCATTAACCAGCGCAAGGTTCTCATACGCCCAGTTCATCTGTACTGACATGATCCAGATCGGTGTTCCATCCGTATCGACTGCATCTTTTTTGTAGAGACGCACATAGACGGGAGCCCCATCTGCCGTGAGGATCCGGCCTTCCCCTTCGCCTTGAATCTGACGAAAGCGTGCATTGTCGAGGAATGCGGCATCTTTCTTATAGAAAAGATTCTTCAGCGAACCCTTTGTCTGTTCCATCAGGGATGCATAGCTGTGGTTCAGATTATGCAGCAACAGATCACTGACCGACAGGATCGACAATTCGGCATCATAGTACCCGGTAATGGTTCCGACACCGCCATTATGATAGATCGTCTCCTGCATGGCCTGAAATGCATTTTTTCCCAGCCTTACCGTATCGGAAGTGTAGATTTCATCTGTAAGTCTTCTATCGAATTTCATTTTCATCCTCGTAGGGTTTTGACCCCGCCGCACGCTTCAATTCTGGTATGCCTTTTATGGTCAACTGGCATACTGATTTGTGATCAAGCTTGTACAGTATAACTAGTATAGTATACTTGCGCAGCGTTTCGTTTTCAAGCGCTAATTGGCATTGGTTGTGTAAAACAAAGAGAGGCCAATCTGCGTGAAAATTTACGCAGGTTGATCCCTGTACTTTTCCACGATCCGGCTATCCGTATAGACAGTCGCCCTGCGATGCGGTATACTCGAACCAGATCAACATTTTCAGGAGGAAAATCATGGTGGGAGAAAACAACAAGGTGGTCATTGTTACCGGAGGAAGCTCCGGCATCGGGCGGTGCACGGCATCCGCTCTGAAGGAGAACGGCTGCATCGTCTATGAGTTCAGCCGCAGAAATATCCCTATGGAGGGCGTTACCCATCTGTCTGTCGATGTGACCGATGAAGATGCGGTCAACGCCGCTGTGCAGCAGGTCATCCAAAAAGAAACTAAAATCGATGCAGTGGTCAACTGTGCAGGCTTTGGCATTTCCGGTGCGGTGGAGTTTACGTCCATGGAACAAGCCAAAGCACAGTTCGATGTGAATTTCTTCGGGACAGTCACTGTAAATAAAGCGGTTCTCCCCTTCCTGCGCCGTCAGGGGAAGGGGCATATTGTGAACATCAGCTCTGTTGCCGCCGTAGCACACATTCCGTTCCAGACCTTCTACTCCGCAAGCAAAGCCGCCGTTTCTTCTTACTCTTACGCTCTGGCAAATGAAGTCAAGCCCTACGGCATCCATGTTACCGTCGTAGAACTGGGTGACATCTGTACCGGTTTTACAAAAGCACGTCAGAAAAGCATTCTCGGCGATGATGAATACGGCGGGCGCATCTCCCGGAGCGTCAGTCAGATGGAGCATGACGAGCAAAACGGCATGGACCCGGCACGCATTGGACGGTACATCGCCGGTATTGTGGAGAAAAAGAAGCCGGCGGTCGTTTATGTTGCCGGTGCACAGTATAAGTTCCTGAGCCTGCTGTGCAAGCTTCTGCCCGCCGCAGCACGCGGAAAGATCGTGGGGAAAATATACGGGTAACAGGCGCATTGCTCCGAAAAACTGCTATATAAACTAAAAAATCCGCCGAGGATGCCTCCCAACTGGGAAGCTCCTCGGCGACTTTTTTAACGTGTCTGTGTTTTCTCGGTGGTGTTCTTTTCCTCTGCAAAAAAACGTTCTACATTTTTCTGTGCCCGAACCAGTTCCTGCCTCTCGTTCCGCGCCTTGCGGTAGTCCGGGTATCGTCCTCATACTGGTCAACCTCCCTACCAAAAACAGCCCTCCCGGCCGTCATGGTCAGGAGGGCTGTTTTAGTCGATAAGCTTTACAATTCCAGCCGCATAGAGATCAGTTCCTGATATCCAGCGTTTCGAGAGCGAAAACCTTTTGGGTTTCTGCCATATTCCACAAATCCTGCCGTCTGGTACATGGAGATTGCTCTTGCGTTCTCCGCCACTACCTCCAGCTCCAACTGAGCGTATCCGGCGGTTTTAGCGCAATGGATACAGGCTTCCATCAAGGCTCGCCCGATCCCCAGACCCCAATACTCTTTTAGGATACCGATGCCAAATTCCGCGCGATGCGCCACTTTATACTGCGCTCCGATTGCATCAATTCCAGCAGTTCCTGCCACTTTACCGTCCACAAAGGCGATCAGTTCGATCTCATTCGGACTGGTTGCTTTTTTCTCCAAGTAGCGGCTTTCCTGTTCCGCATCAAAGTGATTTTCATCGGGATAACTCAGCAGATAATCTGTTTCTGCGTGTGTCAGATCAAAGTTTTCAAGCACAGCGCTTCCATCGGATGCCACGCCGTTTCGGATGTGGACGATCAGTCCTTTTGGTGTGATAACCGTTTGATCGTATTGCATTTTTCCTCCTGAATCTCTCAATCCGCTGCGCCTGCTAATTTCAAAAATTTCTTGTCCGACTGGATGCCCTGTGTCACGAATTTCCCATCCCGGAACAGTGCATAGGTGGTGACGGGTGCAGGCACATTCTGTGCCGTCTCTTTCTCTGTGACGTGGATGGCTTTGAACGGAATCCCATGTTCCTTTGCGGCCTCCTGCACCTTTGGCACCCAATAATAGGTGTAAGGGCACTGGTCGGTATAGTAGAGGACAAAGCCGTTTTCCTCCACCTTGGGATGCTTGGCGCAGGCCTTGAATTTTGGCGATTGGGCACTCTCTGCAAGGGGCAGGTACATGAGGTTGATGCCGCAATCGGAGGTGTCCGAAACCTTGAAGCCCTTATGGGTCAAAAACTTTGGGTCAGCGAGAAACTCCCGTTTGCGCCCCTCTGCACACAGGATGCAAACGCCGTTTTTGCCCTGCGCCTTGGCATCCCGAAGGCATTCTTCCAGCAGTTCGCTGGAATAGCCGTGCCCTTTCAGGGAACCGGAGACCCACAGACAGTTGATATAAAGCCAGCCTGCCGCTTCAATGGGCACCCATGCGTTTTCCGCCGGGATGTACTCGATAAAGCATTTGCCGCGCTCCGCACTGCGGTAAAAGACAAGCCCCTCCTCAAAGCGCTGCTTGAGCCATTCCTTCTTGGCAAGGCTCTGTTGACCGGACATGGCACAACAGATGTGTTCCTTGTCGATGTTTTCTTTTGTGATTCGGATATACTCCATCTTGTAGTTCCTCCTGCGGCTTACCGCATCCGTCCATCGCCGCCCATCAAGGCGGTCATTTCCTCAATATAGTCCAGCGGGAACGGCGGAGAGCACAGCGGCTTCATGGCAATGCTCATGAGCTTCATGGGGTTGTCGTCTGCCGCCACACGGTTGGAACTGAGCTTTCCGCAGCGTTTGCAGCGGTGGATGATGGCCCACTCGCCGCCCTTGCGTACCCAGACAGCTACCGGCTCCATGATGCCGCCGCAGTCGGAGGCGCGGTCACCGGGTTCTTCGTCCACATGAAGGCTGGACAGGCAGTTGGGGCAATGGTTGCGGTGGTCGCTGCCGGCATTTTGCGGGGTGCAGACCCGTCCGCAGACTTTGCAGGTAAAGGTGTCGTTGCAGGCGTGGGTCTTATAGTAACCTTTTTCAAAGGTCTTGCGTTTATTTTCACGATTCATGGTAATATCCTCCTGAAGAATTGTGTCTGTTCGTCTTCGGGAGGCGTGGCTTGTAGTATTTGCCAGACCTCCCGGTCAGCCCACAAGTCCCAGTGCAAATGTTGTATGTTTCAAAAAGTTCTCCTTTGATTTTAGCATTTATGGTGTTTTTCTACTTCAATATAAAATTCAAAAATTCCTTTATTTTTCACCCCCCCTCGATGTTAAAGGTGCGGAAGAACAGCTTTACATGGGCGTCCAACTTTTCAAGGCTTTCAGCTTCCCGTTCCGGCTGGCGGTCGCAGACACTGAGCAGGACGATGATAGGAGAAACATACATCCACGCCAGCGTATCAGGGTCTTCGTTTCGCAGTTCGCCGTTTGCAACCAGCGCACGGAAGATGCCTGCATGGTAGGAGATCATCCAATCTACATAGCGTTTGGAAAGCAGTTCGGCAAATTGGGGGGAACGGAACTGTTCCAACGTCATCATCCGGCGGAACTGGCTGATGGTTTTATCGTGCAGCGAATAGAGGAAAATCTGTCGGACTTTTTCAACCAGCAGCTCCTCCGAGATGTGGGAGAAAACCGGGATGTCTTTTTGAGAATCCTGTACATGGACCGCAATCTCAGCGGTGTCTTTCTGGTAGTGCGCCGAAGTTGTCTCCAAAATCGCATCAAAAATCGCCTGCTTGCTGGGGAAATGGTTGTACAGCGAGGGCGCCTTGATACCCACCGCCTTTGCAATCTCGCCCACACTGACGGCATCGTATCCTTTGGTCGAAAACAGTTCCAGAGACTTTTCCAGAATGCGCTGCTTGGTATCTTCCATTTTTCTTCGCCATTTACTAACTAATGTTCGTTAGTTCTACTATAATCAAAAATGTTTCCGTTGTCAAGCGTTTTTTAAAGACAATGGAAACAAAAAAGCACCCGCAGCAGGCTTTCCAGAGGTTTTGGCCTCCGGGCGCAAATGCTGCGGGTGCATTCTTTTTTATTCACCTGACCGGCGTTTCATTTACAAAATTTTGCGCAGTTCCTGCACAAGGTCGTCGATCACGATGGGCTTGGACAAAAAGCCGTTCATGCCGCTTTCCAAGGCGTTGCGGCGGTCCTCGTCAAAGGCGTTGGCGGTCATGGCAAGGATCGGCAGCTTTGCCCGCGCAGGGTCGTCCAGTGCGCGGATCTTCCGGGTGGCGGTATAGCCATCCATGATCGGCATCTGCACGTCCATCAGCACCAGATCGTAGCTGCCCGGCGCGGCGGTACTTACCTTTTCCACCGCTACGGCGCCGTTTTCTGCCGAATCGACAAGGAAGCCGTACTCCCGCAGGATCTCCTGCGCGATCTCGCGGTTCAGCTCGTTGTCCTCCACCAGCAGGATGTGCTTGCCCTTGAAGTCGGCGTTCTTTTCCGGCAAAAGCCTCTGCACCGCATCCGCCGGCTTCTGGCCAAGGGCGCTCATCAGGGTCTCGCGCAGGTCGGACATGAACATGGGCTTGGCGCAGAAGGCGGTCACGCCGGCTGCTTTTGCTTCCACTTCAATATCCGACCAGTCGTAGGCGGTCAAGATGATAATAGGCGTATCATCGTGCAGGCTGCGGATCTGGCGGGTGACCTCGATGCCGTTCATATCCGGCAGACGCCAGTCGATGATATAGGCGTGGTAGACATCGCTCATCTCGATAGACTGCCGCGCACGCAGCACCGCTTCCTTGCCGGAAAGGGTCCACTCGGCGCGCATGCCCACCTTGACCAGCATCTTTGTCACGCTGTCGCAGGTGTTGAAGTCGTCATCCACCACCAGTGCCTTCAGGCCCTCCAGCTCGGTGATCTTTTCCACCGGGCGCTGCTCGGTCTGTGCGCGCATGGGCACGCAGACGGTAAACTCGGTGCCCTTGCCCTGCGCTGTCTGCACCTCGATGGTGCCGCCCATCATATCCACGATGTTTTTGGTGATGGCCATGCCAAGGCCGGTGCCCTGAATTCCGCTTACCGTGGAGGTGCGCTCCCGCTCGAAGGGCTCAAAGATCTTTTGGGCAAACTCCTGGCTCATGCCGATGCCGTTATCCTTGATGCGGAACTCGTACTGTCCGCAGCCGCGCACTTTACCGGCAAGCTGCCGCACCCGTACCGAGACCGTGCCGCCCGCCGGGGTAAACTTGATGGCGTTGGACAGCAGGTTCAGCAAGATCTGATTCAGCCGGGTCTTGTCGCAGTAGACGTCTTCGTCGGTCACGTCCATGGCATCCATGTAAAGTTCCAGCTGTTTTGCATAAATTTGCCCGCTGACGATGGTTTTTAAATCGTGCAACACATCCGAAAGGTTAACTTCCACCTCTTCCAGATGAATTTTTCCGCTTTCAATGCGGCTCATATCCAGCACATCGTTGATGAGGGAGAGCAGATGGTTGCTGGATGCAAGGGTCTTGCCAAGATAATCCTTCACCCGGTCTGTATCGTCAATATTGCTGAGCGCCAGCGTGGTAAAGCCGATGATGGCGTTCATGGGGGTGCGGATATCGTGGGACATATTGGAAAGGAAGGTGCTCTTGGCGCGGTTCGCGCTCTCTGCTTTTTCCACGGCGACCTGCAATTTTGCATTCAGTTCCTGCGTATCGCTTGCGGCTTTCCTTGCAGCAGCTTCGGCTTTACGCGCCTTCTGGAGCAGCATCAAAATCGTGAGCAGAACAACTGCAACAGCAATGCTGCTGATCAACATAACTTTAAAGAAGTTATCCTTTATAAAATCGCTCAGGGTAACCTTCCGCGCGGAGCTCTTATACATCGCAAGCGCGCCGGCAAGCATATTAACAGGCATTGCCTTGATCGTTTTGTTCAGGATGGACAGCAGGCTGCGGTTTCCGCTATTGACCGCAAAGCAGGATCTTACAGGGTTTACCAGCGGAACGCTGTAAAAGCTGTATTTCTTGCTGTATTTATTCTCACTGCTGATCCCGGTAACAAAGCAATCTGCCTGTCCGTCTTTGACCAGCCTTGCCGCATCCTCCTGTGTATCGCAGTCCACGATCTCCCACTGCGGGTAATAAAACGCAAGGTACTTTTTCAGGGAGAGTTTGTTTTGGGGAACGGCAATGCGGTTTACATTGTTTTCGTTAAAGTGCTGTTTGTTCGTGACCGCCATCAGGTTGGAGGTCCACGTTGTGTTGGTACAGGCAAAGTGATACTCTTCCGCCAGATTGGGGTTCTGGTCGCAATGGAAGATCATGTCGATCTCGCCCGATTTCAGCGCATCCAGTTCTGCTTCCTTGCTGTCATAGCCGACCAGCTGGAATTCCAGTTCCTGATTGCCCAGACAATCTGCTGCAAACTGAATATAGTCCGTGATTACCCCGGTAAACTCCCCGGTGGCAGGGTCAAAGGTGCTGACGCCGCTGTCGCTCGCCAGAAAGCCCATCCTGATCGCACCGTGCTTTCTGAGCCACGCCTTTTCCTCCCCTGTAAGGATGGGCGTATAATCCATTGAGAAATATCTTTTGTACAGATCCGCCGTATAAAAAGGCACAGCTTCGTCCAACGCGCGCATCGCATCGTCAAGTTCTTCCTTGATATCAGGCCGGTTTTTGTTGATCGCATAGTAGATGCCGGATTCTCCCACACGGGTTATGGTCGAGATGCCACGCTCTGCCCAGAAGGATTCTTCCAGCGAAACAAAGCAGTCGATCTCGTGGTTTGCCAGCTTTTGCTTCACATCCTCGTTGTTGGAGATGTTGACGTGTTCCGTTTTCAGGCCGTATTTTTCTTCCCACTCGGCCAGCATCACTTCCGGCTCTGTTCCCATCAGAACGCCGATCTTTTTGCCGTTCAGCGTCTTGAAGTCGGAGGCGGAGATGTCTGCGCGCGAGAGATCGGCGTAGAGGTAATATTTTTCCACTCCCATCGGCTCGTCTGAAAACAGCATCTCTTGGGTGCGGTCCTCCGTATAAGAGATACCGCCAATAATGTCGATCTCGCCGTTTTTGAGCTTTTCGAAGCAGTCTGACCAGTCGCAGGTCACATACTCGAACTGCCAGCCTGCATAGCCGGACAAGGTCTCCAGCAATTCGTAGCCGTAGCCCTTTCTTGCGCCCTTCTCGTTGACATAGTTGAAGGTGTCCTCAAACGAGCCGACACGAACAACCTTTGCAGAGGCGGTTTCCGCGGCAGCTTTCACAGGGAGCACGGCTGACAGTAGCAACAGTAGGCTCAGCATCACACAGGCGCTTTTCCGTGTCAAGGTCTGCATGGTTTCGCTCATTCCAGAGTTTTTCATTTTATCCAATCTTTCTCCACCCCAGACGGTCTCATTCCGGCTTTATTTTCACTTCACCGATTTCAGGAAGGTGCTTGCAATATCATTCTCGTTCTGCTGTCAGCAGCTTTTTTGAATATCTATCCTATTATGTAGCATAATTGTAACATTATAACAGAAGCGTTTCAAGATTTTTTCTTGTAAAGAGCACCTATTTTCTATGGAACGCTTTTATCCCTTACCGGCAAAAAGCCGTTCCCGCAAAAATACTGCGATGACGATAAAAAAGCGAGCAGCCTTTTTCAGGTCGCCCGCTTATGGAATCTATGGTATTTTACCGCAAGGCAAGAAATGCGTAAAGCATTAAAAGGCGGTATAGGTCTGCCCTGTGCTTTTAATCCAGAATTTTTCCGTCAATGGAGATGGTGACCACCTGCCACGGAATGAACTTTCCGCTGGTCTGAAGCGCCTTTTTCGCCGCCATCTCCAAGCCGCCGCAGCAGGGCACCTCCATGCGGAGGATGGTCACGCTCTGGATATCGTTGCTGCGCAGGATCTCGGTCAGCTTTTCGCTGTAATCCACAGCATCCAGCTTCGGGCAGCCGATAAGGGTCACCTTGCCGCGCATAAACTCCTGATGGAAATTGGCGTAGGCATAGGCCGTGCAGTCCGCTGCAATCAGGAGCTTTGCACCCTCAAAGTAAGGCGCATGGATGGGTGCCAGCTTGATCTGAACCGGCCAGTTGCGCAGGCGGGAGACCGGCTGCACAGGGGCGGCAACTGCACTTTCGGCAGCCTCCGGCTGTTCCAGCATCCGCATCCGGGAGCCGGGGCAGCCGCCCTCGTGGAGGTGCTTCATCTTCTCCTGCAATTCCTTTTTCTTTTTGTTCTCCTGCACCGCTGCCTCGTCGTAGGCAGGGGCTTCCCGCTCCTCAAAGGTGATGGCTCCGGTGGGGCAGCCCGGCAGGCAGTCGCCAAAGCCATCGCAGAAATTTTCCCGCACCAGCTTTGCTTTGCCGTTGATAATATCAATGGCTCCCTCATGGCAGGCGGTTGCGCACAAGCCGCAGCCGTTGCATTTTTCTTCGTCAATATGGATAATCTTCCGAATCATATCTATACTCTCCTGTTGTAGGTGTTTTTGCATTTGCAGGTTTATTATAGTATACTAAAGCCATCTTGTATGTTTGAATTCCAACAAGGAGAGCATTTATGCAAAAATATCTGCCTGTTCTGCGGAGCTGCCCCTTCTTCACCGGGCTTACTGACGATGAGATTTTGTCCATCCTGCACTGTGTCAGTGCAGCGAAAATCACCCGGCCCCGGGGCTCCTACATTTTCCGTGCCGGAGATTCCACGGAGGTCATGGGGCTCATGTTGTCCGGCTCCACCCTTGTGATACAGGAGGATCTTTGGGGACACCGCAATATCCTGTCCAAGTGCAATACCGGAGACTTTTTCGGGGAGCCTTACGCCGCCACCCCCGGTGCCATCCTGAACATCAGCGTGGTGGCAGAGGAGGATTGCGAGATCCTGCTGCTGAACGTCAAGCGGTTGCTCACCTCCTGCCCCACCGCCTGCGACCATCACCAGAAACTCATCCGCAATTTGGTCAGCGTTCTGGCAAACAAAATACTGCTTTTTAACGATAAGATCACCCATGTCAGCAAGCGGACCACCCGGGAAAAGCTGCTGTCCTACCTGTCCGCCGAATCCATCCGGCAGTCCTCCCTTTCCTTTGACATCCCCTTTGACCGTCAGCAGCTGGCGGATTTTCTCTGCGTGGAGCGTGCCGCCATGTCGGTGGAGCTTTCCAAGCTGCAAAAAGAAGGGCTGCTGGTCACCAAACGGAATCACTTTGAGCTGTTGACCCGCTGACCGCTTGGTACACTGCCTGCAAGCACCGGCTTCTTTGTGGAAACCGGTGCTTTTTTTGCAGTTGCACTTTTCCCGGGAGATTATTATACTTATCTTATAAAAAAGACCGGGTGCTGCAAGGGCAGGAGGGAAAGCGTATGGCACGGAACAAAACCACGCAGGACGGTATTTCCCTGCGCAGCAGGGTCACGGCATGGCTTGCCGCGATTTTGCTGGTCACAATGCTTTCCACCGGCATTGCTACCATGGCAGGTCAATGGACGGTGCACTCCTTTGATACGCTGCTGGCCGACAACGCCGTCTGCTACACGGTGCAGAACGCCCTCAAGGACGAAGCACAGGCCTTTGCGCGCTATGTGCGCCAGCCTACTTCTGAAACCGAACAAGCCTATACCGCCGCCTGCACCGCTTCCGAGCAAAGCCTTGCGGCCCTGCCCTTCGATTACGCCCGTATCGGCGAAGAACGCTATGCCCGCACATGGAACCTTTTGCAGGGGTACGCGGGTTACCGGCAGGAGCGGGATGCCTTTTTGCAGCTTTCGCCCTCAGCAGATACCTATATTGAACAGATGTACCATGTGATGGCGCTGCAAGACTACCTTGCCGAGTATGCGCTGCGCCTGACACAGGCCACGCTGGAACAGGAAAACGCCCTTTACAGCAGCACGGCGGCTCACATCCGGCATCTGCCGTGGCTGTATCTGGGGCTGTTCCTGACGGCGGCTGTGCTGATGCTGCTGCTCATCCGGGTGCTGAGCCGCGCGGTGGTGCGTCCGCTGCTGCGGTTGGCGCAGGCTTCTCACAGCATTGCCGAGGGAGATTTTTCCAGCCCGGATCTTCCGGTGAAAAGCAGCGACGAGGTGGGGCGGCTGACGGCCACCTTCAACCAGATGAAACACGCCATGGCGCAGCAGCTGACCACCCAGCAGGCCTTGCACCGGGAAGAGGTGCGGAACCTTGCGCTGGAAAAAGATCTGGAACACACCCGGCTGGAGGTGCTCAAAAGTCAGGTAAACCCACATTTTCTGTTCAATACCCTGAACATGATCTCCTGCATGGCGCGGCTGGAGGATGCTGCCACCACCGACCAGATGATCGTGCATTTGGGCAGTTTGTTCCGGCACAACCTGCGCACCAAGCGCCAGCAGATCACGCTGGAGGAGGAATTGGACGGGCTGGAGGACTACATTTATTTGCAGCAGATGCGGTTTGATGGACGCATTACCGTAGAAAAAAGCATTCAGGTGCAGCCTGCGGCGGTTTTGGTGCCGTCCTTTATGCTGCAGCCGGTGGTGGAAAACGCTTACTCGCACGGGCTCAAGTCCCGCGAGGAAGGCGGACGCATCCTGCTGCGGGCATGGATGCAGGGCAAGGTGCTGGTGCTCACGGTCGCGGACAACGGCAAGGGGATGACCCCAGAGGAGCTGGACGCCGTGCAGGCAAAAATTGCCCGGAGCGAGCAGACCGGCCGCAGCATCGGCCTTGGCAACATTTCCCGCCGCATCGGGATGCTGTATCCGGGCGGTAAAATGCAGGTGTACAGCCGCGCAGGTCATGGCACTGTGGTGCGGTTTGAACTGCCGCAAACGCAGCAGCCGGAAGAAAAGGAGGAGACGCTCTCGTGAAGTGCAAATTGCTGGTGGCAGAGGATGAATTGATCGAGCGCAAGGTGCTGTGCCGGACTTTGCAGAAGTATCTGGGAGATCTGATAAGTCTGTATGAAGCCAAAAACGGCAGGGAAGCGCTGGAAATTTTTTCCCGCGAAGCGCCGCAGGTGGCGGTGCTGGACATTGAAATGCCGGGTCTCACCGGGCTGGAGGTGGCGCGCAAGATCCGCGAAACGGACAAAAATTGCGCCATCCTGTTCCTGACCGGCTTTGATAAGTTCGACTACGCACGGCAGGCGATCTCTGTGCGGGCGATGGACTATCTGCTCAAACCCTACAACGAGCAGGAGTTGGTATTCGCGGTGGAGGATGCCATCCGGCTGGACCCGGCCTATGCCAAGTTCTACTGCACCAAGGCCCGTGTGGTGGCCCAGCGGGGCCGCTACGCCGAGGCGTACAGCCTTATCAACAAGGCCGTTGCCACGGAGAGCTCCGCCCGGAAGGACTACGCCCTGCGGCTGCTGGACTATCGCCACTGCGAGACGGTGATCCTGCTGCAGGAGCAGAGGGAGTACTTCCAAGGGGAGATGGAGAAGCTGCACAGATCTGTGCCGTCCTTGCCTAAGCCCAAGACCTTTGTGCCGGGGCGGGGGCCGAAGGCCTATGAGGGTGCAGAGCCTTACTGCTTCGTCAGCTATGCCCACGTCAACAGCGACCGGGTGTACCCCATAGTGGAGCAGCTGATGCAGCGGGGCATCCGGCTGTGGTACGACGACGGCATCGAGGCCGGCAGCGATTTTCGGGAGTTCATCGCAGAGAAGATACGGGATTCGTGGCAGGTACTGCTGTTTGCCTCCCATGAGTCTATCCAGCCGGGCTTTGTCC
>ENA-UALZ01000405-UALZ01000405.1-human-gut-metagenome-genome-assembly--contig:-NODE-405-length-18545-cov-8.977069_pt1 | contig 18545 bp, 6 predicted proteins | sample MGYA00243706_ERZ654482 | MGnify/ENA primary metagenome ERZ654482 (study PRJEB26926, sample SAMN06164785) | human gut metagenome | biome: ENVO:00009003; feature: ENVO:2100002; material: ENVO:00002003...
GAGATTAGCTGCAGTCTCGTGGGCTCGGAGATGTGTATAAGAGACAGGTTTATCGACAGTCTGAAACCGCCCCGATTAAAAGGCAGTTGATTTTTAACTCAATCTTGGGAGCGGCTGTTTATGAAGTTGCATTCCCCCCGATAATATGCTAAAATATTCACGAGGGAAACCTTGGACGTCAGGCGGTCAATTCATCTCCCGAAGTGCGAAAGCGCTTTGAAAGGAGGTGAAGCTGTGTACATAACGCTAAGTGATTTGATACAGATAGGAATATTTCTCACTGCTTTCACAGTTATGATATTCACAATCATTTCTTTTAACAAAAAGAAATAACCGCCCCTAGCTACCAACTAAAGCGGTTATAACTTTAACTTCTATTGGGAGCGACCGTCTGTCGTTTCCCTCTTTTTGTATCTATAATATAACATAAAATCAAGCCGGTGTCAAGTATGCCCTTGTCGGTATCTCTCAGTTTCCTCAGCGCAAAAGCAAGCCTGCGGTATCTCATATAATCCCTGAGCTTCATTCCCGATATTTCGCCGAATTTCCTTGAAACATAGTATTCCGAGTAGCCGAGCGTCTGCGACAGCCTGCCGAGCGTCAGCTTTTCGTCCTCACCGCTTCTGATACACCTGTCTATGTCGTCAACGATATTCTGAATATTCATATACCATTCGTTTATCCCGTTCATCTGTTTTTCTCCCGTACAGCTTTCTTCCATCTTTTCGACTGTATTCATTTTATCACAAACGAGCAAGCCGAAACTTGATACGGCTTGCTGTTTTTACTGAAGGCAGCACAGTATTTTCATATCAGATCAAGATAAGTCTTGAGATCGCCGACAAACTGATTTCCGCACCGTGCAAGCTCACCGAGCACTCGATCGGTTCCTTTTTCGGTCGTATACCAGTTTTCTTTGGTGATGTTATAGCAATGTACGGGGCAGACCGTCATATCAACATTCGGGAAAGCCATTTGATACAGCATTAAGCATCGGCGAGCATGAAAGGCTTTACAAACAATTATACCGCTTTTTATCATTATGCCCTTTTCATCAACGGCTTTACGAGAAAGAAATGCGTTATCACGGGTATGCCCCGACTTGCTTTCTTCAATGATCGCAGTCTGCGGAACGCCGTTTTTTACGAGTACATCTGTAAAAAACTCGCAGTCTGACCGGTAATCGCCACTATAAATTTCCGCTTTTGAGCGGACGCCGTGCCATTTTTCCTCTTTAACGCTTACTCCTCCTGACGGGACTATCCAATCAGTCAAACCTTGTCGGTATAATTCTGCGGCATATTCGGGCTGTTCGGGGTGTGAGCCGCCCGGCAGAAAAATCGCATCGACCTTTTGAGGTTCTCCTGACACAAAGATATAATCTGAAATATCTGTGATGATCCGGTTTGGCATAGGGGTTCTCCTCTTAGTTTTTTTGTAAAAGAAAAATGCGTGATCGATACAGCTTGCTGTTTTTACTACTCTTCCGGCGTAAAGAACACATTCCCGTCATCGTCGGTCGTAAACACCGTGAAGCCGGTATAGCACACATTTCCGTAAATGTCGTTTATAACAAAGCTGTATCTGTAGTCGCCTGCAGGCAGATTGACAAACTCTATCATATTGTCGCCGCTGTAGGTGCATTCATCACCCTCGGCTTTGCCTGCAAAGTTACCCTCGCTGTCGTAAGTATTGAATATCGGCACTATGACATCGCCCTCTTTAAGCGGAACAACGCTTCTTGCCGACTCGCCGTTTTCGTTTACGCCGTCCCATGTTCCAAGCGCCGTTATGTCATACGCATTGCCGTCCTGCGTCATAGCTATACGCAGATTTGTTTCCTTGCCATTGAGCTTTATAGGTGATGTGTAAACCGAGCTGTTTCCGTTCTTCTCCACTATGAACATAGGGATAAGATTATTCTCAATCATATACCACTGCCCGCTGAAATTATCCTCGACCAGTCCCGATGAGAAATCGACCTTTGTACTCTGGTCAACACCGAATTCGATAAGCTCACCCGTTTCCTCGTCAACACGGTAAACCGAGCAGTTTACGCTCGCAAGGTTGTTTATAGTATCGTCCGTAACATTGAAGTAGAACGTTCCCTCATCGTCAAGCACAGGTCCGACATCTATCTGCACACTGCTCTTATCACCGCAGAAGCCCATGTTGTCGGTCTTGTTGTTGTAATGCTCCCAGTTGCTCTCGTAGTCGGAATAATCCCCGTCGCTCCAGTACACCGCACCGTCCGCAAGCCATGTTTTTTCACCGCTGTACCCGTCCGTACTGCCGTTTTGTGCTCCGTAGGCTATTCTGTCAACAAACGTCATATAGTACGGACTTACGCACACCTTGCCGAATGTGGCAAGCTCAGCAGAGCCTGAAACGCCGAACGGATAGTAGGTCGAAAGCCCCGTTGAGCCGTCCTTGTCCTCGCCGCAGATGTTATACACTACCGCCTTTTCAAGTGCCGACATGACCTTGTCCGCCTTGTCGCCCGATACCGTAGCCGCTATCATAGAGCCGAGATCCACCATGTTGGTATATCCCTCTGTATCGTTGTTACTGCCGTATGCTCTTACGGTATAGATGCTTCTTACCGCATTCGCAAGCAGTGCAGGGTCAGAAGAAATATCGTTCATTTCCTCGGCGGCGTCATTCACTGTCTTTACAAGCTCGTCTATACGGCTGAGATCCGTTATCGAAAGCGTAGCCTCGCCGCCTGCGCCGATAGCCTCGCACGATGCCATAAAGCTGTCAGCGACCGTCTTTCCGAGTTCGGCTGTATCCGCTGTAGGATTACTTTCCATAAAGCCTGCTATCTCGGTATAATCCCAACCGTATCCCGGTTCCGTTTCTTCCGATGCAAACATATAGTCAGCGTGCGGAACAAGCATATTCGCCGTTTCGACCGTTGCCATAAGGCAAGCGTCAAAGCCGATGAACGCAAACTTATCCGTCATCTTATCGTATATTGAGGTAAGCGCAGTGTCTATCTCCTCAAGCGACAGCGAATCGTTCTCGTTAAGCTCATCGAAGCACACGCCGCTTATACTTCCTCCGCCGTGGTTCCAGAAGATAAGCCCCATTTTAGCCGCCGCATAGTTTTCTATACCCCAGCCGAGAAAATCGACAAGTACGTCCTCCTTGCCCATATTGACAGATTCTTTTTCTTCGATAAGGCTTATTTCTCCGCCCGTTACAACATAACGCTGTGTCTTTTCGGCAGAGATGCCGTATGTATCCGCCCACGCTCCCGCACCGCCCGTCTGAATGACGAACTTCACATTCTCGCTTTTTGACCCTGCGATCATTTCCTCAATGTCGCCGCTCGCAAGCCCGTTCTCGCTTTCAAGGTCGCTTCCGCACATATACACGAATACCGTCTGTGTGCCGTCCTCGCCCATAGGCTTTTCGGCTTCACGCTGTTTTCTCGTAATGCTTATCCCGTCCGAGCCGCTGAACGTCAGCTTTGACGCACGACTGCCCGTAACACTTCCCTCATATTTATTATCACTGTCTTCACTGCTTTCCGAATTGCCGCCGTCACTCGTCTGCCTGTTGTCGCTTGCCGTGCTGTCGGAAATCTCCTCCTCATCGTCAAGGCAGCCGCTCGAAAGCACCGCCGTTGCAAGCACCGCTACCGCAAGCAGTGCCCGTAATATCTTTTCGCTTGTCTTTCTCATAAGCTCTCCTTTTCTCTTAGCCGTAATTATAACCATATTCTCACATATTAATTATAATCGTTTTTCACTGCAATTGCAATAAAAAGGCACAAAAGGCATTTATTCGGCTGAAAACGGTAATCCCCCTCGCCGCCCTAAACTTCCAAAACCGCACTATCCCTCTCACTTTTCGTAATGCTAACATCTGTATTCTCCGATATGATTCTGTATCCGCACTATCCCGCCCACTCCACTACGAATATTCCTACAATTCATCACAACCGCATATAAACTGCAAACACCAAACTTGGCTTATAAACACTTTGCCGGTTTCGCAAAATGTAGCAAATCGCTATCACCCTTGCCTCCCCTCGAAAAAGGGGAGGTGGCTTGACGGCAAGGCACAAGCCTAATTTTACAGCGTTTTTATGCGATATATCCGACTTTTATAATTACTAAGTCGGTCTGCCGTCAAGACGGTGGGGATTGAAGTTGATAGAACTTCTATCCCTAAAACTTCTAAGCGTTCACAATCACAACTCGCCCCTCACCAACCCTTCCAAAACCTCGCCCTTTTTAGTAATCCACAACTAACCCAATTTCCCCAAAAAAATTTTCAAAAACCTCTTGACAAATGCCGAAGTATCGGTTATAATAAAACCAACAAATCAGTAAACGTTACTGATTTCATTAAAAACAATAAGAAAATAATGATTTTATCACTATGAAAGGATAGGTAATTTACTATGAAAAAGTGGGTATGTCCGGTATGCGGTTACGTTCATGAGGGAGATACACCTCCCGAGTTCTGCCCCCAGTGCAAGGTTCCCGGCAGCAAGTTCATAGAGCTTAAGGAAAGCGAAAAGCTTGTATTTGCAGACGAGCACAAGGTAGGCATTGCAAAGGCAGTTGAGGATGAAGAGATTCTTGCAGGTTTAAAGGCTAACTTCGAGGGCGAATGCACAGAGGTAGGTATGTATCTCGCTATGGCAAGAGCCGCTCACAGAGAAGGTTACCCCGAGGTAGGCCTTTACTACGAAAAGGCAGCTTGGGAAGAGGCTGAACACGCTGCAAAGTTCGCAGAGCTTTTAGGCGATGTTGTAAGTGCATCGACTAAGGAAAACCTCGAAAAGAGAGTTGCCGCAGAGCACGGCGCTACACAGGGCAAGCTTGACCTCGCAAAGAGAGCAAAGCAGTTAAATCTTGACGCTATCCACGACACAGTTCACGAGATGGCTAAGGACGAAGCCCGTCACGGTAAGGCTTTCGAGGGTCTGCTGAACAGATACTTCAAGTAAGCGGCGGCTGTGAGCCGCACCGGATTCGCCTTTTTCAAAATTCTGCTTACCGCAGGACAGCGAAACGGCGGCATCATAAAAAGCAATAAACAAACTACAGCCGTAAGCACCCTTGCTTACGGCTCAGTTTGTTCTTATAGTAAAAACGCATCTGATACACAAAAGAGAACACCGGTCGCCCGGTGTTCTCTTTTTTTACTGTCAGCTTATTTGGCTGTCTTCACATTTGCATAAGTATAAGTGCTTGTATTTGCACCCTTATAAGACGCAATCCTTACCTTATACACGCTTCCGGCCCTGAGTCCGCCAATAGTGACAGTAGCATTCGTACTGCCCTTTAACGTCTTTTTGACCCACTTGCCGCCTTTGTAAATTTCAACCTTATATCCGTCTGCACTGGCGTTTTTACCCCACTTAACGGTTATCGAGTTGCTTTTTGCCGATACAACCTTGATATTGGTTACCGGTGAAAGCACTGCAGTAACCGTAGTATAGCTGTAATCGCCGTACAGATTGTCCTTATACGCTCTTACCCTTACTTTACATGTGCTGTAAGGTGTAAGTCCGCCAAGCACAGCCTTTGCTGTCTTATTATCGGTTATGGTCTTTTTGACCCACTTACCGCCGATATAATATTCTACGTTATATCCGTCAGCGTTCGCATCCGCATTCCATATAACTACTGCTTTTGAGTCAACTGCGCTCTTTACCTTAAGACCGCTGACCTTTGTCGGAGCGGTAGTGATATAAATATCGTCGAATGCACTCTCAAGCTCACCCTTATAAGCCTTTATTCTGACCTTGTAGGTTTTGTAGCCCTTAAGCGAGCCTATTGTAACGGTAGTTTTGTTATTGCCGGTCAGCGTCTTTTCATTCCACTTACCGTCTGCATAGTACTGAGCGGTATAACCGTCCGCACTTTCGTTCTTATCCCATTTAAGCGTAAACGAAGAAGATGTTACTGTCTTCGTAATACCCGTAACTTTTGACGGGAGCGTATCGATATAGCCATATGTATACGGACTGTAAAGGTCGCCCTTATATGCGCTTACCCTTACTTTATATCGTGTTCCTGCACAAAGTCCGTCTATAACCGCCGATATATTATTGTTGCCGGTAACAGTCTTTACGGACCACTGATTATTAATGTACCACTCTACCTTGTAGCCGTCCGCTCTGGCGTTTCTGCTCCAGCTTATTCTTACCGTTTCATCGGTAGCCTTCACCGTATTTATATTCCATACGGGAGAAGGAACAGTATCAACATAGAAACATCTGAACTTGGCGGTGAAGCTTCCTGCATAAGCCGCTATCCTTACCTTATATTTAAGACCTGCAGAAAGACCGCTCAGCTTTGCCGCTACTCTGTCGCCGTCCGTGCTGAAGCCGATCTGCTTCCACTGATTGCCGACATAGCATTCGACATAATATCCGTCAACGCCGCTTATATTCTTCCAGCTTATATCGACTTCATTGTATGTTGTCTTTTCAACCGCTATTTCTTCCACATCGGGAATAGGCTTTACGGGAACACGGTTTCCGATATATGAATCCTTACATCTTGTGCATTCAAATACGCTGTAGCCTTCGTTGCGATAGTCAGGCTCAACTACTTTGATTACAACATAGTCGTGACCGAGAGGTTCGCCATACTCCGCACCGCATATTTCACACTTTGCCTTTTCGGTGCAGGTAGCCTCTCCTCCGGAATGCTCACATTCGGTTATCGTAGCCGTTACAACGTCCGACGCCATCGAAACTCCCGCCGTTGTAGCATTGCTGTAGGTAAGACGGCAGTAGTACCTGCCCGTTGTGAGATTTTCGAGCGACAGCTTTCTGTCTGTAGCGCCCTCTATCACTGTTTCGTAGCCGTTTTCATCAATGGCGAACCACTGATAAGCAACTTTTGCGTCAACCTCGTTTGAATACCACGGCTCTGCATTTATTTGAAGTGACGGTATGTCGCCTGGATAATAACCGTTGGTGTAATATACAGTATCAATCGGCTTGATTATCTGCATCGGACATAACCGTACCGTAAGTCCGTTTGTCGATGATGCCGTTGCCTTATTAAGACTGTATATATCTATCCACTCTTTTGTTCCTCTGTCCTGTACCCAGAAGCCGGGATCGATATAATCGGCTATCACCTTATTCGGGGCATTAGTTATGATTTCGGCAAACCCACCTGACGAAATGGATACATTACCGCCGTTTATTGTAAGGCAATTTATATTGTTTGCGGCCATTGTAACATTTCCGCCGTTTATGGTCACATTGCTGCCTGTAGCAAGCCCCTCAAATGTGACATCACCGCCCTGCACTATAAATGCGTCTTGATTCTCAAACGCTGTCACCGCACAACGTCCCGTAACCGTCAGCTTTGCCTTGCCGTTTATGATGATCGGACGTGAGAACGCTGTACGAACTGCGTACTTGAGCGTGAAGTTACCTTCGGTTATGACTAACTGACCGCCGTATCCGTTCTTGTTATAAAGCGGATATAAGGTACAGCCCTCGTTTTCGCTCTTCTGAGCGTCTTTCGCAGCCTCGTCAAGATTGTTATAATACTTGACATCGTCGCCCTTTGTTATCTTTGCATTGAACTTGCTCTCGCATATCTCGCAATATGTCGGCTCGGTAATATTACCTGCGGTTTCCTTGTCCGCTGTAGGATCGACCACCTGAGAATGATCACAATCAACAAGGTCTATACTTACAGTGTTCGACTTTATTTCATAGCCGTCACCGGTAGTAACTACGAAGTATATCTCGGCAACATCGCTGTCGCCTGCCTTATCAATTATTTCGTCTGCCGACAATTTAGCGTCCTTTACAAGTGCGCTTAAGCTGCTATAAATTATATCTCCGCTTACATAGGAGTTTATACCGTATCTCTTACTTACATACGAGTCGTTCAGGTTCGAGCCGTTAGCAAGAGACAGGTTGAACTTCAGCGTGGAATTTGCGTTGCTGTTGCGATACAGCTTGTTCATTTCTGTGCTAAGCGTTGCTTGTACTATCGGTGCCTTAGCAACGGTAACACCGCTTGCTTCCGACACCTCACGTTCTTTAAGCGTCAGCCATGCACCGCCCTCTGTTTTCTTATACGCATAGCCGTTGCCGAGAATATCTGTTATCTTGCCATCTTTTACCGTAATGTTATCATATTGTCCGCCGCTGAGCTTAACATCTCCGCCGTTTACGGTGAGATATGCGATTCTTGTGGCTTCTTCGGCAGTCAACCTGGAGCCCGGCTCGGCAATTACAGCGAAAATATTGGCGTTGCCTCTAAGTGTCAGCTTACCGCCATCGGCGACCTTTACTGTATTATACAAGATGGCGTTATCGCCATTTGCAATAAGTGTAACATCACCTGTAACAGGGAGGTAGTCTGTATCATAAGCGGAAGACATCAGCATTGTTATTGTTGCAATTGCAACGCTGTTTGCCTTGGCAAACGCCTTTCCCAGATCTTCCTTAACAAAATATTCTGTCTTTTCCGCTCCGTTCTCGGTATAGCTTACGCTTGCAGCGATCAATGAATTGCAGTATATGCAACGGTTATCTCTGCCCACACCGTCCGGGTGGTCGCATCTTATTATTCTTACGTTATCGAAGTTTGACGAAGCGTTTGCTTTCAGATCGCTGTACAGCTGAGAATCGACACGGCTGCCGCTCGCTAAAATTTGATAAAGATAAATTTCACTTGAGCAGTCTATATTAGCGATATTAGCATTCGTGATACTTGCCAGCTGTTTAAGCAGAACACCGTCTTCTAAAATCAGCGTGTCAATTTTCAGCGTTTCAACATAGGAGGAGAAATATGTGGCATTTAATTTCACATTCTGGCAAACTACGCTGACCTCTCCCGAGAAAGTAACAGTGCCGCCGTCCATGCTAAATCCATTTTCAACCCCAAAAGTACACTTACTGTCACTGCGTATAGTGATTTGGGTTCCGGATCCGTTAAAGCTATTGATATAGACACCAAAGCCGTTCATATCGACAGTAAGTTCTCCGCCGTTTACGTTAATGTCAGTATTTCTATCGAAGAAATCTCTGAGCATTTTCAGCGTACAGCCTTTGTTTTCGTTCTTTGCCGCAAACTCAAACGCTTCCGTAAGTTTTGTAAAGTATTTTACCGTTGTTCCGGTCTCACTCTTTACAGTGACTGCAGCATACATCTTTGCATTGCACTCGTTGCATACACCTTCCGCATTGATCTCACTGTGTGCACACTGATAACCGCAGCCGCACCTTCCTGTTTCGTCATACTCATGCTTGCTGTGGTCGATTACCGTAAGTGAATTATCGCTTTCCGAAACCTTGCTTGCGTCAAACAGCTTTCCGTCGCTTGTCGTAAACGCCTTGTTCTCGCCGAGCAGATCTTTCAGTGCCTTGCCCTCTGCGCTTACATCTATGCTGCTGAATGTACCGCTGTTTATAGTGACCGTACCTCCGCTGACGCTCAGCTTATTATAAGTACCGCCGTTTATAACAGTCTTGCCGCCGCTTACGCTGATACTGTCATCATTGATAGTTATGTCATCAAACGTTACCGTGCCGCCCGTTACAGCTATGAGATATCCCACCGAGCTTCCCGGATACTTCGATAATGTACAGCCGTCATCTCCCGTGATCTTGACATTTCCGCCGCTTACTTTGATCACAGCAGATGCACTTCCCGTTTTCTTGAATAAAACGGTAAAGCTGCCCTGTGTGATCTCACAGTCTCTGTTCACACCTCTGTATAATTCTAATGTACAGCCGTTGTTCTCCTCAAGCTGTGCCGCTTCAAATGCTTCGGGCACATTGTCGGTATAGCATGCCTTGTCGCCGTTTGTTTTAACAAGTATCGCATTTATGCTGGCATCACATAACGAACAACGATAGTAATCATGCTCGTCTGTCGTTAATGCGTCATACGGATGCGTACAGGTCGCCATTTCAAACTCGACATCATCGGTCACATATTCGTATCCGTTTAACTTGATAACAAGATGTGCCTTTACAGTGCCGTCAGTATCGGAAATTTCATCTGCATTTGCAAACGTATATGAATTTCCGACGAAGTCGAGCTCTCTTATTAAGGTATCGCCTACATATAAACCGACTGTGACCTTATTGGCATCGCTTATCGTGTATCCGTCGCTTGTATTAACATTGAAGTTAAATAAGATCTGCCGTGCACCTCCGCCGTTGCGGTACAGCACAGTCTTATTTGCTGTCGCCGTTGCGCTCTTTATCGGCGCTGTCCTTACTTCTACATTAGCTATATCCTGCTTTTCACGCTCTGCAATAGTAGACCAGATGCCGGAATCGATAAAACTCCAATAGGCATAGCCGTCCGCAAGAAGCTGTCCTACGTTTCTGCCTTCGCCTGAAACCTGTAAGCTGTAGAATTGACCGCCTTTAATTACAGCGTTACCGCCGTCTTTAATTATGAAGTCAGAGAGAGTACCACCGTTGATTTCCGCATCGCTGCCGTTGCAAACGGCAACACGTTTTATTAAGCCACTGCCGTTAACGGTCAGCTTACCGCTCGTTACTTCTATGGAATACCATACATCAGTACCGGGTTGTGAGAGCCTTTTACCGTTAAGTTCAAGCGTAACATTGCCTGTAACAGCTATCGTATCTGTAATATCGTCCGTGATGTTCTTCTGCAGCGTTACAGTAGCCGTACCTATCTCATTAGCCCTTTCAAAAGCGTCATAAATATCGCTGAACAGATCCGTATTTTCGCTTCCGCCGGCAGTATAGCTTACAGTTGCAACAATTTCCTCATTGCAGTAAGGACAGGGATTACCGTCAAGCACATAACTGCCGTTTTTGTCCTTATGGTTGCACTTATCAACAAAAATTCTATAGGTACTGGTCATGGTCTGAATAGCTTCGTATGTGTAAACAGTAATGCCATTCATACTATCGGCCGAAACTACGCTTCCGCTCGCAATTGCCCTACCTAAAGTATAATTGCTTCCATTTTCGCAAGTGAAACTGCCGAACCTACCGCTTACGATAGAGATGTTATATTCGCTTCCACCGGAGCGGTTGTCACACATAGCTAAAGAATCGGCATTAACATCATTGATGACCGTGTCTCCGCCGTTAGCTTTCAGTGCATCAATATTTGCACCGTTTATAACAGTCGCTCCGCCATTTATTGACAGTGCATCAATATTTGCACCGTCTATAACAGCATTTCCGCCTTCTATTGACAGTTCACCGATATAACCATCGGTACTGTTTACTGTAAGCGTACTGCTGATTATTCTTACTCTTCCCAGCTTGATTTTACCGTCAATTGTAACCTCAGCGTCAGTTCCGTTAACTGTGATTCCGCTTGGCAGATTTTGATTGCTCACGTCCTGTACTGCCGAAGAAGTGAAAGTCACGTCACCGCCGTTGACAGTGAACTGACAATATGCCTCTTTACCGTTAAAGTCAACAGTAAACTTACCGCCCGTCACGGTAATGGACGCAGGTACTCTTTCCGAAATCAGCTTTACAGTGCTGCCCTCGTTCTCCTGTGCCAGCTTTATGGCACTCTCTATATCCGCATAACCTAACGACTTGCCGTCAGCATCTACTACCTCGGCTTCTATCAATAAATCACATATACCGCAGAATACCAAACCGTCGGTTTCGTTATTAAAGCTATCCTCAGGGTGCGAGCAGGTCGCAAGTGTAAACTTAAGTGCATTCGACTTATATTCGTATCCGTCACACTTCAGTACAGTGTAATATTCAACCTCACCGTCTTCCGCTACAATCTCACCGATTTTATAACCGAATACCATATACCAGTTAACAGAAAGCTTAGAATCTTTACTGCGATTATTGCCGTTTACATAGTCCGAATAGGTTATCCGCTTTGAAGTGTCCGCCACATCGCATATAACATTGACTTTTAATTTTTTCGCTCCGTTACGGTATATAACAGGCGCTTCTCCGCCTGCCCACGAAATACTTGCGCTCTTTATGGGTGCTTCTTCTACGGATAACGCTCCTTTAGAACCGCCCAAATAGCTATCTTTTTCACGCTCATCAATCGAAAGCCAAGTGCCGTCAGCATTTTTATACGCATAACCGTCTGCCAGTACAGATTCAAGATTGCCGTTAAATATCTCGATGTCGTTGAATTTACCGCCGCTGAGTTTTACGTTACCGCGAACGGACAGACCTTGTATAGTGCCGCCGCCTATTTCTGCGTTGCCTCCTTTTTTAACTGACACAGAATTGAAGTATCCACCGCCGTTAATGACTAATTTTGAGTTTTCATTAACGTAAATAGGTGTATCCATATCGCCATCGCCGTTTACAGTAAGCGTGCCACCGTCAGATACCGATATACGCGCTATGCCATAACGACCACCCAGTGTTTTACCGTTCAGTTCAAGCGTTACATTGCCCATAACGGTAATCTCCTGTGTACGTTCGCTGTCTGTAATATCCTTATACAGCGTTACTGTAGCCGTACCTATCTCATTAGCCTTGTCAAAAGCGTCGCATATATTGCTGAACAGCTCTGTCTTTGCACTTCCGTCAACCGTATAGCTTACGCTTGCGGCAAACTCAGAGTTACAGTATTTGCATATACCGCTGTCATTAAAGGCATAACTGCCGTCCTCATTCTTATGCTCGCACTTGGTAAACAGATAATAGCTTACAGTATTGTTTTCGGAGTCAAAATTATTTTTTTCGGCTATATCGCTGTATAATAAAGCCTTTGCTGTTTTCTCAGCAGTCGGATCTGTCGGATTGTCGTAGCTTATCACACGCACACCGCTTGCGATTACGTCCTTTAATTTAAACTGTCCGAGATAGACATTGCCGTAAGTACCGCCGCCTATAGTAAGCTTTGCGTCAGTTGCGTCTTCGCTTACAAATAAATTATCAGCACCCGCATTATTGTCAACATTGACGCCTTCGCTGACAGTTACGGTACCGCCTGATATAGCAATACTATCAAATCCGGCGCCTGAGCCCTCAGGCAATGTAAGAGATCCGCTCTTCACATTAACCTTGCACCTGATGAACATATAACCTTCAGCAATAACATCTGCACCGTCAATAGTTATTGTCTGGTTGTAATCATAGATAGTACCATAATTACTTGTGGTAATAGTAAACTGACCGTTTGACAGCCTAACCCCACTATTGATCTTACCGCTTGTTACAAGAGTGAAAACACAGCCCTTGTTTTCAGCCTTATCGGCATATAATAAGCCTTCTTCAATGCTGTCAAAATATTCGTTAGTAGTACCGTCGGCTGATGTCACCTTTGCATAAAGCACAGCACCGCACGCACACTTTGTCTCTGTTTCGGTGTATGTATGAGTATGCTTTACAACTGTGACATTTCTAATTCCTTCGCTGAGTGTCACCGCACTGCCGTCAACTATACTTTCGGGGAGATGTGTGACACTGTTTAAGATCGCAAACGCATAGCCCTTTGCAAGCAGAGCGTTTACGGGTGTGTTGCTTTCCTCGCCGCAGATGGTGTTGTACCTTCCGCCGTATAAAGCTACACCGCTTGCGTGTGCAATATAAACATTCTCAAATATGCCGCCGTATATTTCGACACACTTAGCACTGTTAATGACTAAATTGAGTACATCTGCGGCTGAACTGCCGCCGTCTGCAGTACCGTTTATAAGCGTACCGCCGTTTACACTAAAAGGTGCGTCTATGCATCCGTAGTAGGTGCTTTTCCTGCTGTCCTTAAGGTACAGCACACCACCGTTATTTACACTTATATCTGCCTCTCCGCCGAGTGAACATCCGTTCACATCGACAGTAACCGTTGTATTGCCGATTTCTACGTTCTGTGTAATCTCACAGTTCTTATACAATGTCAGCGTACAACCGTTGTTTTCCGCCGATAATGCCGCAGTAAAAGCGTCGTCTATATTATCGAAATACTTCGCTGTTCCCGCGCCCGAAATGCCCGCAGTAAGCTGATATTTGCAGGTAGAGCATACACCTGTTTTGCTGTCAACATCCGTATGACCGCACCGCTTACCGCAAATCGTACACTTGCCCGTTGTGCTGTCGTAACTGTGACCTTCATGTGGTATTACAATAACAGGTGTTGCAAAACCGTCTTTCAACAGTGTTTTTGAGCCGTCTATCGGCTCAGGATTGGGAGACTTCATAAACATACGGTTCTCAGCCAACAAAGTCAGTATTTCTGCGTTTGCTCTGTCCCCGCCGCCGTTATAGCATATTGTTTTGAAAGCTCCGCCGTGAAGAATTACGTCACTGCTTGCATCGTTTATATTGAGTGTTATAGAAAATGTACTATAGCAGTCAAATGTACCTGCACCTACCGACACAGTTCCCATAGCGCCGCAGTTTTCGTCAAATGTCAGCTTACCGCCGGCCGCTACATTGAAATCGCCATAAATACGATTATTTTTTCCCGATCCCGTAACGGTTATATCTCCCGAAACAGTTAACGTACCTACATTGGCTTTCTCAGCGATCCACAGCGTGAACTTACCGCTGAGTGTTGTATAGCTGCCTGTATAATTCTTGTATACTCTTAATGTACAGCCGGTGTTTGCGTCACTGTCAGCCGCTTCAAAAGCCGCTCCCATCTCAGTTTCCTTATAAACAGAAGCTACAGCCCCATCCTTTACGATAACAGCCGCATACTGATATTCACACTCGTTACACTTACCCGTTTCGCTGTTAACATCGCTGTGAGGGCAAACATATCCGCAGCCGCACTCGCCGTCAACATAGGTATGGCTGTGGTCTTTGATTGTCAGCGTTTCACTGCTTGATATTTCCTTAACATTTGCATTGAAAAGAGTTCCGTCAGTCTTGAAGAAAGCCTTACCCTCTCCGAGCATATCGTATAATGTCTTGCTGTCCCTGGCGTAAAGTCCGGCTGGATATGCACCGGCTTTCAATATAACCGTACTCGAATCATATACATAGATCGAAGTGTCTAAAACTACATCGCCGTCTATTATAAGCGTACCGCCGGCGTATGAAGCGTCGTTTGTCGGATATACATTACAACCGAGCATAACCGGATTGCCGCTGTTTTTGATCGTAAGCTTTCCGCTTTTGCAAGGAGTAATACTCCGGATTTTAAATTGGCGTCCGTTTAAGTCAATTGTAAGTTCTCCGTATAAGTCATACTGAGCGCTTGGTTTAGAATAATCCTTAAACAGCTTTATCGTACCGCTTCCGTTGTATTCATTCAGTAAAGAGTGAAGCTCATCGGTATCTACATACTTTAAGCTTCCGTTCTTGTCTGTATAGAGTGCGACAGACACAACCGCACCGCAGATTGAGCAGATGCCGTTGTCCGTGTTTATATCACCGCCATGCTCGCAGGGCTTTCCGCACTCCTCGCACTTGCCTGTTCCAGTGCTGTATTTGTGGTCAGCGTCAGTATGCTCTACAACAGTAAGCGCAACGGAATAACCCATACTTCCATATTCTTTATAAAGATCAAGATAATTGCCGTTATCTTCACGTCGCAGTGCCTGCCGGGTAACATCAAGAAGATTGCCTAATTTCAGAGCGCCGGAATTGTTTTGGCGATGATATGTCAGCCCACCTAACTTCATTCCCGTAGCGAGCTTTACAGATGTCGTTGTAGTTCCGTCATCATTCACGGATGCTATCACAGTCAACTGTTCTGTAGTTACTTTTGCGCCATCGTTTACAGCAAGCCGTGCACTGTCCTCAACAAAAATTGTATTAAATTCTACATTTGCTTCGCTGTCAATTATGAATGATCCGCCGCCTTTGCGAACATACACCTGCGTAACATAACTGCCCGCTGTGCCGGTTAATGTAAGCGTGACGTCTTTGTTGACCCCAAGTTTGTTGACCCCAAGCTTGATATTGTTCAGCTTGTGACCGTTAAGGTCGATCATAACATTGTGTTTTACATCTATAGTATCTAAAGTTGCAGTTGCCGATGCATCGCCGATATCCTGATAGATCTTTACATAGTTTTCGGTATCGGCAGTAACACTGTTAAGGCAGTCTGCGAGCGTGTCATAGCCTGTCGGCGCATTGCCGTCTGTGCTGATTGTAGCAACAAACTGATGCGCACACTCGTTACACTTACCCGTGTCAATATCAATATTGCTGTGATCACATAACGCTCCGCAGTTTGTGCATTTACCGTCGGAATAACCGTTTTCATGTGCACATTCTTTATATGTAAATGTAAATTTTTCTGTAACAGTTTCTGTGCTGTCACCGTCTGAATAGGTTATATCGCAATACAGAACATAATTTCCGGCAGGAATATTATCCGCAAGCTTGAATTCGCCGTTGCTTCCGGATACTGCCGCACCGAGCTCATCTGCACTGTATGCACTGTTCGTACTGTACCAGTTATAGCTTATGCTTTCACTGTCAACCGTATAGGTGCTTACAAGCTTGTAATTGTCCTTCTCTTCCTGCGAAGTGTTTGTATAGAAAACCGTTCTGTTTGTGTTGTCACCCTGTGTAACCTTGTTGAAACGGTTTGCATTCGACTTTACCTGAACGGTATTGGATACAATATCTCCGCACTTTATTGTAAGAGTATTATCAGTGTCGTATGTAACCGAAAACTCGGTATCGCAGACCATGCACACCCAGCCGTAATCGGTCTTGATTATGCTTGCTAATAAATCGGGTTCATCGCCGCCGAAACAGCCTCTTGCGTCTGCAAACTCTTCATCGCTCATATTCTTCAGAGTAATATCAAAGTAAACCGTACCCTTGAGCTTGATATCAGTCATGTCCATGTCTTCAATTATTTCATACTCTTCAGTCTTGAATATTCCGATTTGGTTTCCGAGTATTATACGGGGAGAAGTATCAGGCTTTATAACTACCGTCTTAGCGTCCGCTCTGCCAATCTCATAATAGCCGCTGTTAAACTCGGCATTGGCTGTCACTGAGCTTTCCTCAGCCTTGAACTCAGTCGAACCCTTTACTACAAATTCGTCCTCGTTTATTGTCGGTACAGTTTGACCGATAGCGTATGAACCGCCCGTAGTGTAAACCGAGCCTGTACCGTTCATTATAAGGTTTACTTTGTAAATGCCATACTTAGTACCGTAAGCAGTGACCTTACCGCCGCTTATTTCGGCATCCATTCCGTCGCCGTTGTTTCCGCTGTAGTATATTCCGACTCTTGCTGCATTGCCTTCAGGCAAAGTAATACTGCCGTTTTCGCTGGCGGAAATTTTGTCACCGAAATTACTGGTAAGCAATATTGCACTGTTTAACGTAGATTCATTAGCACAACCTACTGCAGTAAGACTGCCGTTGCCGTCAACAGTAATGCCGCCGCTGACATTGACAGCCACACCCTCAAAAGATGCAGTTGTCGCATTTGCGTTCAGCACACCGTCATTATGTATTTCAAGCGAATTTGTCTTTACAGTACCTGTTGCGTTTACTGTACCGCCGTTCAGGATTATTGATCCGCCGAGAGAGCGTGCCATACTGTCTGTAGAGCGGTTCTCTGCATTCAGCACACCGTCGCCGCTGATTGTCATTGTGCCGTCACAATTGACCTCTTTATTATTTACGGCACTGAGAACATATGTATCACTTTTGCCGGTATCGGTCTGTACGATAGTATTGTTACCGTTCAGCACTATCTCCGTACCGTCGGGGACTGTTACGACGCTCATACTGTCGGTTGTCGCCTGAATGTTCACTCCGTCAAGCGTCAGCGTCTTTGTGTCATAATCCCAGCTCCAGCCGGCACCGTTTTCGTCCGCCGTCTTTTCTCTGAAATCAAGCGGTGTCGTGATGACATTGCTCTCGCCGTCATGCGTATGTGCCTCGCCCTCGGCAAATGCCGATAACGGTACAGCCGTCAACGTCATTGCCGCAGACAGCACCGCACTTATGAGCCGTACAAATTTTTTCTTCATGTTTTTCCTCCTGTAGATTTACCCGTGCTTATGCCATGCACCTGCACTTATGCAGTGCCTCCTTCAGCTTTTCAAGCGGTATCGGCTTCTTGTGGAAATAGGTACAGCCAAGCCTGTATGACTGCGCCCCGAATCCCTCATCGTCCGACAGCCATATTACAGGCGTATCCCTGTCGGCATTCTTTGCCGCAATAACGCCCTCCATACCGTCCGCTCCGTCGGCAAGCACGATTATAAGGTCAGCCGTCTTACACTCCTTCGCAAAGCTCTCATACCTCTGACATGCCCTGTAGGCAATTCTTCGATATGCCGCCGTTGCGATTTGTGTTATTTTCGCTTTCAGTATCTCCGCCTCGTTTGCGGTATCGTAAACGCAGATGAGCATACTTCTCCCCTTATAATTTTATAATTATATCATAACTCATTTGCTTTGTGATTTCAACTTTTTGGCACGAACGGTTGTTATAACGGCACGAACGGTCATAAATGCGGCACATAATACAAAAAACCGGCGCCCTACAGACACCGTTCAAGTGAAATATATTGCCAGGCACTGCCTAAAACATTTTCCGCAACGACAAGGAATTAATATTTTCGTGAGTGTATCGGTACAACTGCACTGACATTTACCTTTCAAAAAACGCCACTAACCTGAGATATAT
>ENA-UALZ01000439-UALZ01000439.1-human-gut-metagenome-genome-assembly--contig:-NODE-439-length-16882-cov-4.858977_pt1 | contig 16882 bp, 18 predicted proteins | sample MGYA00243706_ERZ654482 | MGnify/ENA primary metagenome ERZ654482 (study PRJEB26926, sample SAMN06164785) | human gut metagenome | biome: ENVO:00009003; feature: ENVO:2100002; material: ENVO:00002003...
GATCTACACGCGTAAGATCGTCGGCAGCGTCAGATGTGTATAAGAGACAGCGCTAATCTGTATCGGTACGGCACTGGCATAATCTTTATGGGCTATGGCATTCATCAGTGACTCCCTGACAGCTTCCACCGGGAACTGCGGTGTTTCACGCCGGGAAATTCCCTCGTATGATATATGATAAATCAGGTATTTGGTCTTTATCAAATCCATTGCCTTATCCACCTGCTCCATTAAAGAGCCGTGAACCTCGTCCTGAAACTCCAAGTTACCCTTATCATCCCGGAAGAAACCTATCTTGATATAAGCCCCGGTTACAAAGCGTTCCGGGTCGGGGTGGAACAACAGCAAGGCGGCACGGGTCGGACGGTTGGTTTGGGTGTCAATCAGCCGCAAATCGTGCAGCAAATTTTCGGTAGTATCTTTCAACACATCTTCGTCCACACGCCCGCTTCTCGCCGCTTCCTTGCGGAAACGGTCTAATGCGCTGGTGGAAAGTTCCTCTATGCCTGCCCACTCTACGGGAAATTCATCCCAATGCCTGCCAGTACGTTGCAGGATAAAACGGTTCAACGCCGCACCTTTCAACTCCTGTTTCGTGCTGCCGCTGCGATAGTGGTACTGACCTTTGTAATTGATAGGATTGGAATAAGGCGGTACGTCAATCTCGATATATTTCAGCCCGTTTTCTTCCAGCAGGTTCACGTCCACGATGATACCCAGCACGTCACGCACTTTGTTCGGTATATCCTCCAGCAGTTTGTCGGCATCGGCAACGCCGACTACCTTACCGTTGTCATTCATACCTATATATATCTTGCCGCCTGTGGCGTTGGCAAAGCCGCATATCCATTTCAGATACTCGTCACGCCAGCTTTCTTTCCATTCCGTATTTTGGTTTTCATTCATAATCATTTCTTTGTCTGCAAAATTAGTAAAAATACTGTCTGTCAGGAAAGAATATCGGTTATTCTTCCTCTTTTATAAGGTGGCATAGCTCCGGGTCATTCTTAATCCGGGTTATCTCGTCCTCGACAATCTGCCGGACTTCCTGACGGATGCGGTCATAGTTGGCTTGTATCTCCTCCTGCATCCGGTCGTTGCCGTCCTTGTCGGTGAAGTCGATAATCTGCGGCAACTTCACGTAACGGGCGGTTTCCCGCTTCACCTTTTCATTGTCCACCACGATTTCACAGTGGAAAATCTTCTGCTCTATCCGTTCATCGAAGTTGTCCGCCACAGCACCCACGAACATACCTTGCGTGAGGTTGGATATTTTGCTGGCGGGTATCAGGCTGTCCATTTGGGTGCTTATCGAGGTGGATTTTTCCCGTTGGTTTATCGTCATGCTCTGCCGTTTCTGCAACACCTTTCCGAAACGCTCGGAAAGGATTTTCGCCGTTTCACCGACTACCTGACCGCTGAACACGTTGCCCACCGTGTTTTGGATAACCTTGCTTTCCTTGTCCCCATAGTCACGGGTAAGCTGGCTGTAATCCTGAAAGCCCAACAGAACCGCAACCTTGTTGCTTCGGGCGGTGGCAATCAAATTATCCAACCCCCGAAAATATATAGTTGGTAATTCATCTATTATCACCGAACTTTTAAGCTGACCTTTCTTGTTTATCAGCTTCACGATACGGGAATTATATAATCCCAGTGCCGCCGAGTAGATATTTTGGCGGTCAGGATTGTTACCGACAACCAAGATTTTAGGCTCTTTCGGGTTGTTGATGTCAAGTGAAAAATCATCACCCGTCATTACCCAGTAAAGGGCGGGTGAAATCATCCTTGAAAGCGGGATTTTTGCACTGGCAATCTGCCCCTGCAACTGTTCAACTGCCGAACTTTCCCAAGCGTCCACGAACGGGGAAAGGTAATTTTCCAGTTCGGGATAACTGCGCAAAATCGTGAATACATCAGCGTATTTCTTGTTCAACAGTTCTATGGCATGGGGAAACGTGCAATACCTGCCGCCTTGATAGATGCGCAAATACCAAATAATGGCTGCAAGCAGGATAATCGGGCTTTCCACGAAGAAGTCGCCCTGCTTGCTTATCCAGCTTCGATTGAGGTTAAGCATAATCGTGTAGCTGGCTTCATAAGCATCCGCAATGTCCGACATGAAGCTGGCGTTTATAGGGTTACATCGGTGGCTCTTGCGTGGGTCGTCAAAGTTGATAACGTAAAATTTCGGCTTGACCTTGTAGCCGTCCAAGTGGTTAAGCAAATGATTGTAAGCGATTTCCGAAAGGTCAGGAAACTTATAATCATACAGGTAGAGCGCAAAACCTTTCTCGATTTGCTGTTTTATGTAACCGTTTACCACCGCATACGATTTGCCACTACCCGGCGTACCCAACACAAGGCTGGCACGGAACGGGTTCACGACATTTATCCAGCCGTTATTCCATTTCTTCTTATAGTAGAACCGGGTAGGCAGATTTACAGAATACTCGTTCTCGATAAGCCTTGTTTCCTGCTGGAAACTTTCGTTCTCGGTATTAAAGACATCATCCATGAGGTTGTTTTTCAATAACCGGGACATCCACGTACCCGCCATGAGCATACAGATATAGCCCGCCGACAGCGTGGCGATATAAAACACAGTGTCCGCCGTATGTGGCAGCGGAAGTTCCAGCAGCCACCAGTTCAGGAAAAACAACACGACACCCGCCGCAAGGCTGCAATGTATCTTCGCCCACGTTATCTTTTCCTCTTTCACGCCCTTAGTGCCGATACACGACAGGGCGAGGAACACCACCGCAAAAAGTTTCGTCCAAAGGACGGACGAGAACAGCCCGGTGGTGCGCTGGAAGTTCCACAGTATCTTGTCTATCACTTCAAAGGTCACTCCCCACTCTTTCAGGGTGGAGTAACAGAACCAGTACACGTTTATTCCCACGAATAGAATACTGACAGCCCGCATAAAGTCCATGACCCTTGCAAGCCCTCTCAAATCATCTTCCTGTTGCATGATTGTAATGTTTTTTAGTTAGTCGATGCGCCTTGTGCGCTTCTTTTTCTTCTTTCTCTTTTGGCGGGCGGTGTCCTGCGGCTCGTCACCAGCGGATGAACCACCGCCCAGCAAGCCGCCGAAAGCACCCAGCACGGAAGCCACGCCCGAAACAATGTCGGCTTTCGGTGTCAAGCCCGGCTGTTCCTGATGTGCGAATTGTTCCTGCCGTATATCCGTTTTTCTTTCATTGGAATACAGGTCGTTGAATACGTTCGCCGAATACTCCTTGCCCAAGCGTGAACCGTTCAGCACCACCCGGCTGTCGTGGTCGATGAACGTAACGCCATAGATGCGCCCGCTGTCGTTCTGACGGAATACCACGTCAATGCCCTGCTTCTTTAGCTGCTGTTCCAGTTCCTTGCGGCTGCGGGCGGTCTGCATGGCAGTGGCTACAATCTTCCGGGTGCGCTCTTTCAGTTTCCCGTTCTTGATTGCTTCGCCCGATTTCTCCATTCTACGCCGCACCGCTTCATAACCTACCGACTTGCCGATGTGGGAAGCCTTTACCGGGTTGCCTGTCTTTTCGCCCTTGTCGTTCGTGGCAGAATAGACAATGCCCTGATAGGGCTTGCCGTTCACTTCACCCTTGACTTCCTCGGCGCACACGTTGTAAGCGGCAAGCAAAGCCTTGTACTCCCCGAACGACTGGAAGCGGTAGCCATAGCAAGCCGCTTTCACGGTGTTGCCGATTTGGTGCTTCACGTCCCCGGCGGCATAGTCCACCTTTTTCAGTTCCGGGCGTTCGGCACGTTCCTTTCGCTCTGCCGGGTGCGGCCCGTATTTCCTTTCCAGTTCACGGGTGATTTGCTTGCTGCGCCGATGCTCGAACCTGTCATTCAGCGGTCTGCCGTTCTCGTCCACCCGCAACCCCACGATGTGGATATGGTGGCGGTCGATGTCGGTATGCTTGTACACCAAATAAGGCTGGTCGCCATAGCCCAACTTCCGCATATACTCTTTGGCAATGTCGGAAAGCTGCTGGTCTGTCAGCACGTCTTCCGGGTGCGGGTTTATGGAAATATGAAGTATCGGCTTCTTGGTGGATAGCTGGACGGGCATCTGCATTTCAAAGCTGCGCATACACTCGCCGATAGAGAAATTCCCGTCCTCGCCCAACAGCATCCGGTTGGAGAAAAGCACCTTTGCTTCCCCGCTGTCCACCTTGTTTTGGTTGTATGCCAGTGCGCCGAACATATTGCCGCCCGTGCTTATTTTGGCAACCATAGTTCCTTGCATTCATTGGTTAATGCAATAACTTGGCGGTTCAGTGCCGCCAGTTCGGTGGTCGCTTTCTCCAGTTTATAGAGAAAAGCGAGTGCCTTTTTCTCCGAAAAGTTGCCGTGCAACGCCTTTACGACTTGGTTGTAATTGACCGCAACCGCCCGGAACTGGGCGTAAAATTCGGTCAGCTTGGCGCAATACTCGACCGCTGTTTTCTCCACTTTCACCACCCGGAACGGCTCGCCGAACAGCCGGGCGGCGATGAAACGGGACTTGCTCGTAACGCCCGACTGCTCCCATTGCGAGAGGAAGCGGGCATTCTCCCGGTCGTTCAGGTAAAGGACATGGCGATGCTTCGCCGGGTCTGCGAGGGCGGGGCGACCGCCCTTGTTAGGTTTTCTTGTTTCCATGCTTCTTTGGATTAAAAAATTACGACTTCGGAGTGATTTTTATCCCCGCAAGGGGCAAGGCGTTTTCAGGCACGGAAAACGGTTCTATGTGCCATAGAACACACCTTGCTATTTTCTGACGAAAATCGAAATCCGTCACGGACGGATTGGGGTTAGCGTGGAACGGCAAGCCCTGCCGTTCACCAGCCCGGTTTTACACCTTTGCCCCCTGCGGTTCGTTACTCCGCTGCAAAGTAACGGTGATTTATAATGCTGTAAAATAGGTGGTTGGTGGACAAATCGGGACAGTAAAGGACAAATTGGGACACATCTAAAAACGAGCGTTTTTTCTCCTTTTATTTGCAGAAGATTTCAAGATTGAAAGCCATATTTCAAGCAAGAAAGCATGATTGAAAACATGATTTCAAGAAAACGTGATTGCAGGATTTCAATATTTCAAGAAAGAATGAAAGCAGGAAAACAAGATTGAAATAAAACAGTCTTTCAATATTTCAAGATTGCAACATGGAAAGAATGAATGATTGAAAGCAATAAATAAATCTATCAACCAATAATGAACGAAAGCAATATGGAAAACGAGAAAACACCCCTTTATGTCGCCTTTTCCACACAAAAGGGCGGGGTCGGCAAAACCACCTTTACCGTGCTGGCGGCGAGTTACCTCTACTACCTCAAAGGCTACGATGTGGCGGTGGTCGATTGCGACTATCCCCAACACTCCATTGCCGGGATGCGAAAGCGGGATGCCGAGCAGGTCGGGGCGGATGAAGATTACAAGCGAATGGCGTATGAACAGTTTACCCGACTGGGGAAGAAAGCCTACCCGGTATTGTGCAGTTCACCTGAAAAGGCGATTGCAACGGCTGACGAACATATAGCCGCCGGACACGTGCCGGATATTGTGTTTTTCGACCTGCCCGGCACGGTGAACAGCGAGGGCGTGATAAACTCCCTTGCAGGCATGGACTACATTTTCACCCCCATTTCCGCCGACAAGGTGGTGCTGGAAAGCAGCCTGTCGTTCGCAATGGCTATCCAAAAGCTATTAGTGAAGAATGAAGCCTGCCGACTTGCCGGGCTGTACCTCTTTTGGAACATGGTGGACGGTAGGGAGAAAACAGACCTTTACACCGCCTACGACAAAACGATTAAGGAACTGGAACTGCCACTGATGAAAACCTTTATCCCCGATACCAAACGCTACAAAAAGGAACTGGTAGCGGATAAAAAGGCGGTGTTCCGCTCCACGCTCTTTCCCGCCAGCCGCCTGCTGGTAAGGGGAAGCAACTTGGAAGAACTGATAACCGAAATAGTGTACTACATCAAATTAAAATGATATGGCAAAGCAAAGCGGCGGGATGCCGAAGATAGACGAGGATTTCATGAAAGAGCTTATCTCGCAGGGTGTTCCCAGTAAACAAGATAATAATAAGACGAATGATGTACCGCAAGAAACACAAACAGAAACGGTGCAAATAGAGAAACCGACACCCCGTAAGCGCAAGGGCGGCACGGGTGACTACCGGGAAACCTACTTTCAGAAAGTGGAACTGGCAGACCGACAGCCCTTGTACGTGAGCCGTACCACGCACGAGAAGCTGATGCGTATCGTGACAGTGATAGGCGGGCGCAAGGTGACGGTAAGCAGCTACGTGGAAAACATTCTGCTGCGGCACTTCGAGCAGTACCAAGACGAGATAAACACCCTGTACGAAAGCCACTTCCAAAAGCCTGTCTGACTATGATAATCTATTGCATACTTACCGGGCTTTTGGTGTACTATATCGCCCTATGGCTGTGGTATCGCTACACGGACAGCCGGACATCAACGGGCAGAACGGATGATGCGCCACTCCCACGAAACGGGGTTTCGGGCTACACGCTGATAGGTGAAAGCCGATACAAGGGCGGACTAATCGGGACAGCGCAGGACAAATCGGGACACCTCCCGCAAGCGGCTGAAAATGATACTATTTTTGCGCCGCAGGCTGACGGACTGCCGGAAGAAACACCCGGTTACGAGAATGACGAACCCGACTACGAGGACGAGGAAATAGCCGGGTACATGGACGGTGACGATGATACCGGGCGGGCTACGGGCGTGAGCTTTGACGAACTGGGCGAAGCGGTACGCACGGCGAACGCCGACAACCCCACCGAAGCGGAACAACGGCAAGCAGCCGGGACACTGGCAAGCATTGAGGGGACGAACCTCTACGATGCGGTGGTGGAGAACATCAACGGCGGGCTGGCAAAGGTGGCGGAACTGCTGGGACGCAACGAAGCGGAACTGGCTACGGCTGCTCCTGCCGAAACTGGCGATACAAGCAAGGAACACGAAGCGTTCGACATGAACGATTTCCTATAATATAATAATTATAAGCCTGACAGCATGAAACAACGGGATTACGGTTGATTGGCAACCTGAAAACAAACAGACAAACGGGACTATCCCCGACCACTAAAATTTCAAATTATTCACCAGCCGGGAAAGGCGGACTTCCCACCCGCCGCCCGGCATTAAAAACAAATCACAATGAGAAAGAGAATCTTTTTGTCGGCGGCTATCCTTGCCGCTGCGGTAAGTGCCTACGCACAGGGCAACGGGCAGGCGGGCATCACCGAAGCCACGAACCTAATCACAGGGTATTTCGACCCCGGAACAAAACTGGTGTACGCAATCGGGGCGGTCTGCGGCTTGATTGGCGGGGTAAAAGTGTATAACAAATTTTCGAGCGGTGACCCCGACACCTCAAAGACCGCCGCCAGTTGGTTCGGGGCGTGCATCTTCCTGATTGTCGCCGCCACTATCCTGCGTTCGTTCTTCCTCTAAAAAGGCGGCAATGTCTGAATATCCGGTAAACAGGGGTATCGGGAAGCCGGTGGAGTTCAAGGGGCTGAAAAGCCAGTACCTCTTTATCTTTTGCGGCGGCTTGCTTGCCGTCTTCGTGGTGTTCATCGTCCTGTTCATGGCAGGCGTGAACCAGTGGCTATGTATCGGTTTCATCGTGTCGGCTTCGCTGCTGCTCGTGTGGCAGACGTTCCGGCTCAACGCACGGTACGGCACGCACGGGCTGATGAAAGCAGCCGCACGCAAAAGACACCCACGCTTCATTATCAGCCGAAAGGCGATACCCCGGCTGTTCAACTACAAAAGAAGAAAGGAAGAAAGAACATGAGGAATACATTAAAGGCTACCACGCTGGAAAGGAAATTTCCACTTTTGGCGGTGGAGAACGGCTGCATCATTTCAAAGGATGCGGACATAACGGTGGCTTTCAGGGTGGAACTGCCCGAACTGTTCACCGTCACCAGTGCCGAGTACGAAACCATACATTCGGCGTGGTACAAGGCGGTCAAGGTGCTGCCCGACTACTCCATAGTACACAAGCAGGACTTCTTCATCAAGGAGAACTACCAGCCCGACACCGAAAGGGACGAGCTTAGTTTCCTGTCCCGGAGTTTTGAACGGCACTTCAATGAACGCCCGTTCCTGAACCATTACTGCTACCTGTTCCTGACGAAAACGACAAGGGAGAGAAGCCGCCGACAGAGCGACTTCTCCACCCTCTGCCGGGGCAGGATTGTCCCGCAGGAGATAGCCGACAAGGAAACGGCGGCAAAGTTCATCGAAGCGGTCGGGCAATTTGAAAGGATAATGAACGACAGTGGGTTTGTCACCCTTACCCGACTGGCGGCATCGGAAATCACCGGGCAGGACGGAAAGGCGGGCATCATCGAGAAATACTTCTCGCTCTCGCAAACCGACACTACTTGCCTGAAAGACATCGGGCTGTACCCGGAAGAAATGCGTGTCGGGGACGATATACTGTGCCTGCACACGCTTTCGGACGTGGAAGATTTGCCCGGAAAGGTCGGGACGGACTGCCGATTTGAGAAGCTGTCCACAGACAGAAGCGATTGCAGGTTAAGTTTTGCCGCCCCGGTGGGCGTGCTGTTGTCGTGTAACCACGTCTATAACCAGTTCATCTTCATAGACGACCACGCCGAAAACCTGAAGAACTTCGAGCAGACCGCCCGGAATATGCAATCGCTCTCCCGCTACTCCCGTGCCAACCAAGTGAACAAGGAGTGGATAGACGAGTACCTGAACGAAGCGCACAGCAAGGGGCTTATCTCGGTACGCTGCCACTGTAACGTCATGGCATGGAGTGACGATAGGGACGAACTCAAACGCATACGCAACGATGTGGGAAGCCAACTTGCGCTAATGGAGTGCAAGCCACGCCACAACACGGTCGATACGCCCACGCTCTTTTGGGCGGGCATACCCGGCAACGAAGCCGACTTCCCGGCAGAGGAAAGTTTCTACACGTTCTTGGGGCAGGCTCTCTGCCTGTTCGTGGAAGAAACGAACTACAAGAGTTCGCTTTCGCCGTTCGGTATCAAAATGGTGGACAGGGTAAGCGGTCGCCCGCTGCACATCGACATATCGGATTTGCCCATGAAGAAAGGCATAACGACCAACAGAAACAAGTTTATACTTGGGCCGAGCGGGTCGGGAAAGTCTTTCTTCACCAACCACATGGTGCGCCAGTATTACGAGCAGGGGGCGCACGTGCTGCTGGTCGATACGGGTAACAGCTACTTGGGGCTGTCCCAGCTTATCCACAACCGCACGCACGGCGAGGACGGGATTTATTTCACCTACACCAACGAGAACCCGATAGCGTTCAACCCGTTCTATGTCGAGGACGGGGTATTTGACATCGAGAAGAAAGAGAGTATCAAGACCCTTATACTCACCCTGTGGAAGCGGGACGATGAAGCCCCCAAGCGGTCGGAAGAAGTGGCGTTGTCCAATGCGGTAAGTGCCTATATCGAACGTATCACGGGCGACAGGTCGGTAACGCCCTGCTTCAACACGTTCTACGAGTTTGTCCGGGATGATTACCGCCGACAGCTTGAACAGAAGAACGTCAGGGAAAAGGATTTTGACATTGACAATTTCCTGAACGTGCTTGAACCGTACTATCGTGGCGGTGAGTACGACTACCTGCTGAACTCCGACAAGGAGCTGGATTTGCTGCATAAACGCTTCATTGTCTTTGAATTGGACAATATCAAAGACCACAAGATTTTATTCCCGGTAACGACTATCATCATCATGGAAGCCTTTATAAACAAAATGCGCAAGTTAAAGGGGATAAGGAAGTTAATACTAATTGAAGAAGCGTGGAAAGCGATTGCATCGGCGAACATGGCGGACTACATAAAATATTTGTACAAGACTGTCCGAAAGTATTTCGGGGAAGCGATTGTAGTCACGCAAGAGGTAGAGGATATTATTTCTTCCCCTATCGTGAAAGAAAGTATCATCAATAACTCGGACTGCAAAATATTGTTAGACCAGCGAAAATACCTGAACAAGTTCGACAGCATACAGAACCTCTTGGGACTGACCGACAAGGAGCGTTCGCAGATATTGTCTATCAACATGGCGAACCACCCCGGACGGAAGTACAAGGAAGTTTTCTTCTCGCTGGGCGGCACACAATCGGCGGTGTACGCCACGGAAGTTTCATTGGAAGAATATTACACGTACACGACTGAGGAAAGCGAAAAAATGGAACTGTTCGCTCTTGCCGAGAAGCTGGACGGCAACCTTGAACTGGCTATCAAGCGGCTTGCAGAAAGCAAAAGAAATCCCCAATCATCAACAACTTAAAAATTAGGAACATGAAATGGATTGACAATCTGATATACACGCTATTGTCCGCCTGCCTGCTGGCGGGCTGCGAGGACAGCGGAAGCAAGGAGCTGGAAAGGATGCAGGGCTATTGGGTACACGTCAGGGGACACCCGGCTTTCACACTCTCGGAAACGGGCGGCAGATACACCGTCACCCGGAAAGCGAATGTCAGGGGCAGAATACTGGAAACGGCTTACCCGGTAACAGAACGGAACGGCTGCCTGTTCATCGAAACGGGCTTCCGCATACAGTTCACCTATGACAAAAAGACCGACCGGATAACGCTCATGCCCGGCGGCGAATACAAACGAGTTACAAACCCTGAAAACAAAAGATAATGAAAAGAACAATTCTCCTTATGGCGGTGTGCCTTTGCTTCATCGGCAAGGCATCCGCCCAGTGGGTGGTGTCAGACCCCGGCAACTTGGCACAGGGTATCATCAACACCACCAAGCAGATAGTGCAGACCTCCACCACAGCCAAGAACACGCTGGACGGCTTCATGGAAGCGCAGAAGATTTTCCAGCAGGGTAAAAAATATTACGATGCGCTCAAAGCGGTGCATGACGTGGTAAAGGGCGGTGTCAAGGTGAAGAAGTCCATTGAACTGGTGGCGGAAATATCAGAAATCTACGTGCGCAACTTCCAAAACATGCTGGCAGACCCGAATTTCACGCCTGACGAACTATCCGCAATATCGTTCGGCTATGCCAAACTGATGTCGGAAAGCTCGGACGTGTTGCAGGACTTGAAAAATGTAGTGAACATCACGGGTATGTCGCTGACGGATGCCGAACGGCTGGCAATCATCGACAACGCTTATCGAAGTTTGCTCAACTATCGCAACCTTGTGAACTACTACACCCGCAAGAACATATCCGTGTCCTACCTGCGGGCAAAGAAGAAGAACGACACCGACCGGGTGCTGGCTCTTTACGGCTCGGCGGATGAACGCTACTGGTAACATATAAATCGGTGTGCCTATGTTATTAGCAGCAGTGGATTTTGACAACCTGCACCAAGTGTTGCGGGTGCTGTACGATGAAATGATGCCCTTGTGCAGCAACATGACGGGGGTAGCCAAAGGGATAGCCGGGCTGGGAGCTTTGTTCTATGTAGCCGCCAAAGTGTGGCAGTCGCTCGCACGTGCCGAACCCATAGATGTGTACCCACTCCTGCGTCCCTTTGCGCTTGGGCTGTGCATCATGTTCTTTCCCACGTTCGTACTGGGGACTATCAACACGGTGCTGTCGCCAGTGGTGAAAGGGTGCAACCAGCTTATGGAAACGCAGACTTTCGACATGAACGAGTACCGGGCGCAGAAAGACCGACTGGAATATGAAGCCCTGATGCGAAGCCCCGAAACGGCTTACCTCGCATCGGACGAGGAATTTGACCGACAACTGGAAGAACTGGGCTGGTCGCCCTCCGACATGGTGACCATGACGGGCATGTACATGGACAGGACGGCTTATAATATAAAGAAGTCCGTCCGGGACTGGTTCAGGGAGTTATTGGAAATGCTCTTTCAGGCGGCGGGGCTGATTATAGACACGCTGCGCACGTTCTTCCTAATCGTGTTAAGCATACTGGGTCCGCTGGCGTTTGCGATTTCCGTCTATGACGGTTTCCAAAGCACGCTGACCCAGTGGATTTCACGCTATATCTCCATTTACCTGTGGTTGCCCGTGTCCGACCTGTTCAGCAGCGTGCTGGCACGCATACAAACGCTGATGCTCCAAAAGGACATTCAGGAACTTTCAGACCCGAATTTCATTCCTGACGGGAGCAGCACCGTGTATGTAATCTTTATGATTATCGGCATTGTGGGCTACTTCACCATTCCTACGGTGGCAAGCTGGATTGTGTCGGCTGGCGGCACGTCTGCCTATAACCGCAACGTGGCACGGGCGGGGTCAATCGCCGGGGCTGCGGTCGGTGCGGCAAGCGGGAAAGTAACCGGGAAACTACTCAAATAACCAACATCAATATTTAGTATATGGAATTTAAGTCATTAACGAACATCGAAACGAGTTTCCGGCAAATCCGGCTCTTTGCGCTGGTATTCATCTGCCTGTGCGCACTGGTGACGGGCTTTGCCGTGTGGAACTCGTACAGCTTCGCCGAGAAGCAGCGGCAGAAGATATACGTCCTCGACAACGGCAAAAGCCTGATGCTGGCACTCTCGCAGGACATGGCACAGAACAGACCCGTGGAAGCCAAATCGCACGTGCGGCGTTTCCACGAGCTTTTCTTCACCTTATCACCCGACAAGGGGGCTATCGAAAGCAACATCAAACGCTCGCTGTTCCTCGCCGACAAGACCGCTTTCAACTATTACAAGGACTTGGCGGAAAAGGGCTACTACAACCGGGTGATTTCCGGAAACGTCACGCAGACGGTGGAGATTGACAGCGTGAAGTGCGACTTCGACCAGTACCCCTACAAGGTGAACACGTATGCCCGCCAGTTGATTGTCCGGGAAAGCAGCCTGACGGTGCGAAGCCTTGTGACCTCGTGCCGCCTGCTCAACGCCACACGGAGCGACAACAACCCGCACGGCTTCATCATCGAAGCGTTCACCATTACCGAGAACAAGGATTTGCAAACCGTTAAGAGATAGCCGTATGGAAAGGAAACGAAACTATATCGAACAGGTGCAGGACTGGGCAGACGACTGCCTGCGCCGAATGTGCGGACGGATTACGCCGGGCAAAAGGCTGGCGGTTATCCTCGTGATGTTCTTCTTTTTCGGCGGCTTGTCTATCTACATCACCGTTTCATCAATCTACAATATCGGGAAACGGGACGGGCAAAGGCTGCAAATAGAACACATCAGACAACTGCCGTTGCACGGCAATGACACAACCAAAAGTATCAACCCGTTAAACAGACCGCAATATGGAAGACGTACAGAAGAATGAGAACGGCACGACCGCACAGCAGGCGGACGGGAAGCCGAAAAAGGAAAATAAGCCCAAACGGGAACTTACCCCGCAGCAGGTGCAGCAGCGCAGGAAAATGATAGTCTTCCCGCTGATGTTCCTTGCCTTTGCAGGGTGCATGTACCTGATATTCGCACCCTCCGGCAAAGAGGACGTGAATGTGGAAAGCGTGGGCGGCTTCAATGCCGACATACCCCTGCCCGCAGAGGACGGGATTATAGCCGACAAGCAAAAGGCTTACGAGCAGGCGATGCTGAACCGCAAACAGCAGGACAAGATACAATCCTTGCAGGACTTCGGTTTCACGCTGGATGATGATACGGAAGAACCACAAGAGGAAATCAACCTGCTGCCGGAAGAAGATCCGAAGCCACAAAGGGGCGGCGGTGCTTCTTCAAGGGCGGCTTACCGGGACATCAACCGCCAGTTAAGCACGTTCTACGAAACGCCCCCTGTGGACGAGGAAAAAGAGGAATTGAAACGGCAGGTGGCGGAACTGACCGACCGACTGAAACAGCAGCAGAACGCCACGCCTACGGCTGACGACCAAATGGCACTCTTGGAAAAATCCTACGAACTGGCGGCAAAGTACCTGAATGACGGCGGGCAGAACGGGCAAACGGCACAAGTGCCTGTTGCCGGGACTGTCACCCAAAAGCCGCAAGCCCAGCCCGTGCAGGCAATCCGGGAAACGACCGTATCGGGATTGCAGCAACCCATGAGCGATGCCGTCTTCATCCGGGCTTACAGCCAGCCACGAAACTACGGCTTCAACACGGCGGTAGGCACGGGGTACGCTATGGGAAAGAACACGGTAGCCGCCTGCATACACCAAGACCAAACGCTGGTGGACGGGCAGGCGGTGAAACTCCGGTTGCTCGAACCCATGCAGGCGGGAAATATCGTTGTGCCGAAGAATACCCTTGTGGCGGGAACGGCAAAGGTGCAGGGCGAACGGCTCGACATACTGGTGTCCTCGATTGAGTACGCTGGCAACATCATCCCGGTGGAACTCGCCGTGTTCGACACGGACGGGCAAAAGGGGCTTTCCGTCCCGTCCTCTATGGAGCAGGAAGCGTTCAACGAAGCTATGGCGAATATCGGAAGCGGGCTGGGTACAAGCATTTCCTTTGCCCAAAGTGCCGGGCAGCAGGTGGCTATGGACGTGACAAGGGGATTGCTGCAAGGAACGTCCGGCTACCTCGCCAAGAAGTTCCGAACCGTGAAAGTGAAGCTGAAAGCCGGGTACAAGGTGATGCTTTACGCCAAACAACAATAACCATTTTATCAACCACTAAAATTTCAATTAACGATGAAACAGATTTTTGTAATGTTCGCCCTCTTGCTGGGCGTGTGTGCGGCAAACGCACAAACCGCTGACACCGTGAAGTATGCGGCTGGCAACGACTTGTACCGGGGGATTACCCGGAAACTCCCGTACCGCCAAATGGTTACGCCCTACGGCGTGGAAGTGACCTTTGCCAAGACGGTGCATATCATCTTCCCCGCCGCCGTCCGCTACGTGGATTTGGGAAGCAACCACATCATAGCGGGCAAGGCGGACGGTGCGGAGAACGTAATCAGGGTGAAAGCCACGACAGAGGGCTTTCCAGGAGAAACGAACTTCTCCGTTATCTGCGAGGACGGCAGTTTCTTTTCGTTCAACGCCAAGTACGCCCGTGAACCGGAAATGCTCAATATCGAAATGAAAGACTTCTTGGAAAATGAAGATACGTCCGACTTTTCGCATACCCGCATGAACATCTATTTCCGGGAATTAGGTAATGAAAGCCCGCTGCTGGTGAAGCTGATAATGCAGAGCATCTACAAGAACAATGACCGGAAAGTGCGCCACTTGGGTAGCAAGCGTTTCGGCATACAGTTCTTAATCAAGGGGATTTACACCTATAACGGGATGCTCTATGTACACACGCAGACAAAGAACAGTTCCAACGTGCCTTTCGATACCGACTTCATCAAGTTTAAGATAGTCGATAAGAAAGTGCCGAAGCGCACGGCTATTCAGGAAACGGTGCTGGATGCGGTACGCAGCTACAACGAGGTGATAGAAATTGCCGGGAAAACAACTGTGCGCACGGTGTACGCCCTGCCGAAGTTTACCATTCCTGACGACAAGCTGCTGTTGGTGGAACTCTACGAGAAGAACGGCGGGCGGCATCAGACCATACGGGTGGAAAACGCCGACATCGTGAACGCAGAAGTGATTGACGAACTAAAAATCAAATAGGGAATGAAAAGACACATCTTTATAATGATGCTCTTTGCGCTGTGCCTGACCTCGTTTCAGGCACACGCACAAAGATACCTGCCGGGCATGAAAGGCTTGCAGGTCACGGCGGGCATGACGGACGGGGTGCATTGGAACGCTGGCAGTGATTTCGCCTACCACATCGGGGCGGCGTACAGCGTTTACACCAAGAACGCCAACCGCTGGGTGATTGGCGGCGAATACCTGCACAAGAAGTATGACTACAAGGATATGAGAATACCAGTCGAACAGTTCACCGCAGAGGGCGGCTATTACCTGAAATTCCTATCGGACAGACGAAAGACCTTTTTCCTTTCATTGGGCTTGTCGGCTCTCGCCGGGTACGAAACAAGCAACCGAAGCGAAAAGCTGCTGCCGGACGGCTCTACCTTGCTGGATAAGGACTGCTTCATTTACGGCGGTGCGCTGACGCTGGAACTGGAAACCTACCTGACCGACCGGGTGGCTCTGCTGTTGAACGCAAGGGAACGGGCGTTGTTCGGCTCGGACATAGGCAAGTTCCACACGCAGGTATCTTTGGGACTGAAATTCATTATCAACTGACCGCTATATAATAATGTATATGAAGAATGTAATGTATAAAATCATCATGGGCTGCTACATCGTGGCCGCCCTCGTGCTTGTCACCGCCTGTAATGACAATTTGGATATTCAGCAGGCATACCCGTTCAGCATCGAAACGCTGCCAGTACCCAAAAGGCTGAAAGTCGGGGAAACCGCCGAAATACGCTGCCAGTTGGTGCGTGGCGGCTATTACCAGCCGACTGCCTATCAGATACGGTATTTCCAGCCGGACGGCAAAGGAAAGCTGGAAATGGATAACGGCACGGTGTTCCTGCCCAACGACCTTTACCCGCTGGAGAAAGAAACGTTCAGGCTCTACTACACCTCGGCATCGACAGACCAGCAGACGATTGACATTTATATTATCGACAGCTTCGGGCAGATGCAGCAACTTACACTATCATTCAATAATGACAACAGCGAAGAAGAAACGGAAACAATAACCCCCTAACAATAAAATGACATGGTAAAAATAGAATTGGATATAAAAGGTATCTCGTGGTATATAGAAACCACGTTGGAAACAGATACGGTTCCGGCAGTAGGTGACATCATTATCGTGGATAAGGACTGCATTTCCGCACGTGACAGGGCTGAATTGTGGAAAATACCGTCCAATCAGGTTTTCAAATGGGCGGACGAAGAAGATGACGCGCCCGTAATGGTATGGTTCGATTGCGAAACGGAAATGCTTGTCAATAAACGGACATGGAAATATGACAT
>ENA-UALZ01000457-UALZ01000457.1-human-gut-metagenome-genome-assembly--contig:-NODE-457-length-16366-cov-4.222059_pt1 | contig 16366 bp, 9 predicted proteins | sample MGYA00243706_ERZ654482 | MGnify/ENA primary metagenome ERZ654482 (study PRJEB26926, sample SAMN06164785) | human gut metagenome | biome: ENVO:00009003; feature: ENVO:2100002; material: ENVO:00002003...
TGTATAAGAGACAGATATTCTGGAGCTCACCATCTGCGAGCCCGCCATGGGCAGCGCGGCCTTCCTGAACGAGGCCGTGTCCCAGCTTGCCGAGGTCTACCTGGAGCGCAAGCAGAAGGAGACCGGCGTCAGCATTCCCCATGACCAGCGCCAGCAGGAACTGCAGAAGGTGAAGATGCTGATCGCCGACCGCAACGTGTACGGCATCGACCTGAACCCCACCGCCGTGGAGCTGGCGGAGGTCTCCCTGTGGCTGAACACCATCTATCAGGGCGGCTATGTGCCGTGGTTCCGGACACAGATCGTGAACGGCAACAGCCTGATCGGCGCGCGGCGGCAGTGCTATACCCTGAGTCAGGCGCAGGCGGAGGGCCCTGGGGCCTGGTATAACAGCGCTCCGGAGCGGGTGGCCCCCGGCATGAACCGGAGTCTGCGCAAGCAGCAGGTGTATCACTTCCTGCTGGGCGATCCCGGCATGTGTGCCTACACTGACAAGGTAATCAAGGGCCTGGAACCGGAGAAGATCGCCACCATCAAGAAATGGAATAAGAACTTCACCAAACCGCTCACCGACAGTGAGGCGGACGATGTGCTGCGCCTGTGCAACCAGATCGACGCTCTGTGGGACGCGCATACCCAGCTCCGCGCTGAGATCAAGGACAAGACCACCGACCCCCTGTCCGTGTGGGGACAGGCGCAGGATGAAGAGCACCAGCCCACCACCATCCGGGACAAGGACCGCATCTATGACAGCCTGTACCTCAGCAAGGGCGGCAGCAACGCCAGCCCCTACGCGCGTCTCAAAGCTGTTATGGACTACTGGTGCGCTCTGTGGTTCTGGCCGATTGACAAAGCTGATGAACTGCCAAGTCGTATGGAATTCCTCTTTGATGTCCAGATGCTACTGGGTCTTGATGTGGTCAGCACAAAAGGTGACAAGAAAAACGCTGCTCAGATCTCCATGTTCGATGATTTTGATCTTGACCCTTATGCACGGGAACTCTCTGATCGCTACGGCAAATACGGCGCGGTGAACCTGGATCAACTCCGGGCGGGTTTCCCGCGCCTGCGCATCGCCAATGAGGTGGCGGAGCAGCAGAAGTTCTTCCACTGGGAGCTGGAGTTTGCGGATGTGTTTGAGAGTCGGGGTGGGTTTGATCTGGTTGTGGGAAATCCGCCGTGGATTAAGCTGGAGTGGCGGGAACAAGATGTACTCGCAGATAAGAATCCCGAGTTCGCCATTCATACCTATAACGCTACTGAAATCACAAGAGAACGAGAAAAAGCCCTTTCAGATTTGCAAACAAGAGATATCTGCTTTTCTGAATACGTTCAAGTGGATGGACAGAAGGCATTTTATAATTCTGTTCAAAACTATACTATAATGTGTTGCGTGGGCAGCAATCTGATCTGTACAGATGCTTCCTGCCGCAAGCATGGTATGCTGTTTGCAGTAACGGGGTCAGTGCCTTTATCCATCCGAATACCATATATGGCGATAGTAAAGGATATCCCCTAAGAGAAGCTCTTTATCCTCGCTTGCGTAAGAATTTCAGATTCATAAATGAACTTCGTCTTTTTAGTGATGTTCATCATGAAACGAAATTTGGTCTCAATATTTATGGAAAAGTAGGCCGTCCTCACTTCGATTTGATTTGTCAACTTTATGACCCTTCTACGATTGAATCATGCTACGATTCGAGTAGTGCAGGGAAAAAGAATGAGGTTAAGCAGAACGGTTGGACAGTTAGTGGTTATCCAGATCGTGTTATTCATGTAACAGAAAAGAGGCTCAGATTATTTGCCCAGTTGTTAGAAGACAATGATAGATGGATGGAGCCGCGATTGCCCGATATTTATTCTACTGAATTAATTGATGTGTTGGATAAGTTTTCTTCGTACCCCAGGAGACTTGGTGATATAAGAGAAGACGTCTTCACTTCAGTTTGCTGGGACGAAACAAATGATCAAAACAATAATTATATTGCTGCAACAAAACATGGGAAAGAGTATATTGCTGCATTCCCACAGGAAATAGGAGATTCTATTTACTCAGCCCCTAATATCGGTAGTTTGAATCCGTATGGTACATGTACGCGAGAATTATATCGAGTTAATAGTGATTATGATCGAGTTGATCTCACAAGTATTCCCGAAGATTATATAATCCGTTGCAAGTATCATCCCGGTATGCCAATAGATAAGTATCATGCAGGGCTCCCAGATAGTCCATGGGGAAAAGTAACAGATTTTTACCGCATAGTAAGTCGTGAGTTCGTCGGGTGCGATGCTGAGCGCACATTGACATGTGCTATCGCACCACGTGCGATAGCACATGTCCATGCTGTTTTTTCGGCATACCTCAAAAACAGCATGGACATGGTCTGCCTCGCAGGATGCGAGGCAAGTATACCGTATGATTTCTTCGTGAAATGCATTGGAAAACGCCATATCAATTACAGCACCTACATGCTGTTCCCGCTTCTTGAAGGGAAAAGCAATCTGCGCATTGCCTCAAGAGCGTTGATTATGAACTGTTTGACAGTCTACTTCAAAGATTTATGGCAGGAATGCTGGCAGGATGCTTTCTCTTCTGATGGTTGGTCAAAGCAAGACCCCCGCCTCCGCCCGAGCCGCTTCACCGCTCTGACTCCTGAATGGACCTGGGACACCCCCCTGCGCACCGACTACGAACGCCGCCAGGCGCTGGTGGAGATCGACGTGCTCACCGCCATGGCCCTGGGTATGACGCTGGATCAGCTGAAAACCATCTACCGCATCCAGTTCCCCGTGCTCCAGCAGTACGAGGCCGACACCTGGTACGACGCAAACGGCCGCATCGTCTTCACCAACAACCGCGGCCTCACCGGTGTGGGCTTTGACCGCAGGGAATGGGAAAGCGGCATCAAGGGCGCGCCCGCCGGAAAGAAGTTCTACCGCACCATCACCGACGACACCCAGCCCGGCGGGCCCGTGCAGCGGACGATTGAGTACGTCGCGCCGTTTGACAGGTGTGACAGGGAGAAGGACTATGAGACGGCGTGGGCATTTTTCAGTAAGCATAGCTAAGAAAGTGAGGTGAGATTCATGCCAAAGGACCTTATGTCGTGTTTGGAAATTGCTCCTCGAACTGACGATCCGCATAAAGAAGCAATAGATCTGACGAACGCCTTTAAGGATTGCATTCAACAGATTACTGCGGTTCAATGTATTCACGCAAAATCTTTCGACGACTATCTGAATGAAACTTTGAGCGCTCCTCGGCAACCATCGGAGCGGTCTGCCCGTTCCAAGGCAAAGTCAAATAACGGGTTGCATTTTTGGAGTAAGCCGGTGGCATGGATTAAATCAAGGCTTTTTACCGACGATACAAGCTATGCCGACTATAAAGCAAAACGTCAGAAAATGGAGTCTGACGCAGATATCATTTACCAGAGGGACTACGAAAGATACAACCGTGAGTATGCAGACTATCAAGAAGAACGCTCTCGCCTTACGAGTGCATTTCAAAAACTGGCACCTGACGTAGTTGATAGTTTTTTCGAACATATTCTGATCAACGATCAGTTCAGCATAGACTATTTCAACACTTATCGCGTCGCTGTGCATAGCCTACACTATGATAAAGATCAGAGATGTTTATATATTCATTACAGGATTCCTGGAAAAGGTGAAATCCTGCCCCTCGACTATTTCTTTTATGATGACGAATATCAGACAATACGAGATCGACAACTCACAGTTGGTGTTGCCGCAGATTATAGCAACGATATAGCAAGGCGTGTATTACTTAGAGTTGCCGCAACGCTATTCATGTCCGATGATTACAATATGGTGGATACCATTGAACTACATGGTTTCCTTGAAGATGATTCTACAGATGGACGAATCATTACCGTAATTTCGCTTGTTATTCCACGAAATGAAATTATGGGAAAGAATCCAGAATTCATAAGTACAAGAACTGACTTCATTGAGATTTTCCAAGAAGAGAGATCTCCGGATCTCTATAAAGCGGAATCGTATCAGTTAAGAGAATTACTCAGCAGACCACGGATTCAGAAAAAGGACAGCATTCAGGAATCCAAAGTAATATCCAAAGCAAAGAAGTAATCGGAGGATTTCAGCATGGCATACCAGCCTAAACCAGGAACTTTACTCTACAGCAATATGCTCAACGACATCGAAACCGGGAAAATCAAGATTCCCCAGTTTCAGCGTAAGTTTGTCTGGACACCTGAGCAGACAGCAAGCTTGATCGATAGTATTCTGAAAGGCTATCCCATCGGCACGTTTATCATTTGGGAAACCGATGAGCGTCTTCGCGCCGTGCGTAATCTTGGCGGAGCTGACTTGCCCGAAACGCCTGCCGGCGTAAGGGTTCAGTATGTTCTCGATGGTCAGCAGCGTATGACCAGCATCTATGTGGCGCTCAAAGGTGCAAAGCTTGTCAACGAAGATGGCGTTCCGGTCGATTATGGCAAAATGTACATCGACCTGAAAGCCGCAATGGACGAGCAAATCGTCGTCGTTGCAAAAGAGGGTGATGACGAGAGGCGCTATATCAGCGTTGTTGATCTGCTCAATGCAAAAACGCGCTGGCTCTCTGAGCATTACTCTACCGAGGCTTTAGATTTGATTGATACTTACAAAGATGCAATCAAAACCTATCAGTTTCCCAAAATAGATGTGACGGACGCGCCAATTGATGTCGCAACGGAGATTTTCACCCGCATCAATGTAACCGGCAAGCCGCTGAGTCTGTTTGAGATCATGGTTGCCAAAACCTATGATGCAGAACGGGATTTCGATCTCTCCGAAAAATATGCTTTGCTGATGGAAGACCTGTCCGAAGTGGACTATGGCACCATTTCTGACTCGACTGTCCTTCAGACGATTGCGGTTATCCTGGTTAATGACTGTACCAGAAAACGAATCCTGAAGCTTGACAAAAATGCTTTTATCGATGTCTGGGATAAAGCCGAGAATGCAATCAAAGCAGCTGTCGATTATTTCCGCACCAGCTACAGGATACCGGTTTCACAGCTGCTGCCTTACGATTCACTGATCGTACCCTTCGCTTACTACTTCTATTATCACAAGGATAAGCCGTTGGACGATCAGAGGCGGTATCTTGAGGATTATTTCTGGCACTGCGTTTTGTCGAGCCGGTTTTCCAATGCCGCCGAATCCAAGCTGACACAGGATATCAGAAGCATTGATGAGATTTTGGATGGTAAACTGCCGGTTTATGACTATCCCATCGATATCTCGTATGAGTCGCTAGTTGGTCATGGATACTTCTCCGCAGGTTCAGCCTTCATCAAAGGTATGCTCTGCATACTAGCTTACCATGAGCCAAAGTCCTTTGCGGATAACGCAATTGTGAAAATAGCTAATGACTGGCTGAGACAGGCTAACAGCAAGAATTATCACCACTTCTTCCCCAGGGCGTATATGAGGAAGAACCATCCAGAGGTTGAGGATTGGCGAGTCAATCACATCGCTAACATTACAATCGTGGATGATTTTCTGAATAAACGGTCTATACGGGACAGAGCGCCTTCTAAATACATGGCCGAGTATATGAAGCGTAATCCCGACCATATTGATTCCGCCATGGAGACACACCTGATCTCGTTGGCGGAGGAGAACGGCGTTTTCAGCGATGATTATGAAGCGTTCTTCAGATACCGAATGATGCGCTTTCACGAAGAGCTGAAAAGCCGAGTAATCCTTGGAGATAAAGACAAGACCTAATCTGCGCAGGAGGTTCCGCTTATGATTCCCTCTGTTCTTGCCTCCCGTTTCCGGGACAGTCTGATTGAATATATGGATGCGTCGTATCCAATCACGACGCCGGTTTTCCGCGGGAGTATTCGTCGCTTCATGGAACGGGAAAACAATTTCTTCCATGAGCCATACATCTCGGTCAAGCTGCCTTTCCGTGTGGCCGAACAAGGCAACGAAAGGTTCAAGGCATTGCACCCTTCTTATCCGCCTTACGTTCATCAGAACAGGGCGTTCGACCGCCTGTGCGGTACAGATACTGTGTCTACTTTGGTGGCAACGGGTACTGGCTCCGGCAAGACGGAGTGCTTCCTGTACCCGATTTTGGAGTATTGCTATGCTCACAAGGGTGAGCCGGGAATCAAAGCGATTATCATCTATCCCATGAATGCCTTGGCCTCGGACCAAGCGCTTCGTATTGCTCGCCTGATCCACGGAAGTGATGAGCTTCGCGGGAATATCACTGCCGGAATGTATGTGGGTGGCTTTGGTGGCACCCAAGGAAAAACCATGCAAAAGGATGCCATCATCACTGACCATGATGCCATCCTGAACAGCCCGCCGGACATCCTGATGACCAACTACAAGATGCTGGACTACTTGCTTGTTAGGCCAGAAGACGCGCGGCTTTGGAGCCGTAACGATACTACCGGCGCGTTGCGCTTTATTGTAGTGGACGAATTGCATACCTTTGACGGCGCGCAGGGCACTGACCTGGCTTGCCTGATCCGCCGTCTAAAGAGCCGTCTGAACATTCCGGAAGGCGACCTCTGCTGTGTTGGCACCTCCGCTACCATGGGTGGAGAAGGTTCCGCTCAGGCGTTGCTTGATTATGCTCAGAATATTTTCGGTGAGGTCTTTGACAAAGAAGCCATCGTTACCGAAGATCGCCTGACCGGGCATGAATTCCTGGACAGCGCCGAAGTCAATCTGTATAAAATGCCTACGGAAGCTGAAGCCCGGGAGCTGAACCTGCTGGCGCAGGAAGAAGACGCTGAAGGTTATCTGGAGCATGCTATCTGCGCATGGTTTGAAGAAGACAATCGACCTGCAGAATCGACCTCAGATGAAGCAAGGGTGGCGCTGTCTGAAAAGCTGATGCATCACTCTTTCTTCCAAAGTCTGATGGGTGTCATGGACAGCAAGATTCGTACGATATCTGAGATTCAGGCTCAGCTGATTAATGTTTACCCAGAAATGGCGGGAAAAAATGCTCTTGCTATCGTGGAATCCATGCTGGCGCTGATTAGTCATGCTCGAATTAAGGACAGCGGCGGGCACTTGCGCCCATTCCTGCAGGTACAGATTCAGGTGTGGATGCGGGAATTGCGGCGGGTTATGGCCAAAGTGGATGGGCGGCAGTCGGAGCTTATGCTGGAATCTGACCTGAACCAGAAAATCGCAGACCAAGCCCGATATCTGCCTGTTGTCAACTGTCACGATTGTGGCGCGACCGGTTGGGCTGGGGTCGAAGACGAGAGCGGGCGTGTCATCATCCGTGATCTTGGTGCATTCTATAATCAATACTTTTCCGCTGACAAGCATATCCGCATGATCTTCCCCCGCTCGGAGGAGGACAAGCACGACTCTCAGATCCATCAGCCGTACCGCTATTGTCCGGATTGTCAGAATGTACAGCTGGATCAGGGCTCTGGAAAATGTACCGTCTGCGGCAAAGGCACAATTCCGGTGTGGTATATCCTGCCAGAATCAAAACACAAAAATTACATCTGCCCCTTCTGCGGCGGAGAACACAGCCTGATCATGATTGGTCTCCGAAGCGCAACAGCCATCAGCGCAGGAATTTCCCGCGTGTATGCGTCCCGATTCAATGACGACAAGAAACTGTTGGCTTTCAGCGACAACGTGCAGGATGCTTCGCACCGCGCCAGTTTTTTCAACGCACGCACCTGGAGATCAACCTTCCGAATCGCCATGCAGCATTTTGTGGACGCTGGCGGTGAAGGATTATCCCTCAGTCAGTTTGGACAGGCTATGAATGATTACTGGGTGTCGAAAATGGATGAAGGCTCTTTCGTGGATACCTTCATTCCATTCAATATGTCAGATGACCATGCGTATGAGGTTCTGCGCACAACGGGCAAATTCCCGAATGAGGCCGCAGGCAAAGCGCTGCTGGGTGATGTAAAGCGTCGTGTTGCGTTGGAAGCGTTGCTGGAGTACGGAAGACGCAGTCATATTGGACGGACGCTCGAGCGCAGCGGTGTCTCAATGGCTAGTGTGGACGAAGAGATTATTGAGCGTGTTGCGGATAATGTTCTGCCGCGTATTGAAAACGAGGCTGGAATCCGTGGACTTTTGACGAAGGAAAAACTGGTCGGCTTTCTCCATCTGTGGGTTACGCATATGCGAAAGAACGGGGCTTTCGCGCTGCCGCTTTATGCAAGCTATGTGGAATCTGGCGGAAACGAGTATGTCCTGTCTCCCAATTCCGGTCGCATAAATGCATGGATGCCGGATGGCTTTGTTACGCCTCTTTTTGTGGCTGGCTCAAATTCCAGTTGGGGCAGTGCCAACTTTGAGATGCTGTCCCCCAAGTGCTGGTATACGCTCAAATTTCTGCAGACCATTGATAAAACTGCTATTGAAGTGCCAGGGTATGCTGATGCGATCAGTCTGATCGTCAGCGAAGCAGAGAAGGCTGGATTGTTGAACCGAATGGCAGGCCCCAAAGGAATGCCTGTGTTCGGCTTGAATCCGGAGTTTTTCCATGTCACTTCGGAAGTGACACAGATGCGGTGTAGTCGTTGCGGACAATTGCTCTCGGTACATGAAAAAGATGCAGCGCATTGGTCTGGTGTACCGTGCCTCCGAAAAGACTGTGGCGGCACCTATGAAACCATGGACAGTGTTCTTGATGTGAGTTTCCGCATTTACAGCCAGGGAGATCCCATTCGGATTCATGCAAGCGAGCATACCGGTCTGTTGAATCGCCCTGACCGTGAAGCCCTGGAAGATGCTTTTAAACATGGAAAAGCGGAGCACAAGTCCTGGGATCCGAACCTTCTTTCCTGTACACCAACACTGGAAATGGGTATCGATATCGGCGATCTGTCCACAGTGGTTCTGTGCCAGGTTCCACCGGGACAAGCACAGTATATTCAGCGTATTGGACGAGCAGGCCGTAAGGACGGCAATGCCTTTACCGTGACGGTAGCCGGAACCAAGCAGCACGACCTTTACTTCTATCAAGAACCCACTGAGATGATCTCAGGCGCTGTCGAACCGCCTGCGGTTTTCCTGAACGCCTCAGCAGTGCTGGAACGTCAGTTTATGGCGTTCTGCTTTGATTGCTGGGTGAAATCCGGCATCGCCGAAACAGCAGTGCCCAGCGAGATCAAAGGTATCCTGAGCCGTGTAGACAAAGAGGTCAAACCAACTGGTGAATTCCCGTTTAATCTTCTCACATATATGCACAGTAACATGGCCCGGCTGGAACGTCGGTTCATTGGCATGTTCGGAGATAAGCTTGAAGAGGACACCCGTGAACGGCTGCATTCGTTTGTTCTCGGTGAGGATAATGATAATCCAGAGCATCGCCTGTTGGTTTCCTTTACAGAGGTCAAAAAGGATAGGAATCGCCTACAGGATGACATCAAAAAGCTTAAAAAGGCAATTGACGATCTGGATGCTCTCCCCAAGGATTCTTCGTTTGAAGCACAGAAGAAAGAACTGTACGATGAAAGAAAAGCGCTCCGCAGTGTTGTGGATGCCATGAATGGTAGGAACACCTTCAATTTCCTGTCAGATGAAGGTATCCTGCCGAACTATGCCTTCCCGGAGGCAGGGATCACGCTGAAAGCGGTACTAACTCGCAGAAAGCGTCCGGAGGAAGTCACCAATCCCTATGATGAGACGGATAAAGTGACCTACGAGTATGGACGTGGCGCTGCAGCAGCCATCTCTGAATTTGCGCCATACAATTCCTTCTATGCTGCGGGCAGAAGGCTTGAGATCAGTCGAATCGATGTCAAGACCTCTGAGCCTGAGACTTGGAGACTATGCCCGAACTGCAACTACGCGGCACAGGATTCCACCCTGCACAATGTGAGCACCTGTCCGCGATGTGGATCACCTGCCTGGGCTGATACGGATCAGAAGTGTACGATGATTCGTCCACGGACTGTATATTCTGATATGAAATACGAAGCGGCCCGTAGCGGTGACGAGAGCGATGATAGAACTTCGCGCTACTATACCCGGCAGCTGTTGGTGGACGTGGATGAGGAGAAGGATGTTCTTTATGGCTATCGCACAACAGGCGGAGACCTGCCGTTCGGATATGATTTCGTGAAGAAAGCGACAATGCGCGAGATCAACTTCGGAGAGAGCGATGTCATGGGAAAAGCATTTCCCGTGGCTGGTATTACCCAACCGAGAAAAGGGTTCACTGTCTGCCATTACTGCGGCATGGTACAGAGAGGAGCAAAGTATCCGTCGCATACACCCACGTGTAAGGCCAAGCAGCAAGGTATCAAGGATCCTTTTGACAACTGCATGTTCCTGTATCGTGAATTTGTGTCAGAGGCAGTCCGTATCCTGATTCCTGCAATCAAAATGGAAGATGCCAAGAAAGTAGAATCCTTTGCCGCTGCCATTATGCTGGGTCTTAGAAAGAAGTTTGGCAGTGTGGATCACCTGCATTTTACTGTGGTGGATGTGCCGGAGCCTGACTCTGAAGTGCGTAAGTCTTATATGGTGATTTACGATACTGTACCAGGTGGCACAGGCTATCTGAAGCAGCTGACAGCCGGAAAAAACGCCATGATGGACCTCTTCCAACTGGCGCTTGAAGCAATGGAGAATTGTTCCTGCGCATCTGATCCTGATAAAGACGGATGTTATCACTGTGTATATGGATATCGTCAGTCTAATCGGATTAATCAGATTTCCAGACGGATTGCGGTAGACATGCTCAAACAAATTTTGAGCGGTCGCAATTCGTTGGAGAAAATTCCGAATATCCGCCAGATTTCCGTGAACACTCTGCTTGATAGCCTGCTTGAAGCAAAGTTCCTGGAAGCATTGTCTCTTGCCAAGGTAAGCGGAAAACGGATTGAAATGAACAAAGCTGTTGTCGGCGGTAAGGAAGGTTATACTCTGACCATTGGTGAGAACTTGTGGCGTCTTGAACTCCAGGTGCCACTGACAGGTGATCATGGTGTAAAGATCTCATCTAAACCAGATTTTATATTCCGTCCGCAGCGCAACCCCGGGCGTCAGCCTGTAGCAGTGTTTACTGATGGAAAATCTTATCACATCGATATTGCTGGGACTGACGCACAGAAACGAATGGCTATACGTGAAGGACTTGGATGGAATGTCTGGTCTCTCACTTGGCAGGATGTCATGGAAAAGTGCGACCGGAAGGAAGAATCAACGGCAAAAGAGGTACTTGCACCTGAAGCGCTGGCATCTGCAGATCTGACAAAGCAGGCTCTTGGAAAGCATCACCTTGGAGAAGTCAGCAAAAAATCTTCTTTTGATCTTCTGCTTGAGTATCTTGCAGCTCCTGACGGAGATCAGCTGTTCCGTACTTACGCCTCCTCAACGGCGCTCGGCATGCTGAAACTACGGGAATCTGGTAGCGAGTCGTATATGGCAGAATGGAAAAAAGGGTATGCTGTCCTGCCAGAGCTTCGTTGGACAGTATCTGCTCCAGTATTTAAAAAGGTGCTGATCGGTATTCATGAACGGGTTTCCGGTCTGCGTATCTATGTTTGTCTGCCTGCTGATGGTGTAAAAGGCGGAACGGACGCTGACGGAAAGCCTGTGCGGATCTTCGATGAAAGCAAGGTAACCCTTGTTGCTATTCTCGATGACAGTCTGACCGAAAAGCAACTGATCCCAGCTTGGCGAGGCTTCCTGTACGCAGGAAACCTCCTGCAATTTGTACCAAAATCGCTGCTTGCCACAGAAAGCGGTATTGCTGCTCATGCCTATGATCAGTTGATTGATGAAGGGCCTAAACCGACCGACGCCATAACCATTGACCACAACTGGAAAGATATCATTGAGGGCCTCGTAGATCAGGATTTGATTGAAATGGCAAAACGACTTCGCGATGAAGGAATCTCTGCACCAGAAGCTGGTTTGTACTCCGATGAGGATGATGCACCCATGTCGGAATTTCAATGGAGTGAAAAGAAAGTACTTGTACAATCAGAAGACGAATCGGATTATAAGGCGTTCCTGCAAACTCAGGGCTGGAAGGTATACGGCCCAGATTATGAAGGCGTATCGCTCGCCCTGAAGGAGGTTTAAGCAATGGCTAAAGCAACAGTCGCGATTTCACAGGATTTCTTCAACTCATTTGCAGCGCTGCCCAAAAGTAAACAAAACAAGGTAATGGAGTTTCTGTCAAAGTTCCGCTCGAATCCAGAGGCAAATGGGTTCAATTATGAAAAGATTCAGAATGCATCTGATCCGAATATGCGTTCCGTTCGGATAGATGACACATATCGCGCCATTCTGATTCGCGAAGAAGGTACTAATGTACATCTTCTCCTTTGGGTGGATCACCATGACGAGGCCTACGATTGGGCGGTCAGGAAACGCTGTATACTGAACCATACAACTGGAAGCATCCAGGTATACGAAACGCAGGCTACAGCACAGCCAGAGGAGGCGTCATCTTCAGAGGAAAAACCGTTGTTTGCCTCGCTCAGTGACGATTTGCTGCAAAATCTGGGCGTGCCGGAAGAACTGATTGCTTATGTGCGGACACTGACCGATTTAAGTTTTGACGCGGCGAAAGGAAAAATGCCACGAGATGCATTTGAAGCGCTTGATTATGTGCGTATCGGGCTTGATCCCAAAGAGGTAATCGCGGAACTTTATGGAGAAACACCTGCTGAAAAAGCAGGAGATATGGCAACTGCTCTACAGAATCCGATTACCAAGATGCAATTCTATGTGGCAGATGGCGAAGAGGATTTGAAGGCGATGATGAATGCGCCTTTGGAGCTGTGGCGCGTCTATCTTCATCCTTCACAGCGCAGAATCGTTCGGAAGGAGTACAAAGGCCCTGCTAGGATTCTGGGCGGCGCGGGTACTGGAAAGACTGTTGTTGCTATGCACCGGGCTAAGGAACTCGCATCGCACTGCCTAGGTAATGAACGGATCCTTTTTACCACTTTTACGGAGAATCTGGCCGCAGACATCCAGGAAAACCTAAGGAAAATCTGCACACCTGATATCATGAAACACATCGAGGTCGTCCACCTGGATCAGTGGGTCAACCGTTATCTTTGTGCGCATGAGTATCCCTATACCATCGTGTATGGAGAGCAAATCACTGATATGTGGAAGAAAGCGGAATCCTTTACCGGCGAGGACTTTGATCTGCCAGAAGGCTTCTTCCAGGAAGAATGGGAAACGGTTGTTCAGGCGCAGAACATTCAGACGGTGGGTGAATATGCAAAGGCACCGAGGCCCGGCCGGGGCATCCGACTTGATAGAAAGCTTCGTATGCGTGTATGGAAAGTGTTTGAAGAGTATCGCGCAATGATGGATGCGGAAAAAGTGTGTGATGCAGCCTGTGCGATGAATGAATGTGCCCAGCTGTTGACAACAGGTCCCGAAGTCAGACTGTATGCCTCAGTGATCGTGGATGAAGGTCAGGACTTTGGCCCAAGCGCATATCGTCTGCTCCGTGCTATCGCTGGAAGCGAGCATATCAATGATCTGTTTATCGTGGGTGATGCGCATCAGCGGATTTATAAGAATAAGGTCATTCTGTCGCGCTGTGGCATCAACGTGAAGGGACGATCCGGTAAGCTGCGGATGAATTATCGTACAACCGAAGAGATCCGACACAGCGCTATGAATGTACTTGAGGGACTATCTTTTGATGACCTTGACGATGGTATCGATGATGGAAAAGGCTATATTTCCCTTAGTCATGGTGATCAGCCAACGGTTTCTGTCTTTGCAACACAGGATCAGGAAGCCGAAGAACTGATCAAGCGCATACAGGAACAGATTGCAGCGGGAATTGATCCGAGAGAAATCTGCGTTGTAGCAAGAACGAACCCCCTTATTGACGATTACAAGAAGTATCTCACAGAAGCAGGCATCGATAGTTTTGAGATAAAGCGCAGACAAGCAGATGACCGCAGCCGTATGGGTGTAAGGATAGCAACGATGCATCGCGTAAAAGGGCTCGAATTTACCACTGTCTTTATTGTTGCTGCCAATAAGAATTACATTCCACTGAAATCTGCTGTAAACAGAACCGATCCTGCCGAAAGAGAAGCAGCGATGGCTAGCGAACGATGCCTTTTATACGTTGCCATGACCCGTGCAAAGAAAAAGGTCATGCTCTCAGCATATGGTGCCGTATCTGATTTTGTTGGCTAAAGTGTTTCAATGATTGCTGGAGGTGCTTTGTTATATGAATTTAGAGAACTTGCATGAATTGATCCAGCGCTATGAGAACAGTATCGACTGGATTTATGGTACAGAACACGATGAACTATTCAAATGGCGCGCTATGGCGACATGGCGTAAGGAGTGGTTAAAACCCAAGGATGCATTTACTTCTTTTGCAGATCGCTTCACTGCTGCAAAAAAAGACTTCTCCTTATTTATGGATAATAGCAGAATGCATCCATCTTCTGGTGTTATAAAGCTGTGGGAAAAAGAACCGGAAACGGTTGAGCACTTGTTCTCGGAAGTGCTCTTTGCAGAAACTAATGGAGACATTGCTACCATTCAGGATCATATGGATACATTTCTGGATGATTATGAAGGGTTACGGCAAAAATACTTTCCGGGGAATTGGTCATACAAGATTCATTCCAACTAAAGAACAAAGAGAAGTTGAAGAAGCACGCAAAGAGTTAGTTGCGGCACTCTATCAAGAGTGGCAGAAAAGAATGCGGGAAAACAGGGTCATTATTGATTATCTGGAAAGAGCACCACGTAAGCATAGCCCTAAGAATGCTCTGATAAGCGATTTGTCTGGCTCAGATGAGCAAAACAAGAAAACTATTCAAAATGCTTATCGCCGGCTGCTAAAGGCAGGTATTCTTGGAGAAAAAAATAATGACAATGGCACGATAGAAACAAGGATAATTGTATGGCGCTCGAACGCTGCGACAAAGCTTCCGACGCTTCCGCCTTCAACGTATCCAGCTGATATATATGCAAACATTTGTAGGAATGATATATACAAAGTTGACTATACAGTAGGGCCACCTGAGAAAATAGATCGGATAAACAATACCCGCTGTTTCACAAGCAAATCTTCGGGCAAAAAATATGCAACATCTCTGGAACGCTGTTCATGTCCCGCGTTTTGTAAGGGATGCTTGTAAGCATATGCTGGCGCTGGCCTTGTCTCTTGGCTATTTTGATCGTTCCTCTGTAACAAGATGAATATCGGGCATAAAGAACCTCCTATGGCACGTATCATTTCGCCACAGGAGGTCTTTTTTTATGTCGCAGCACCGCTACCGGCGAGCATCTGAAGCATCTTCACCATATCGGGGTTGCTGAGTACCTTTGCCAGCTGGAGCGGATCGAACCCCATTGCGTTCATCTGATCGACCATGGCGATCTGCTTCCGCTTGACTTCGGCTTCCGGCTCTGCCCCGCGTCCGTTGTAGAATGCCTTTTCAAGCAGCTTCGCGTTTTCCTGCCGGTTCTCATCGAGAATGTGGGAATACTGGTCAGTAACCATGGATGCCTGCGCGTGACCGGAGTCACCCTGTACGGACTTGATGTCGCCCTGGTTTAGCTTGAGCTTGTAGGTGATACTGGAGTGCCGAAGGCTGTGGAAGACGACCGGCGGCAGATTGTTTTCTTCGATCAGGTTCTTCAGTGCTTTACGGATCTGTGCAGATTCGCAAGGCAGTCCAACCGGTGTTGCAATTACCAGATTGAAATCGGCGTACTCGTTGCCGATGGCTTCAATCGCTGCGTCCTGCTCCATTTTCCAGGCGACGAGCATCTCAGCTACCGTTTTCGGAAGGAAAACCTTGCGGATACTTGTGGGCGTCTTAGGCGCTTTCAGCACCAGCGCCGTGCTGTTTTTCTGCGTGCTCTCAGGGAAGACCGCGATGATGTCCTTGTTTCGGCTTGCTTGCGACCGTATTCCCGCGCTATGCGCCTCTGCTCTGCTAACGGTCTGTCGCTGACTTTTACATAAGTGGATTGGCAGGCGTACCAGCGCTCAAAGCTCTCCTTCGTAATCCGCTTGCGATCCGCAATGACGATAAAATCCAGTTTGGAAGTGTACCCTCATTTGCCCGCAGAACGCCAAGCAGATTGAGAGCGACGTGCAGAAGGTCTGCTCCATGATCGACCGGGGTGAGAAGGTCTACGCCTCCGTTGCGCCGTCCTTCATTGCGGCGCTGCCGGAGGGGGCAACCTTCGCCTCCCTGTCCTCCGTCATGAAGCGCCTGGGCTTTGCGGGTATCGAGGAAACCGCTATCGGCGCAACGGCCGTCAGCGAGGAATATGCCGCGCTGGCGGAAAAAGGAAAGATGCCCAACCTCATTACTGTCTCTTATACACATCTGACGCTGCCGACGATCTTACGCGTGTAGAT
>ENA-UALZ01000504-UALZ01000504.1-human-gut-metagenome-genome-assembly--contig:-NODE-504-length-15105-cov-7.629103_pt1 | contig 15105 bp, 12 predicted proteins | sample MGYA00243706_ERZ654482 | MGnify/ENA primary metagenome ERZ654482 (study PRJEB26926, sample SAMN06164785) | human gut metagenome | biome: ENVO:00009003; feature: ENVO:2100002; material: ENVO:00002003...
ATAAGAGACAGTTCTTCTATTGGTTTCCAATTGGAGTTCAATGGGATTATACAGTAAACTTATTCGATTCAGTTATTAACTTTTTACACGGCAACATATCATCAACCGATTTTGATATATCGAACGTATTGCAAATGTTAACTGTTGCTATTAGCCAGTTACTTGGTAGTATAATTTTGTTTTTATTACTTATCGCATCATTCGTAGATAACTGTTGTAACAATTTTAATTTGCTCATTAAGCAATCTTCATTAAGCCAAATAAGCAATTTATGTAACACAAAAACACAAATTGTTTTTGCTATAATTTCGCTGATACTAATTACAGGGCTTTTAGGTAAGCTCATTATTCTATAATCTGTAAATCAAATTAAACGACTTCAATATAAATAACACTAATGAAAATACCAATGATACAGACAGAACACTTCCGATGACCTGTTTGATTCTATAATCACATTCATACAGCGTTCTCATATACTCAGGTGAGAATAGACACATTGTAGCTCCGATTCCCATTATTGATAAATATATATCAAGTGCTTTATTTAAAATCCAACCGATACTGCTTATAATTGACTTCATTATTTTTTTTCTTTGTAAAGCCTCTTTTCTGATATTCAGTTTCATTTTATCCTCCTCTTTTTACCGGTTGCCACAATTCAAAAATTGTAAGGGTGCGACACGATGTCGCACCCTCTCTGTTTTACATTTCCTGTTCTTCCTCGCTGTCAACGCTCTGCTCATTATTTGGCTGACCGTTCTTTTCAGCTTCGGCTATCAGCCTATCAACCTCTCTGAGCCTTGCGGATTTTTCGGAAAGTTCCTTTTCTCTTGCCCACGGAGTATGCACAAATTCATTCGCAGTTGCAATGTCACGGTTAATTACATCAAGGTCGTGTATTGCTTTTTCGTGAACATTGCCAATTGATTTCAGCGTGTTCTCCATTCGGGTAAGGTTTCCAAGCGGGTCCTGTCCGACCTGCCAGGTATAACGTGCTTTTCCTACCATAGTGACATAATAAACGCCATAAGCACCGTCGAACGACACTTTCATATCATAACCTTTATATGTACCTATCTTCGGCAAGTCTGTGGAGCCGACGGTCCGTATTGTGTGTAACAATGCGTTTGCGGCTTCCTTCTTGTCGGTAAAGGTCACTCCGTTTATTGTCATTTCCGTGAATTCCTCGCTGTATTGCTTATAGCTTTCTGCGTCCATAGCAGTGTTAGCAATATACTTTTCGGCGTCGGCTTTACGCTGTGGATATATCTTCAGCAGTTTATCCTCAAGGCTGTATTTTTCTGATAAATAAGCCGACTGCAAGCGTTTCAGCTTTAATATATCAATATCAAGCTCCATACGCTCCTTAATAAGAGGATTGCCTGTGCAAAGTGCCTTGACCTCACTGTAGTTCAGTACCGCTTCGTCAACATCTTCACAGTTTCTGACCGGTGTCTTGCTGGTCATAATCTGTGATATACCTTTCTGCTTGTTCTCGATTATCTGATAGAGATAGGCGTCAAACGTATCTTTAGTAACGTAGCGGTAAATATAAACCTTGTCATTCTGATTGCCTTGTCTTATTATTCGTCCTTCTCGCTGTTCAAGGTCGGCAGGACGCCACGGGCAATCAAGATGATGTAATGCTATCAGTTTATCCTGTACATTAGTACCTGCACCGCATTTTGCAGTTGATCCAAGCAACACACGCACATCGCCCTTGCGTACCTTTGCAAAAAGCGTCTGTTTTTTCACATCGGTATTGTAATCGTGTATGTAGGCGATTTCGTTTTCGGGAACGCCCTTTGCTATCAGCTTGTCACGGACATCATCGTAAAGATTGAAACTGCCGTCATTCTTCGGAGTTGAGAAGTCGCAGAAAATCAATTGCGTCAGTCTGTCCTCTGCGGTGTTCTGCCATATATCATAAACTTTGTCAACACAGAGATTTACTTTTGAATTATCCTCGTCCGGCAATAAAGGATTCATAAGTCGCTGATCAAGACCTATCTTTCTGCCGTCCGAAGTTACTTTAAGCATATTGTCCACGGTTGGATCAACAAGTTTGTCGTGTATTTTTGTTGCTCTTTCTGAAAGACCTTTCATCAGCTCTTTCTGCGTATTTGAAGGCTCTGCGGCGATATTTTCAAAGACAGCTTCCGGAACGTTCAGTTCAAGGTCATCGGCGGTCTTTATATCCGCACATTCCTTGAATATCGTCATCAGCTCCGGGAGATTATGAAATCTCGCAAACCTTGTACGCATTCTGTATGTGTTTCCTTCGGGGGCGAGTTCCATTGTATTAGTAATATCAGCGTAATTTGCCGCCCAAGCATCAAAATGCTGTAATCCGAGCCGCTGAAGTGTACCTGCCTGCAAGTACCTCATCATCGTGTATAACTCTGTCATACTGTTCGATACCGGAGTGCCTGTTGCAAAAACCACACCTTTGCCGCCTGTTATCTCATCAAGATATTTACTCTTGTAGTAAAGGTCTGATGATTTTTTTGCTTCCGTCATCTGTATTCCGGCAACATTGCTCATCTTTGTCGGCATATACAGATTTTTGAACATATGGGCTTCATCGATGTATATTCGATCTACACCGAGTTCTTCAAACGTGACTACATCGTCAACTTCGTTATCAGTCAGCTTTTCAAGACGGGTTTCATAATTTTTCTTTGTCTTTTCAAGCTGTTTTACACTGTATCTCTGCCCATCGTCAAGATAACGTTCGTTCATATCCTGCAGAGCATTCTCAATCTGACGTATATCTTCTCTGATATATTGTTTTCGACGTTCATACGATAACGGAATTTTAAGCAGCTGTGAGTGTCCGATGATAACCGCATCGTAATCGCCTGTGGCGATTTTAGAGCATAACAGCTTGCGGTTTTTCATTTCGAAATCCTTTTCGGTTGCGACAAGGATATTTGCACCGGGATAAAGCTCCATAAAGTCGCTTGCTATCTGTCCGACTATGTGATTTGGTACACATATAAGGGACTTGTGGCATACGCCGATATATTTGCTTTCCATTGCAGACGCAACCATTTCAAAGGTTTTTCCTGCGCCGACAACGTGCGCAAGTAGTGTGTTACCGCCGTACAGTGTTCTTGCAAGAGCATTACGCTGATGATCAAACAGCTTGTATTTATCGCTTGCTCCGTGAAGCACAAGGTGACTGCCGTCAAATGTTCGAGGTCTTATCGAATTGAAAAGCTCGTTATACTTGTCAACTATATTCTGCCTTCTTTCCGGATCTCTGTATATCCAGTTGGAAAATGCTTCTTTTATAAGTTCCTGCTTTTCCTGTGCCTTTTCGGTTTCCTTTGAATTAAGCACAGATTTCACTTTGCCGTCAACATCAACAACTCTGTCATATACCTTGACAGTACGCTGATTTAACGTATGCTCGAATATCTGCAATGCGTTCATTCGGCTTGTGCCGAATTCGTTGTTAACCTTGACATTGGACGGCTCAGAGCTTTTATTTGATATGTTGAATTCGCCGGTTACCGGAGAATAGTATGTCTTGATTTTCATTCTCCAGCTTCCGTAAGCGTCAAACGTATCACGGATAAAATCATCGTAATATTTTGTGTCAAGCCAGGTTACACCGATACGGATGTCTATATCAGACGCTGTAAGTGGTGCCGGCATTACCTTTTCAAGGGCTTCAACGTTGTGTTCGTACTCATTGTTTGTGAGTGCGGCAGTCCTTGCGAATGCCAGCTTGTCACGGATATTACCGCTGAGATATTCATCGGCGGTAACGTATATATCAGTCTTATCCGGGCGAGGCGGGAACGGAGGTACTTTATATATAGCACCTGCATCTATACAATCCTTTATCGTCTGTTCTTCCGATAGTCCGCAAAGACTTGCCATATACGGAATATCAATACAGCCTTTCTCGCAAAGAGAAACGCCGATACTTTCAACGGCTGTTGACACACTGACTACCGTCTTTACAGGTCTTACGGTATTCTTTATGAATATATCAGCCTTACCGTTGTATGTGTTATCTGTCTTATCAAACTTTTCAAGCGAGCGTAACAGATAGTATGAGCTGTCTGCACTGAATGCCGTTTCGTTTGCCTTGCTGTTCACATAGCCGTATTTCTTTACGAAAGCGTCATAATGCTCGTTCAGTTCCTTGCGTGTATTATCAATATCCGACTGTTCATAGCCGAGTAACTGTTGCTGAAGCAGACTTCTTGTAATTGTTTTAAGGTCAATCATTGCAGCTATTCTGTCTGCGCCTTTATCGACCTTTGTCATTATGCTGTTTTCACGATAATACACGTTACCGTTATACAGCGTATACGTGTAGTTATCCACACTTTCATCAGCCGGAATTGTTTCTTTTTTCAGCTCTCCGTACTTGATTTCATCCTGTTGAGGAGTATACGGGTGATATTCTCCGTCTATTCTTGTAACTGCGTTATGCAGGTGCGACACGATGTCGTACCCTTCGGGAGCAACACAGGCTGTTGCTGTTGCGTCACCGTACATACTGTACTCTATGCCTTGTTTCATTTCACCGATTATCATATCGGGATGATTTACAAAGTAGCTGTTCATCGGTATGCCGTTTTCATCTGTGCTTAAGTCAAGCCATTCGCAGTTTTCACTGTTTACCGACTGTATCTTATCCCTTTTCTGCAGAAAGATAATATCCGATGTAACTTCTGTGCCGGCTACGGATTTGAATGCTGTGTTTGGCAGTCTGACAGCACCGAGAAGCTCGGCACGTTCCGCCATATACTTTCTGAACTTGCTGTTTGACTTATCAAGCGTACCGCTTGTTGTGATAAAAGCGATAACTCCGCCCGGTCTTACTTTGTCAAGCGATTTTGCGAAGAAATAGTCGTGTATGTTCAAATTAAGGCTGTCGTATCGCTTATCGTGTACCTTAAACTGTCCGAAAGGCACATTTGAAATAGCGGCATCATAGAAGTTATCGTTCAACACACGCTTTTCATATGCTCCTTCGGTAATATTTGCCGACTGATACAGCTGTTTTGCTATTTTTGCAGATACGCTGTCAAGCTCTACACCGTACAGCTTTGACTTTTCTCGCATTTCTGACGGCATAGCTCCGAAAAAGTTACCTGTGCCTGCTGAAGGGTCCAGTATATTTCCGCCGTCAAAACCGATACTTTTAAGTCCGTCATAGACCGCACCGATTATTTCGGGGGAAGTATAAAACGCTGTCATTGTGTTTTCTCTTGCCATTGCATACTCATCGGGAGTAAGCAGGTCTGAGATTTCCTTATGCTCATCAGCCCAGGCGTTATTACTTTCGTTAAATGCCGATGAAAGCCCGCCCCAACCGACATACTTCGCAAGCACTTTCTGCTCATCGGGAGTAGCATTTCTGTTTTCGCTTTCGATGGCTTTAAGCGTCTTGATTGCTTCAACGTTATGTCTGAAGCGTGATTTTTCACCGCCGAGATCCGAATAATCGTCCGATGATAAGGTATAATCTGAAAGCGTCTTTTCTTTTTCTGACGGCTGTTCTCTGATTATTCCGAGAACCGTTTCAGTATCAAGCACTCTGAATATCGGATAGCGGGATGTTTCAAGCATCGTCATATCCTGTGCCGATACAGTGCCTTCATTTATACTGTCAATCTTGTATTTTCTGTTTTCATATTCAAATTCTTTGCCGATGTATTCTGTGTAATCGGTATGCGGTTCTTTGCTTTCTTTTGGAGTAAGGTCGATTACAATTGATTTTAACTTGACCGGTTCCTCCTGCTCTACCTTATTTTCCGCATCCGTCTTTTCGGCTACAAACGACGGCTTTGTATATCTGTCGTTCTTTATTGACTTAAATACCGTTTTTGCACATTCTTCCCACGAAACGTGCTTCTCGTCAGATTTTATGCCGTCAACAGATATTCGGAACACTGCGCCTTTGGCGGATATTGCGTTGAAGTCAAACTCTCCGGACATACAACCGCTGTTTTCGTATATGCTTTTTAGATATGCGGTCTGAGCCTTTGTGTCAATGTGAGATGTAAAATATTCTCTGATTTTGCCTTTTGCACCTTCAATATGTCCGTACTTTCTGAAATACATCTCGATATGGTCTGCATTTACATACGGTGTTGCCGGGAACGGAACATATTCCTGTGCTGTGTAGTTGATTTCTTCTTTCAGCAGGTCAGATAGCTCTGCAGATACGGTAACCGGGTTGTACATATAACCGTTAAATCTCTGTACTGAGCGGTCAGCTTGCCATTCATAGGCATAACGCATAAAAGCGTTGGCTGTTTTTTCAAGCCATTCACGGTCATGAAGCAGTTTTTCCGCTATACATCCTATTGTTTCTGATGTATGCGTAAAATCGCTGTCATCAATATCAAGTCTGATATTACTGTCCTTGTTCTGGCCCCGCCATAACTCCCACATACTGTTTGCTGTCTGTTTTGCTTCAATTTCTGTTGATGCGTCAATCACAGTCTGCGGTGCGTAAGTGCCTTCATCAAGCATTTTCTGTATTCTGTCTGTAGCTTCCGTCCAGGATATGCTTTCCGACTTTCCGCCAACTGAAAATACACTTTCTCCCGCTTTTAATGTAACACCGCTTTCGGAAAAGTACGCCGATAACTTATTATCGAGGCTCTTTATACCGAAAGCGGTATCGTTAATTTCTTCTCGATAATGTGTAAGATACTGCGATTTAAGAAAATCCGCACGTTCCTGTGCAGTATGACCGGGCTTTTTGAAGTATGCAATTATTGTCTGTCTGCTGTTACGGTTTTTGATACTTCCGAGCCTTAACAGATTATCAAAATGTTCAGACTTGATATTTTCTACCGGAAGTACAGAGCTTTCTGTGACAGCCGGTAAGTTCATTTCAAAGAAAGTGAGCTGCTCCCCATTTTCTTCTTTCTGCGGCTCTATATCCACATAGTCAGCCTGCTTGTCAAGCTCGTCGGCTGACAAGTATTCGTGCGAATTTATCATATCATTGACTATGTCTGCAGCACAATCCCAACTTATGTGCATATTTGCCGTCATACTGAGATAACTCGGACCTTTCCATAGCTCGAGTCCGTGTATATCGTTATGATAACCGTACCGCTGATCGCCTACCATAATCTCGGTATAGGCTTCATCGTAAGCAGATTTCAGATACTCGGCACGATTAATTTCATTGCTGTCAGAAAGAAAAAATCCTGCTATTTCCGACTTGCTGTGTTTCAGAAAGCGGTCATAACGCAGGATAATCTGAATTTCTTCTCCTGTAAGAGTTTCGGTAATCTCATTTTCTTCGGATAAAGAAACAACAGTATCATTTTCGCTTGATACTGCTGTTTCTTGTTCGGTTATGCGTAAACTATCTCGCTGAGTACCTGTTCCTCTGCCATCATTCTCAGCGAATTGCAGATTCTCGTCCATTCGAGCGGATTGCTGTTCTGCAATGCGTCCGTCGCTCCGTACTTCTCCCTGTTCTTCTCCACGAATTCCGACACTCTGCTGATACACTGCTCGTTCACTGTCAGCAGATGCTGCTCCAGCTCTCCGTTTATCATCAGCTGATTGAACGTCATCGGTATCGGTTTCTGCTCTCTGAGAAATTTCAGCCTCATCCTGCCGTACTTGCCGATGTCGATCTTCTCCTCCTTCATATCCGAGAACGGAAGATATGTTTCCGTTTCCCTGTCGAATTTGTATGTTATCTCCACGCCGTCTATCACTTTCGTTATCGTTTCGGGCTGTTTCTCGTATGCGTTCATAGTATTCCTCCTTCAGAATAGCTTTCATTGTTTTTTCGATACTGCGTAATACTTCTTCGCTTGTCTGATTGATAATATCTCCGACAGCGGTTATAGCGTTTACAGTGTCAAAATTGTATATGTCGCTGAAATCTGCGTCATATTCGATACCGCAACGGTGAAGTATTGCGTATGTGGCACTCTCACCGGCGAAGCGTTCGCAAACCGCCGATAAAGCGAATTCGTCAAGTTCTTCCGCCGCCGAGCCTTCCACTGATTTTATTATATTACTTTGTACATCTTTTGTCAAGTATGCTATGCGTTCACGGACAATTTTCTTGATTGCTTCTTCAAGGTTGATTGCGTCCGTAACGCCGTATGCCTGCTTAAGTTCGTTGTACACACGTTCTTCACTGGTATTGTCTATTTGCCAAAAATACGGAGTTTTCGACTGCTCATTCATCTTGACTGTATTTGCTATGTCAAACACATAGCGTATACTTGTAACATTGACGTTATCGGTCGAATATACAAGACCGATTGCTTCGCTTGTACGGATAACACGGCGGTTCGTTGCCTTTTTCCACGTTTTTATCTCGGCACAGGCTGTAGCATTCGGCTTTTGTGCAAAGATAGATACGCTTTCCTTAAAACCGTATTTGTACATTCTTGACGAGGTTTCAAGGAACCTTTTCCATTCTTCCTGCGACCTGCTGAAGCGTCTGAGCTTGGCTTTCAGTAAGTCGTGATACTGCTTTGAGGTAAGCATAGTATATTCTCCTTTAAACGATGATTGAGTTTGTGTTTCAGCCTACAGAATACTTTTCTTTTTTCTGCAGGCTTTAAATGTCTGTGGCGTATTGCTCCAATGCCCATTCGTCGAGCTTGTACACGTCAAAACTACTGTTACTGTTTTCTTCAATCTGAGAACGTATCGTTGTTTGACAGCTGTTTGCCATTGTAAAAATAAGCGATGTTATGTACGCTTTCAGATTTCTTATTTTGGTGCTGTATTTTTCACAGCAATCTAATATGTATTGCATACCGTTCGTATCAATGCTGCTGACAGCTTCGGATACTTCTCCCGGTGTCTTATATTCGCCGTGATAGTAAGTACCTTTGTCTATAGCTGTCTGCATAACATCAGCAACCGTCTTTTGCTGATGTTTATATAACTTCTGATTATTTTCTTTTGTTTTATAAGTATGTTCTGCCGAAACGGCGTAACTTGTTGCTGACTTTCGGCTGTTCTTGTTCTGCCGTTTTGGCTGAACAGCAGAATCACCTTCTATTGCCTTTGATTTTGCGGTTTCCGCAGTAGTTTCACCAAGAATTTCTTTACCTTTTTCGATAAGTGCAACTATTTTTTCGTAAGCGTTGCAAATAAAAAAGGAACGCTTTGCAGGCATTCCTTTACGTTTGCATTCGATAAGCCCCTCTTTTACAAGAATGGCTATGGCTCTTTTCTGTGTCTTTTCGGACAAAGCGGTGCTTCGCCATAAGTCATCAATAGTTGAGTAAAACCAGTCATCCGGTGTCATATCGTGCTTGCTGTAGTATGCATACTTTGCAAGCAACGCATTGTATATAATAGCTACCTCCGCACCAAGAGCGTGTGACAGGTAGCGGTTCGCACTGACGGTATTTGTGGCATTGATAATGTCAAATACTGTGTTCAGCTTTTCGTTCATTTGTCTGTCCTCCGTTTTTTTAACCGAGTATTTCATCGAGCTGTCCTGCAAGTCTTTTTATCTCTCGCTTAGCCCTCTTTGTTTTAGCCTGCTCACTAACGTGAGTTAAAAGAAAATCCGAAAATTCCGATACCGTCATATTGCAATGATCGGTCATAGCCACCGCAAAAAGCAGTTTTGTATCATCGGCAAGATCACGCCTTGCCATAAGTTTTTTCGGAAAATAAATGTCGCTACCGTTTGTGATAGCGACAATATGGTTTATTTTGTTTTCTGTTGCAGTCATATTTTTCTCCTTTTTTCCTTGACAATGGTTATTCAATCAATTTCTAATTCTTCATCATCTTCATTGTAGTGGCTTTCTTCAATGCCTTTTTCCCGGCTCACGATAATCTCGGTCAGACGTTTCGCTATACTATCAGCGGTATCTGTTACATCTATCAACTCACCATTCCACAAGGCACCATACAAACCTTTGTGATTAATGTTGTTTTTGGCTTTAATTGCCGTACCACCATCTCTTTCCCATCCTTCAAGGTTTTTGTTATAATCATCTATCAAAATATCATTTTCAGATATTTTGATATGATATTTGCCGTTATCGTCTTTGTACATATAATTGCCCGGCACACAAAGTGACTTAAAGCCGGCGGAGCTTTCCATGAGTATTCTGTGTTCTTTGTCTACGTTAGGCAGATACTTATCAAGCCATGCGTTTTTTTCTTCGAGGCAATAAGGTGTTGTGATAGTCGCCGACAGCACATACACATCGACATTTGGATGATTATCTATGATGCGTTTTATTGCATCAACAGCGTTTGAAAAAGGCTTTAAATCTCTGAAAAAGCCTTTCTCAAACATCCGTTCAAGATACAAGTTTTCGTCGTGAAACCTTGCAAGAGTACCATCCATATCGACAAATATTCTTATCTTATCGGTCATATTTTTCTCCTTTTTCATATTTTGAATTCATCCTCATCATCCATCAGAATACCGTCAATACTCTCTGCTTCGCTATCGGCAGTTGTTTCGGCAACGGAAACAAAACCTTTATCATTGCAGTAATCGGCAATCTGAGATTGATTATTAGTCAAGAGCCAACGCACAAGCGGTTCGATTTCTTCCTTCGGCAGTCCCATAACACTGTCTGCTATGTCAGCGTAATGGATTTTGATTATATCGCTTTGCTTTTTTTCTTTCTGTGGCTTTTTTTCAAGGATTTCTGCAATATCATCAACCGATAGCGGCTTAACAGTTGCTTCAAGCTGTATTTCTTTTGCCTGTTTTTCATCTACGGTTGCCTTTTCGCCCTCGCTGATGAGATACTCCGATAAGCTATTCTGAGTTTCTGTATCTACAGCTGATACCGTAACGCCGACAGATAATTTAATTCTGTCTGTGTCAACCATATCGAGCAGTTCCGGTGTTAGCCTGCTGATTGCAATGTATCTCTGTACTGATTTACGGCTTTCGCCGTTCTCCTTTGCAATCACTGCTGTGGGATTCGTTGCTCCGAGTTCTTTAAGACATTCCTGCTTGATTTTATATGCTAACGCACGTTCTTTGGCAGTAAGTTTGTGTCGCTGTTCGAGGTTTGTGTCAACCATCATCAGCTTTCGCTGTGTGGCTGTAAGCTCATTTCTGATAACAGCGTCTATAGTGTCCATATTATTCTTTTGACACGCACGGAAACGGTTGTGTCCGGCTATAATCATATAGCGTCCGTCAGATTTACGGCTCACGATAATCGGCTGTAATAAGCCGTTGACCTTTATGCTCTCAGCAAGTTCGTCAATTTTATCGACTGTGTACGATTTAAACGGGTGCAAGCTTTCCGTGTACGGATCAATCATATCTATCGGAATAGGTGTTATCTTAACTGTATCATCCTCAGCCGGCAGAGAAGAAAAAGAGGAAAGCCCGTTGAGCTTTCCCTTTGCCTTTATATTTGTAAAATCAAATGCCATATTATTTGCACCTTTCTATAAGTTCTCTCGTCAGCTCAGCGTACTGTCCGCCGAGTTTTGTGTTTATCGTCATAGCTTTCTGCTCCGCTGTGCTGTTGCTCGCCATAACACTTTTTGATATACGGCTCTCAAAAATAAGATTGCCGTATCTGCTCTTGAGTGCTTCGTCAACACCTTTTGTCATATTCGTGTTATCGCACATTGTTTCTATAACACCGTATACAGAAAGTGTCGGATTAAGTTCTTTCGCCATTGCGATGATTTCTTCAAACTGGATTATCCCGTTCAGTGCAAATTTCTGTGTCTGTACAGGTATCAGTACACCATTAGCGGCTACAAGTGCATTGACAACAAGGATTCCAAGCGATGGTAAACAGTCGATTATTATGTAGTCATATTTATCGAAAATTGCTTTTGACAGCAGCTTGCGAAGTATCATTTCTCTGCCAATCGCAGATGCCATAAACATATCTGCCATAGACAGTGAGATGTCGGACGGAATGTAGTCTATTCCGTCAGCGGTGCTTGTCAGAATAGCGGCATTTATCATATCATCTGTGATATTCTTAGACATTTCAGCCTTGATCAAGTCAGTAATAACCGGCGTTCCTTCGTCACCTGTATATCCGAGATAGTCAGACAGATTACCCTGTCCGTCAAGGTCGATGCAAAGGACATTGTATCCTTCACGCTTGAGATTAGCCGCAAGATTAACAACGGTTGTAGTTTTACCTACTCCGCCTTTCTGATTAGCTACAGTAATGATTTTTTTCATAAGTAAACCTCTTCTTTCTGTTGCTGTCGCAACACATAAAAATCAAGCCTCTTTTAAAAATAACACCGGGAAAGGACGGCAGGCTTACTTTTCCGTCCTCGATGTAGCTATCATCGCCCGATGTTACGGAACACTTCCATTCCCATCATAAGAAACTACCTCTTAATACTGTGTTCCGATGGTGAGAGCCGGCAGAGTTGCACTGCCATAGGATTCTGTCGCTCTCATATAGGTGCGACACGGTGTCGCACCTGTTAAATTGATTACTGTTGCGTGTATCCTTTCTTCTTTTCTTCTTCAATCATAGCTACATACTGTCCGTAGCTCATCTTCTTGTCAAGAGCCATCTTCTCAACTTTTGATATTTCAATTTCGCTTTCTGTTTTACGTTTGTGCGGTGCTGTAAAATCAATTATCTTTGCCGGCATCAGCTCACCTCCTTTTAATAAAAATAAAAAGCACAGACGAACTGTGCTTTGGAATATTGGACTTACATTCCCAAATGTGTTATAATAATCGAATTAATTGGAAATGGAGATAAAATATGACGAAAAAACAATTACTTGACAAACTTGTGCTTATCCTCGAAAGCGAAGATGCTAACAATACCTTGACTTTCGAAACCGCTTTAGAACAATACATAAGGAGTAAAGAAAACATTCTGTCGCCATCAACTATTAGAGGATACCGTATACTTCAGCGAAACGCTTACGATTATATTAACAATCTTACATTGTCAGAAATCAATGAATTAGTGTTGCAAAAGTGGGCTAATCACAATGCAATCAAATACGCATCCAAAACGATAAACAATCAATTCGGTTTAATTACAGCTGTTTTCAAGCAAAATCGAATCGAAATAGACACATCATCAATACGTCTTAAACCGAAAGAACCGGTTAATTATATAGTACCTACACCTGATGAGATGCACACGATTATATCATCTGTTTATGGCGAAGATATTGAAATACCTGTACTGTTTGCATTATTACTCGGCTTGCGACAATCAGAAATTCAAGCTCTGAAGTGGAGCAATTATCGTAATTGCCGTATTTACGTTAAGGGTGCAATTGTGCCAAACGAAAATAACAAATTAATCGAAAAAAGCACAAATAAAAGTTTTACAAGCACGAGAGAGCTTGCTGTACCCGACTATTTGATAAAAAGACTTGATTCTATCGAACATAAGGGCGATTATATCGTAAACAATCTTACGCCTAATATGATTTTAGATAGATTTTTCAAGTTGCAGGAAAAGTACGGTATGCGACGCTTTACAATGCATTCCCTCAGACACGCAAACGCAAGTCTTATGTTGCAGTTAGGCATTTCAGATAAATATGCAATGGAAAGACTTGGTCACAGCACACCGTATATGCTTAAAACGATTTATCAACATACATTCAACGAAGAACACCGCCGTGTAGCTGACAAAGTTAATAAAGCTATCAACGATTTGCTATGAGTTTTTAAATTTCAAATCCCTCTTTCTGCGCCAAAAGAAGTCACTTTTTGTGGCTTCTTTTTTTATGCAAAAATGCGGCTGATGCCCAGAAAGTATCAGCCGCTGATTTGCCCGGACGTGATGTCAGCGTATTTGTATTTGTTTCTTTCGTCAGTGAGTGCGTTCGCCTTGTTTGCGGTCTTTCCGAAGTAACAGTATACGGATAATTGAATAAGGCAGAAGCTGAAAAAGGAACGAAGATACAGCTGAACAGATAGCAGAATATATTATGCTACCATAACCTAAATGTTCTGCAATCAATGGCAAATTCACCATGTTAGTTTTTTCGACTCTTGGAAGAATATCGGGATAATAAATTGCAAAGCCAACAAATATCAACAGAAAAGATGGTATCCAGAAATAAACCTTTGAGCGAATGATGCCTGCCGAAATTGCCGCCGCTATTAAAACTACTCTCATAACAAAGAACCTTACTACTTCCGTTGGCGCCATTATCCCTTCACTTCTGACTCCCAATGCTTGAAGCAAAGGCTCAATTATTTGCACTTCAAATATTTCAATCAGATATACGCCTATCTGAATCGCCATCGTTAAAATGAAATTAAAAAGCAACGGGTGTTTTTTCATATTGTTATCTTTTCCTTTCTGTAATCTTTGCCGAAAACTATATCGTCATAACGGCGAATATTGAAAATAAATTTTCATTTTTGATCACTTGCACACTTCTTTCTGCAAGCAATCAGCGTTGTTATCAGCATAACGATACCGTATTGCACAGTTATGAAAATAGACGATTCCCAAGATGGCATTGCAGGCTGACCTGAAGCAAAGCCTATTTGCACTCCTCCCGTAAACACAAACATATAAATTGACGGTGGGGACAAGATTGCAAAAAGCACATACATTAACACAACTGAAATAATCGAATACTTTAATTTATAACCGAGCTTCTTTACTGCCGTCACTGTCAGCGAGCTTATTATGAGCAATTGGACAATAGTATGAAGAACAAAGCTCAATACAAACGGCGCTGATATATTCATCATTAAATCTGAGAACGGTTTTAAAATTATTCCATGATAAAAAATCATAGTCACCCAGATAGCTAAAGGCAACACAACAAAGATAATTTTTTTCAGATGCTTCATATTAATTCACCTCCTGCATAAGATAACGGCGTATCTGTTGATATGGGTTAAATATAACCGGAGCATTATACGAGCATAGAGAACTAAGACGAAATTTGACACAATTACAGTAAATGTATATTCATATTATACCGTGAATTGAAATATATGTCAAGAGAGATTAAATAATGTAAAAAAATTGTTTTTATTAGCAACTGAAATTATATAAAAAAGCCGTGAGTATCTTCTTGTAACTCACGGCTTTCTGCTTGTAGAAAAAGTCTGTTTTTGAAATAAACTTCTAACTTACTATCCCCTGTCTCTTATACACATCTCCGAGC
>ENA-UALZ01000545-UALZ01000545.1-human-gut-metagenome-genome-assembly--contig:-NODE-545-length-14064-cov-10.209365_pt1 | contig 14064 bp, 7 predicted proteins | sample MGYA00243706_ERZ654482 | MGnify/ENA primary metagenome ERZ654482 (study PRJEB26926, sample SAMN06164785) | human gut metagenome | biome: ENVO:00009003; feature: ENVO:2100002; material: ENVO:00002003...
CAGCCAGCGCGGCGGGTGGAGCGCCCAGTGCGTCACCGACCACAAGACCAAAAAGTCCAAGCTGCCCTTTCCCCAGTCTTGGGCGGGGCAGCCGCAGGAGGTCATCGAGCAGAAGAGCGGCATCCCGGGCATCAGCTTCTGCCACGCCAGCCGCTTCCTCATCACCGCCAAGGACAAGGAGACCGCCCTTGCCGCCTGCCGTCAGGTGTTGAAAAACAATGGACGCCTTGCCTGACGTCGCCTACGTCTACATGGTGCGCTGCACCGGCGGGCAGCTGTACACCGGTTGGACGAACCACCCCGCCGCCCGGCTGAAAGCGCACCAGAGCGGCAAGGGTGCCCGCTACACCCGCGCCCACGGCGCGGTAGGCTTTGCCTATCTGGAGCGCTGCGCGGACAAGCGCGCCGCCCTGCGCCGGGAAGCCGCCCTGAAAAAGCTCTCCAAGCCGGAAAAAGAGGTGCTGTGCGCCGCATGGCGCGCCGCCGGGTGCCCCGGGGTGGAGAACGATTGAAAATGCCCTCCGCTTGCGCTCTGGGCATTTTCAGCGGAAGAATTATTTTAATTTTCGGGATAGCGGAGCGTCTGCGGACGCTCCGCTATCCCATTTTCACGGGTGGGGTCGTAATGGCAAACGGCATTTACAGCGCCTGCTTCCTGCGGAAGCGGCGGCGCTGCGGGGAATCCTCTCCTACACAACACAGCAAGGCCGTCCGGCATTCGCCGGACGGCCTTGCTGCGCTTATTGGAAAGGATCGATCGGGAGATGGCAATTGTTATTTCGCCAGACCCAGCTTTTTCAGCCGGTTCCATGCGCGGATGACCTGTACCTTGGTCACACGCTTGCCGGGCGTAAAAGCGCCCTCGCCCATGTCGGGCAGCAGCCCGGCTTCCACAGCCCAGCGGGCTGCCTTGGCGGTATCCGGCTCAGCTACATCGCTGTAAACAGCGGGTGCAGCGGGTTCGGGCTTGCCTGCGGTGCTCCACAGCAGCACGGCCAGCTGTTCCCGGGTGCGTGGGATGGGCGTGCCCTTGGGCAGCAGGTCTGCAAGAATGCTGTAAGTAACAGCCTCATAGCCCATTACCGCGCTGCCTGCAAACCATGCCGTTGTACCGGCCACGATGGCCACCGTTTGCAGCGGGCTGAACTCGGTGCTTTCCTCCTGCGGCGGCTGCTCTGGCGGCTCCTCCGGGGTGGTCTCGGCGATGATGCGGAACGAGCCTGTTTTAACAGTTCCACCCGCATACTGTGCACTGCCTGCGACGGTTACAGTATAGCTGTAATCGCCCGGCTCAATGGGAGCGCCGTCCAGCACTTTGCCATTCTGCATGTAGGTCACGGTAACATCACCGTAGTCCTTATTGCTGGTGTTCTTAACAGTTACTTCCTTGGGACTGCCGTCATAGGTCAGGTTGTTGGGCAGGACAAAGGCAAAGTCTGCGGGGTCTGCCGGCGGCAATTCTGCCGCGCCCTCGCCGGTGGCGCTCAGGTTAAGGATATGGGTCTGCGGGATGTTATACTTGCGCAGGTCGATGGTGCTGTTGTAACGCTCTCCATCGGCTACAGAGCCGCTATAAGCTACGCCGTTCACACTCTTGATGGGGGCATGCGTGATGACCGAGATGGTGTTCAGATCGGTGTCAACGTAGAGGGTGGAGGTTTCTGCGTCCCAAACACCCTCCATCATGCCATTGATGCCGTTGATGTATTTTTTAGCGTACTCGGCACCTTCCGGTGCAGTGTAGTTCAGGGTGTAGTAATCCGTAGCACCGTTCAGGTCTTCGGTATCCTTTGCCACCAGTGCGTGGATGATGGGGTTATTCTGAATGATGCCGCCCTCGTTATAAACAACGGTGCACTCGCCGCCGTCAATGATGGGCTGGTAGGGCTCTGCATTGCCGTCATAGCCGGCCGTATTTTCCACCGGCAGCTTCAGGGTGTTCTGGCTGTTTTCGACCGTGCCGCCGTTTTGGATCACGGCAGTGCCGGTGTAACCGGCGCTGTTATAGCAGCCGTCCAGCACAGCCTTATTGGAAGCCATGTTGACTACCGAATATCCGGTAACATCCAGCGCAGAGTTGCGAATGGTAGCGGGCTGTGCCGGGTCGCGCCAGCCGTTGCCGATGTACCTAACGCACAGCACCGAATTCTCCACAAGGCCGTCATTGTAAAGGCTCTGCGCGCTGTTCAGCGTGGCATCCTTGATGACGCCGCCCTCCCTATTGTACACATACTGGGTGGAGTTCAGCGTACCGCTGAAGGTGCCGTAGTTTTCAACTGCAAATTTTACTGTATCGGCGTTGTTTATCACCTCATCGAAGTCCAGCACAGCGTCCTTCTCGATGGTCAGGGTGGGGACATCGTTTGTAAACAGTTCTGCGTGCTTGTGCGCCGGGTCAAAGGACCAGCCGTTGCCCTTTGCGCCGTAGACACCGCCGTCCGTGCCCTTGGGGAAGCCGTCCGCTTCAATGACCAGCTCTTTCCAAATAACGCTGTTGAGCTGGACAGCTTCAGCGCCCACAGTAAAGCTGACTGCGCCGTTCCCGTCGTTATAGTTCAGCTCCTCGCCGCCGCTGACGACACTCTTCAGCTTGTAGGCAGGTCTCAGGGTCACCGGTTTACCGGAGACAACATAGAGGGTGTCATAGGCATCTGCCGACCACTCGTTCACCGTGCCGTCCGCTGCCACCGCGACAGGGGCGTACACCGGAACATCGGTTGCATCAATGGCTACAAGGCCTGTGCTTTTTGCCGTGAAATAGCCGCCGTTGACGGCTGCACCCTCGGGCAGCGGGTCATCTTCAGTGGTGAACAGACCGCCGTTGACGGTACATTTATCTCCTGCAACATACAGCTTGTCGTTGAACAGACCGCCATTGATGATGATTTCCGTTGTCCTTTCAAGATCCGTGAGCGCGCTTTCAAAGCTGCCGCCGTTGATGACGATCCTTTCACAATTGTTGATATCCACGGAGCAGATGCGCTTGCCCTTAAAGGTGCCGCCGTTGATGGTAAGGGTACCCGCTGCTTTAACGGTCATGCCGCTGGTATAACTAACCTCTTCAAAGGTGCCATCTTCAATGGTGACCTCGCCGCCTGCAGCATCAACTCTGGCAGCTCCCTTAAAGGTGCCGCCGCTGATGACAGCCCCGGCTTCACAGATCACCTTGCCGTAGAAGGTGCCGCCGGAGATAGTGCCTGCGTTGGTCACGGTGTAGCCGTTATGGTATTCCGAGCCGATCCGCGCCTCCTGCAGGGTGGCACCGGGCTCGATCTTCACGTTCCATTTGATGCAATTATTGTAGCTGTCATAGCCGTAATTACGGAGGCAGAAGGTACCTTTTTTCAGGGTGAGCGTATTGCTGGCCTCATCGTAGGACCAGCTGTCTCCACTGTCGCCCAGATCGCCGATGGGCTTGCCGGAGGAATTGCTTGTATAGATATTGGTGATCTCGCCGTTTTCCTCTGCCAGTGCGGCGGCGCTGGCGGTGTCGGGCGGGGCGCTCTGGGCAAGGGCGGGCAGCGGCATTGCGGTCAGTGCCATGCTCAGCGCCAGAACCATACTGATGAGCCGTTTTTGCATAAGATTCTCTCCTTCTCAAGCGCCCTCCAAGCCGGGCGCTTTTGTTGTACCCAGTGTACCACGTTTTGCCCGCTTTGGACGGTTTCGGGCACGAATCGCCCCGCAAATGCGCTGAAACGACCCGGTGCACCACACGCACCCGCAAAAAACAGAAAACCGCCCGGTTTGCGGTTACCGGACGGTTTTCTGCTCTATAGGAATTACGGGAATGGCATATTGAACAGAGCACTGCTCTGTGCCTGTAGTATACCACGAACGGCGGCAAAAGTAGAGCAATTCTGCGTGAATGGCCCCTGAAATGCATCGAATCGCCCTGAAAAACCCCAAAAAAGCCCTTGCGCACCCTTTTGGGGCGCAAAAAAGGGACTGCCGCACAGCGCTGTGCAGCAGTCCCTGCGGGGTTATAAGGGGTTAAGGGGCAGCGGTTTTAGCCGCGCTGCTGGTAGGTCTTCCAAGTGCGGATGACCTCCAAGCGGCCCACGCGGCTGCCGGGCTTGAAGTTGCCGTCCTGTGCGGTCATCAGGCCGGTCTCCACGACCCAGCGAATGGCCTGCAGCTCTGCGGCATCTGCTGCCACATCGTTGAACAGTGCAGTGCTCTGGGTAGCGGGCTTGCCTGCGGCGGTCCACAGTGCAACTGCCAGCTGCTGGCGGTTAGCGGGGATGGCCATGCCCTCGGGCAGGACGCTCTTCAGGTAGGCGGTAGTGCCAACAATGTAGGCACCTGCGCCAATGGCTGCGCTGCCCACAGCGGCCACCATTACGATAGCACCGCCGCCGTCACTGTCACCGCCGGGTGCGGGGGTGGGGTCGGGGTCGGGCTTAGTAAGCGTATCGAACGCAGCCATCAGATCCACATCATGGTCGGGCATGGTGAATTCCAGCACGCGTGCGGTGCTCTGCTCCTCGGTCAGCTCCAGACCGGTGCAGTTCCAGTTCTTGAACACGCTGGTCTCGGTGTCCTCGTCTGCGGTGGCCTTGAGCTCTGTACCCGCAGGCACAGCCTTCAGGTCGGCAACAGCGCCGCCGTCCTTCAGAGTGACCTTTGCATAGGAAACATGGAGCTCATAGGTCTTGGGTTCGGGTTTAGTAGGAGTAACGAACTCCGCCACCAGATTCACATCATGGTCGGGCATGGTGAAGTACAACACGCGTGCGGTGCGCTGCTCCTCGGTCAGCTCCAGACCAGTCCAGCACTTGAACACCTCGGTCTCGGTGTCCTCGTATGCGATAGCCTTGAGTTCTGTACCCACAGGCACAGCCTCCAGATTGGCAACATCGCTGCCATCCTTCAGGGTGACCTTTGCATCGGTGACCTTGAGCTCATAGGTCTCGGGAGCATTTGCGATATACTTCGCGTTCAGCGTGACCTTGTTTGCGGGCATCTTGAAGGTAACGGTCGCGCCGTCGATGTTCGCATTAGCAGGCAGACCGGTTGCCGTCCAACCAGTGAAGGTGTAGCCTTCCTTCTCGGGTGCGGTGGCAACGAGCTCTGTGCCCACAGGTACAGCCGTCAGGTCGGCAACATCGCCGCCGTCCTTCAGGGTAACCTGTGCATCGGTGACCTTGAGCTCATAGGTCTCGGGAGCGTTCTCGGTGTACTCTGCCTTCAGCGTAACCTTGTTTGCGGGCATCTTGAAGGTAATGGTCGCCTTGCTGGTGTCCACGTCAGTGGGCAGACCGGTCACTTTCCAGCCGGTGAAGGTCTTGCCTTCCACCGGCTGTGCAATAACCGTAACGTCCTCATCAAAGACACGCGGTTCGTCCTTCCCATCCACGGTCAGGGTGTAGGTGTTCTTCTTGTACTGCGGGGTCAGCGTGACGTTGTTTGCGGGCATCGTGAAGGTGATAGTTGCCTTGCTGGTGTCCGTACCCTCGGGCACGCCATCTACCTCCCAACCGGTGAAGGTGTGACCTTCCTTCTCGGGTGCGGTAAACGTGACTTCCTTACCAAATGCACGGCGTTCTTCCTTCCCGTCCACGGTCAGGGTGTAGTAGATCGGCTCATAGCGGTTTGTCACCCGCACGTCATTGCTGGGCATGGAGAACTGGAGTTCAATATGCGTGCCGGTATCGGTGATGGTATACGCATCCTCTGCCAGACCTTCGATCTTCCAGATAACGTTATTGCCTTCCTGCTTGTCAACGCTAAGGGTGATCTTATCGCCCTCATTATGCGCCTTGCCTTCCTGAGCATTCCAGTAGTAGTAATACTTCGGCTTGGTCGGCTCGGGCACAACATAGGTGTCCACTTCGTACTGGTTGCCAACGTAGTGGTCACTATCATTCACCACGATGTAGACAGAGTAGGTGCCTGCCTTGGTGGGCTTCGTCACAGACGGGAACGAGCCATCCTCCGGGTCATACTGGATAGAATACAGCGGGGCATCGTCAAAATACATCTTGCCGTTATAGGTTGCAGTTTGGGTCTTGGAGTCATACGCAAAGTCGGCGCTGCTCGGGGTATATTTGCGTACCACCTCGCCGATATCAAGCGAGCCTTCTGTGTACTTGTCGCCCTCTTGCGCTACGATGCGCTGCTTGTAGACGCCGTACTCGTCATACGGCGGGTAGGTTGCAAACACCTTGTTGTCGGAGGTGCGCACATAGACGAGGCTCAATTTGCCCACGCCATCCTTTTTGCAGGTAATGCCCGGGACGAGCGTGCTCCAGTCGATGTCAAAGTCGCTCTTGCTCAGGGAAGAGAAGGGCAGCTTTCCGGTGGTGGCCATGTTCACCACAATAGGCTCGCCGTCATTCTTGGCGGTGATATTCAGCGAGCGGTCAATGGCAGAGGTGCCCTTGTTGTAATCGCTGGCTTCCGCACCGTTGATGTTCGTGACTGCATTGCTGAAGCGGATCTCTGCCTTGACATTACCGATAAGGTAAACCGCGTCTGTTGCTGCGGCATAGTCGTTGAGGCGTTCCACAGTGCCGTCCGTCATCATCAGCTTGCTCTGCTGCTGACCGGCGGCAAGGTATTTGCTTTCAATATAGCCACAGCTTACCGTATTGGAAACAGCGGCCTCGCTGCTATTACCCGTCAGGCTGCCAAGGATCACGGCATCCCGGATGACCGTTTTCTCCGAGGCATAGTTCGGCAGCTGGACATCGTGGAACACGCCGCCGGTGACCTCGCTGTTCTTGTTCAGCTGGACCTCAGCGTTGAATGCGCCGCCAGTGATCTTGCCATAAGCGCGGACGACATCCTGGAAAGTGCCGCCTGCGATGGTGCTGTTTTCATCCATGTAGACATCCTTCTGGAAGGTGCCGTCCTGAATGATGGTGTTCTCCGCACCAACAGAGCCCTCTGCCACGATGCCGGTGACGGTCACATTTGCCAAAGTGATCTGCTCCACGGCAATGGGCACCTGATTTTCGTTGATGGCACCCGAAGCAAGATTCACCGGGTTGCCGTCCGGGGTGGTGATGTAAAGCGCCGCGCGTGTCCTTCCGTTCTCTTTCTTGGTGGCGTACTTCCAGCCCAAGCCCTCATAGAGGTTAGCCGTCATGCCCTCGCCGCTCACCGGCACACCGGTCACGCCGGTCAGGTCGGGCAGACCCTCTTCGGTAATGCGCAGGGGCTTGAGGTCGCTTGGATCGGTGGACTTATTCACAAAGATCTCTGCGCCGTCATTCTTGCCGGTAATGCGCAGCACCTTGCCGTCAGCAGAGGTGTTGGCGTTGTAGCTGCTGACCGGTGCATCGTTGATGCTCAGCACATCGGTGTTCAGGGTAAGTTCTGCGCTGCCTGCGCCCACCAGATAGATGATATTGGTGGAAAGAGGCAGAGTTCTGCCGTTCATCGCAGTCACACCGCCGTTGCGCACCACCAGCGTGCTGAGCTGCTGTCCTGCGGGCAGCAGCTTCTGGAGGCCGTCAGGCAACTCGCCCAGAACCGTATCCGAAATGGTGTAGGTGTTATTGCCATAGGTGTTGAAATTGCAGCTTTGGATCACCGCATTGGCAATAGAGCACGAGCCATTGCAGTACAGGGAATCGAAGGTGCCGCCGGTGATCTCGACCGCACTGTTCCCATTGATCGAGTTGATGCCCACGCTGACATTGTGGAAGCTGCCGCCGCTGATCTTACCGCTGGTGATCGTCAGTCGGCCGTTTTCGCCAAACTCACCGCCGGTAATATTAGCATTGGTGATCTCGACAGGGCAGTTGATAGGCACATCGCTCAGCGCGCTGAAGTCGAAGTCCGCGCCGCCCTGATTCAGGATCTGCAAAGTGCTTTCATTGCTGCTGTCGTTGGGGTAGCAGTTATAACCCCAGCCGTTGCCCATGTAAACACGGTGCAGCTTTGCGTCCGTGTCCAGACTGTCCACATAGGTCACGTCGGTCAGGTCGGGCTTACCTTCACTGTTAAAGTGCAACTCTGCATTGCCAAGCACCATAGGAACCAGCTTCATGGGTACGCCGTCCTGCGCCGGGATCATGTTAAAGCTGGCGGAAAGCTTTTTTCCGTCTGCGCTGATGCTGATCGTGGCAATCGTAGAGTCAAAGTATGTGAAGGCGTAGTTTTGGGTACCGGCGGGCAGTGCCATGACACTGCCGCCGGTAGAGGCTACCGCCCACGCATTGCAGCCAGTGTCGCTTTCCACTGCCAGCTTCAGGTTTCTCCCGGTGCCGGAATAGTTATACTTCTTGATGATATAGATTTTTGTTTCCTTTTGTCCGTTCAGGGTGCAGTTTTTCGGCAGCAGCAGCTGGTGTGCCTGCTGCTGCGTATCAGTGCTCAGGCCGGAGATATCGCGGAAAAAGCCGCCCCGGACATTGCCGCCGTTCTCGGTCAGCTTATCGTAGGTGCCGCCGTCAATGGTGCCCAGATTCAGCTCCACATCGGCGTAGCTGCCGCCCAGAACGCAGACGCCGTACATATTGTCGGCTTCTATTAAAAGTGTGCCGGTGACAGTGCCATCCAGCAGATAAACCGTGTAACTATTAGCATTCTTGACGGTCACATTGCAGCTGACCGTGCCGCCCAGAATGTACTCGGTATCTTCACTGCCGGTACCGGTGATGGTCAGTCCGGTGGTTTCGTCATAGCTCCAGCCGGTACCGGTTGCTGCCTTGGGCAGACCGTTCGTACCGGTCTTGATCTTGACCACCTGATTTTTTGTTTCAGAGTTCGTACCAACATCCTCATACTCGTTTTCCGAGCTGTAAGTGATGCTGTTGGTCTCTTCCGCCGCCGCGGAAGAAAGCCCTGCCCCTGCATCTGCAAATGCGGATACAGGGAGAATGGAGAGCATCATACTGAGTGCCAGTATCATGCTCACGATGCGTTTTTTCATGATATCCTCTCCTTTGTCGGTTGATTTGTCCGGCTATACCCCCAAACGGAACAGCCGGAACGGACAAAAACGCCAAGTTGAGTATAGCACCAAAATTCAAGGAAATAAAGCGCTTTTGCGGGCAGCACCTGCCAAAAAAAGGTGCAAAATTATGGGCAAAATCACGATACGGGGGGGGGTATGCTTCTCTCCCATAAAAAAGCAGTTCCGAAACGCCCGCAGGTGTTTCGGAACTGCAATACAAAATATTCTTTCCGCTCTTTATGCCCAAAGCACACGCGGCGGGCATTCAAAAGCGTTTTACTTGCCCGCCAGCAGCACCGCCAGCACGGCTTTCTGGACGTGGAGACGGTTCTCCGCTTCGTCAAAGATCTCGTCCGCGTGCTGCTCGAACAGGGCGGTGGAGATCTCCTCGCCCCGGTGGGCGGGCAGACAGTGCAGCACCAGCGCGTTGGGCTTTGCGTTTTCCAGCAGACGGCCGGTGAGCTGGAAGCCCACAAAATCCCGCAGACGCTGCTCGCTCTCGGCAGTGCCGGGGGCGGTGGTGTTCCATGCGGCGGTAGCTACGATGTCCGCATCCCGCAGGCCCTCGGCGGGGTCGGTGGTCAGGTGGAAGGCATTGCCGTATTTGTGGGCAAACATCAGCACATCCGCTGCCGGGCGGTAGCCCGGAGGACAGACGCAGGATACCTGCATCCCCGCCAAAAGGCCGCCCACGATCAGGCTGTTGGCCATGTTGCTGCCGTCACCCACAAAGCAGAGCTTCAGCCCTGCCAGCGTGCCTCGGCGCTCCCGAATGGTCATCAGGTCAGCCAGCACCTGACAGGGGTGTGCGTAGTCGGTAAGGCCGTTGATCACCGGAATGCCGGAAAGCTCGGCCAGTTCCTCCAAGTCCCGCTGGCGGTAGGTGCGCCAGACGGCGCAGTCGTAGTAGCGCCCCAGCACCCGGGCGGTGTCCCGCAAAGGCTCGCCCCGCCCGGCCTGTAATTCGGCGGTGTTCATGTAGTTGCCCAGACCGCCCATCTGGTACACGCCCACCTCAAAGCTGGTGCGGGTGCGGGTGGACGCTTTGGAAAACAGGAGCGCCACGCTTTTGCCCGCCAGCAGCGGCTCGGTGCGGCCCGCCTTGCAGTCCGCCTTCAGCTGGTCTGCCACATCCAGAATGTGGGTCAGCTCGGCGGGGGAAAGGTCGCTCATTTTCAGCAGATTTTTCATGCCTGCTCCTTCGGAGCCGTCGGCTCCATCGTGCCCAGCACCTCGGCCAGCACCTCCAGCGCCATGTCTACCTCGTGTTCGGAGACGGTCAGCGGCGGCAGCAGACGCAGCCGGGTCTTGGCGGTAAGCACCAGCAGGCCCTTTTCACGGCAGGCAGCCAGCACATCCGCAGCCTGCACATCAAAGAATTCGATACCCACCATCAGGCCGATGCCGGAAATGTTCTTGACGTGGGGCAGCTTTGCCAAGCCGGTGCGCAGCTGTACGGCGCGCTCGCTGACCTGTGCAAGGAAGCTCTGGTCCAGACGGTCCACCACCACGTTGGCACCGGCGCAGACCACCGGGTTGCCGCCAAAGGTAGAGCCGTGGGTGCCGGGGCCCATGCCCTCGGCTACCTTTTCATTCATCAGCACCGCGCCGATGGGCAAGCCGCCGCCCAGCCCCTTAGCAAGGGTGACGATGTCCGGCTTGAGGTTATAGTGCTCACAGCACAGGAAGGTGCCGGTACGGCCTACGCCGGTCTGCACTTCGTCCACGATGAGCACAAGGTCTTTTTCGTCGCACAAAGCGCGCACGGCCTGTACATAGTCCGGGTCCAGCGCCATCACGCCGCCCTCGCCCTGAATCAGTTCCATCATCACGGCGCAGGTGTGGCGGTCTACCAGTTCCTGCAGCGCTTCGATATCCCCCGCCGGGACGTACTGGAAGCCTTCGTTGAAGGGGCCGAAGTAGTTGTGGAACACCTCCTGCCCGGTGGCGGTCAGGGTGGCAAGGGTGCGGCCATGGAAGCTGTTGACCAGCGTGATGACGTTGTAGCGGTCCTTGCCGTAATGGTCTACGCTGTACTTGCGGGCGGCCTTGATGGCGCCCTCGTTGGCTTCAGCACCGGAATTGCCGAAGAAAACTTTGCTCATGCCGGTGCGCTTGCACAGCTTTTTCGCCAGCTTGCCGCAGGGCGCAGTGTAGTACAGGTTAGAGGTGTGCTGCAATTTGTGTGCCTGCTGGGACACGGCTTCTGCCCATGCAAGGTCGCAGTAGCCAAGGCTGTTCACCCCGATGCCGCTGGTGAAGTCCAGATACTTCTGTCCCTCCGGGCCCTCGGCGTACAGCCCGTGCCCCTTTTCCAGCACGATGGGATTGCGGTTATAGGTGTGCAGGACGTACTCGTTGTCCCGCTTGATGACTTTTTCAGAATCCATAGGTGTACCTCCTGTGAATAGAAGTTCCGCGCATGCGCCGCTCCCCCGGAGGGAGCGTTTTTTCTATTATAATACTGCTTTTTCGCTTGCGCAATCTTTTTATTCGCGGTGGCTGCGGCGGTAGAAGCGGGTACCGGAGCCGCGGTCGGAGAACAGTTCCAGCAGGATGGAGTGCGGCACGCGGCCATCAATGATAACAGCCTCGTGCACGCCCTGATAGATGGCATCCGCCATGCCGCCGATCTTGGGGATCATGCCGCCCGCAATGATGCCGGCGGACTTGTAGCCCTCGATCTCGGTCACCTCCACCTCGGGGATGAGGGTGGTCTCGTCCTCCTTATCCCGCAGCAGGCCTGCGATATCGGTCATGGACACCAGCTTTTCCGCCTTGAGGGCAATGGCGATCTGGGCCGCGGCGGTGTCCGCGTTGACGTTGTACGCCTGCCCAAGGTCGTCCATACCCACGGTGGCGATCACCGGGATAAAGCCGCCGTCCAGCAGGCTTTCGATCAGGGTCGCATCCACATGGACGATCTCGCCCACATGACCCAGCTGGGGGTCCAGCTCGGTGCAGCGGAGCATCTGTCCGTCCATGCCGCACAGACCCACGCCGCGCCCGCGCAGCTTTGCCACAAGATCCTTGTTAACCTTACCGGCCAGCACCTGCTGCACGATCTCCATGGTGGCATCGTCCGTCACCCGCAGACCGTTTGCAAAGTGGCTCTCTACGCCCACCTTCTTGAGCATCTCGTTGATGGCGGGGCCGCCGCCGTGCACCAGTACCACCCGCACGCCCAGCAGCGTCAGGGTGACAAGGTCGTTCATCACGGCGTTTTTCAGCGTCTCGTTGATCATGGCGTTGCCGCCGTATTTGATGACCATGGTTCTGCCATGGTATTTCTGGATATAAGGGGTGGCCTCCGAAAAAAGCCGCGCCATTTCTTCGTTTTTCATCTGTTCCGCGCTCCTGTCAGGTTCTGTAATCGCCGTTGATCTTCACATAGTCGTAGGTCAGGTCACAGCCCCACGCCTTGGCGCTTGCCTCGCCGGTGCCCATATCCACCTTGACCAGAATATCGTGCTCTGCCAGCACCTTGGCGGCTTCATCCTCGCTGTACGGGTGGTAAGCGGCGTTCTCGCACACATACACCTCGCCCGCCTTGCTGGAAAGCCAGACGCAGACCTTATCAATGGAGAAGTCCCCGGGGGTGTAGCCGATAGCGCACAGGATGCGTCCCCAGTTGGCATCGCGGCCAAAGACCGCCGCCTTAAACAGGTTGGAGCAGACCACGCTGCGGCTGACGGCGCGGGCGGTCTTCAGGTCGGGCGCGTGGGTCACTTCGCAGGTAATGAGGTGAGTTGCACCCTCGCCATCTCCGGCGTGCTCGGCGCACATGTGCTCTGCAATGGCGGTCAGCGCTGCCACAAAGGCGGCGTAATCCGCGTTCTCTTCGCAGATCTCCGGGTTGCCCGCCAGACCGGACGCCATAATGATCAGGGTATCGTTGGTGGAGGTATCCAGATCCACGCTCATCTGGTTATAGGTGCCGGGCACAACGGTCTTGAGCGCCTTTTCCAGCAGCGCGGGCGAGACGGCGGCGTCGGTGGTGTAGAACGCCAGCATGGTAGCCATGTTGGGGGCGATCATGCCGCTGCCCTTGCCGATGGCACCCACGGTGCACACCTTGCCGCCCAGCTCGAACTGGATGGCGTACTCCTTTTTATGGGTGTCGGTGGTCATGATGGCGGTGGCAGCGTCCGTGCTGCCTTGCGCGGTGGCAGCCAGCTTTTCCGCTGCCGCCGGGATGCCCCGGGCAAAGGGGTCGATGACCATGGGCTGACCGATGACGCCGGTAGAGGCGGGCAGAACATCCTTTGCGTCCATGTTCAGCGCCTTGCCCACCAGAGCACAGCACTCCTCGGCCAGTGCCACGCCGTTGGCGGCGCAGGTATTGGCGTTGCCGCTGTTTACCACGATGGCCTGTGCGTAGCCATCGGCCAGATGGGCGCGGTCCACCTTGATGGGCGCACCGCAGACCTTGTTGGTGGTGTATACGCCCGCAGCAGCGCAGCGCACCTCGGCCTTGATGAGTGCCAGATCGTATTTTTCGCTGTGATTTGCCCGGATGCCGCAATGGACACCGGCGGCGGCAAAACCCTTGGGCGCGCAGATGCCGCCCGCAACTTCCTTATACTGCATAACGATTTTCCTTTCCCACAAAGAAAAACAAGTTTATTCCAAGCCCTTGGTCTCTTCCAGACCCAGCATCAGGTTCATGCACTGGACGGCGGCACCGGAGGAGCCTTTGCCCAGATTATCAAACAGCGAGACCAGCATCATCTGGTCTCCCGCGGCGTTCACGGTCAGGTACAGTTCCATGCGGTCGGTGCCCGCCATGGCGTTGGAGTACAGACCGTTTTCCGGCAGCGGCTCGTTCAGGCCGTGCACCTTGACGGTGGCGGCGTCCTTGTAGTAATCCGCAAGGGCGGCAGCCACGGCCTCGGCGGTAGTGCCCGCAAGGGTAAGATCCAGCGGCACCAACACCTGCATGCCGCAGTAGTAGTCGCACACCACCGGCACGAACATCGGCGTGTGCGCAAGGCCGCTGATCTTCTGCATCTCCGGCAGGTGCTTGTGGCCAAGACTCAGGCCGTAGCTCTTGGGCGCATCCAGCTTGCTGTGCGCCGGGCGGTCGGGGCTTTCGTAGTCCGCGATCATCTTTTTGCCGCCGCCGGAGTAGCCGGAGATGCCGGTGCAGCTGAAGG
>ENA-UALZ01000556-UALZ01000556.1-human-gut-metagenome-genome-assembly--contig:-NODE-556-length-13626-cov-9.368727_pt1 | contig 13626 bp, 10 predicted proteins | sample MGYA00243706_ERZ654482 | MGnify/ENA primary metagenome ERZ654482 (study PRJEB26926, sample SAMN06164785) | human gut metagenome | biome: ENVO:00009003; feature: ENVO:2100002; material: ENVO:00002003...
GGTAGGGAGGGGGGAGTCGGAACACCCCTCCCTGCCTCTGGCCCAGCGGAGCGTCTTTGCACGCTGAAAGCAAGCAGAAAGTTGCCATAGCGGCAACGCTACATCTGCTGCTTCCCTTCACGCCCCTCTCGTGAAAAAGAAAAACCCGGTGCATCCGCAGACGCTCCGGGTTTCTAAAATTATAGATGCTGTTAGGAAAGCACCACGCTTTCCTCCACCTTGTCCAGCACAGCCAGCTGCAAGGCGTTCAGCATACTGCGCTGTGCGCCGTAGGTGTCGGCGTAGGAGCTGTTGGCGCTGTCGATCTGTTCCTGCGTGGGGGTGATATCCAGCTGTTCCGCAATGGCCTGAAAGACCAGATCCTGCTTGGCCAGATGCTCAAAGTAGGCGTCGGAATCCGCCAGCATCGCGTCGGCATCAGCGTAGCCCTTGGCCTGTGCGTAGGCGTCCAGCTCCATGCCGTACTGGGTAGCCAGCTGAGAGTGGTAGTTCAGGAACATCCGGATGTAGTAGCTGGTGATCTGGGTGGGGACTTCTTTAAAGGTGGAGTTCGTGAGCAGATAGTCCATCGCGGCGTTGTCCAGATTGTTGGCGTACAGGGCGCTGTCAAAGTACTGGCGCAGGGCGTCTGCGGTGTGCAGGTCGTCGCTGGCGGCAAAATTGGTCTCCACCCACTCATCGGTCAGGGTGGGGACAACGCTCTGGGTGATGGCGTTCAGGGTCACGCTGAACACGGCCTCCTTGCCGCTGAGGGGGATGGTGTTGCCCTCGGCGTCGGTGGAGTCGCCGTAGCCCTCCGGGAAGGTAACGGTCACATCAAAGGTGTCGCCGATGTTGTGGCCGATGATCTGATCCTCGAAGCCGTCAATGAAGGAGTGGCTGCCCAGCGTCAGGTCGTAGCCGGTGGCGGTGCCGCCGGTAAAGGCTACGCCATCCACCGCGCCGGAATAGTCGATGTTTACGGTGTCGCCGCTCTGGGCTGCCCGGTCGGTGATGTTCTGGGTGGTGGCGTACTGGTTCAGCAAAGTGTCGATCTGAGTCTGGATCTCTGTCTCGGTGGGCTCGAGATCAGCCTTGGAAAGCGGCAGCGCGGATACATCCTCCGGCAGGGTCACATAGTCCAGTGCGCGGATGCCGGTCCAGTGGCCGTTATCGTCCAGCCCCTCAGAATAATCGAAGCTGGCGTAGTCGAAATCCGACACCTTGCCGTAGACGGACACGCTTGCGCCGGATGCGGCAGAGGATGCCGTGGTGCTGCCCTGCTTTTTGAGCAGCATAAAGCAGGCCGCAGCTACGCACAGCACAGCAGCCACCGCGCACAGCACACACAACAGGATCTTGGTAATGCGTTTCAAAAGAGATACCTCCTAAAAATAGCAGACCGTTTTCACGGAGAATGCAAATATCATACCATCCTATTATAACGGAAAAATGCGAAAAGAAAAGATTTTGGCGAAAATTCCACAAATATCGCCCGGCACAGGTATCACTTTTGCCCGCTTTGAGGCGGGAAATGCCGCAAAACCGGTGGAAATACCCCGGCGGTTCTGTTACAATAAAACTGTATGAGCCTTTCCCTGCGGGGGAAAGCCTTTTGCTGAAATTGGAGGATAAAACCATGGATTACAATAAAGCAGCTCTGGAAATGCACGAGACCCACAAGGGAAAGGTGGGCATCGTGAGTAAGGTGGAGGTCGCCACCCGTGACGACCTGTCCACCGCCTACACCCCCGGTGTGGCCGAGCCCTGCCGCAAGATCAAGGAAAACCCCGAGGATGTGTATAAGTACACCTTCAAGGGCAACATGGTAGCCGTTGTCTCCAACGGCACCGCCGTGCTGGGTCTGGGCGATATCGGCCCGGAGGCCGGTCTGCCGGTCATGGAGGGCAAGGCCGTGCTGTTCAAGGAGTTTGGCGGCGTGGACGCCTTCCCCATCTGCATCGACGCCCACGACGCTGCCAGCGTTATTGCAGCCTGCAAGGCCATCGCGCCCACCTTTGGCGGCATCAATCTGGAGGATATCAAGAGCCCCGAGTGCTTCGAGATCGAGGAGACCTTGGAGCGGGAGCTGGACATCCCCGTGTTCCACGACGACCAGCACGGCACCGCTATCGTGGTCACTGCTGCCCTCATCAACGCCCTGCGGGTGGTGAATAAGAAGATGGAGGACGTGCACATCGTCCTGAATGGCCCCGGCGCTGCCGGTACCGCCATCATCAAGATGCTCATGACCGCCGGTGCCAAGGACATCGTGGCGGTGGATCAGTTTGGCACCCTGTACAAGGGCTGCAACAGCGCCGAAGCACACAAGAACTGGCTGGGCGAGGTGACCAACCCCCGCCAGATCAAGGGCGGCCTGAAGGAGGCGCTGGAGGGCGCTGACGTGTTCATCGGCGTGTCCCGCCCCGGCATCCTGACCACTGAGCTGTGCAAGACTATGAACAAGGACGCCATCGTCTTTGCCATGGCCAATCCCACCCCGGAGATCATGCCGGATGAAGCCAAGGCGGGCGGCGTGCGGGTGATGGCTACCGGCCGCAGCGACTTCCCCAATCAGGTCAACAACGTGTTGTGCTTCCCCGGCCTGTTCAAGGGCGCGCTCAGCGTCCGCGCCCGGGATATCAACAATGAGATGAAGCTGGCTGCGGCCTACGCCATTGCAGACCTCATCACCGATGCAGACCGCAGCGAGGAGAACATCATCCCCGGCGCGTTCGACCCCCGCGTGGCCGAGGCTGTGGCAAATGCCGTGGCAAAGGCTGCCCGCGAGACCGGCGTGGCACGGTTGTAAGCGGAGGATACAGGCATGAGAACGATCTCCGCACAGAGCATTACGGATACGGTGGCGCGGCTCTGCATTAAAGCCAACACCCAGCTGCCGCAGGACGTGCAGGCAGCGCTGGAAAAGGCCCGGGCAGAAGAGCCGTGGCCGCTGGCAAAGAACACATTAGACCTGCTGTGGTCGAACCTTGGCGCCGCAAAGGAGAAAGACCTGCCCATCTGTCAGGACACCGGCATGGCCTGTGTGTTCGTGGAGCTGGGCACTGATGTGCATATTGACGGCAGCTTTGAAGCCGCCATCCACGAGGGCGTGCGCCGGGGCTATACGGACGGCTATCTGCGCAAGAGCATCGTGGCCGACCCGCTGCGCCGGGGCAACACCGGCGATAACACCCCGGCGGCCATCACGGTGCATCTGGTGGACGGCGAGGGCTGCCGCATCACGGTAGCACCCAAGGGCTTTGGCAGCGAGAATATGAGCCGTATCCAGATGCTCAAGCCCGCCGACGGCGTGGAAGGTTTTAAGAAGTTCGTGGTGGATACCGTAAAGCTGGCGGGCTCCAACCCCTGCCCGCCCATCGTGCTGGGCATCGGCGTGGGCGGCAGCTTTGACAAGGTGGCGTATCTTGCCAAAAAGGCGCTGCTGCGCCCGCTGGATATCCCCAACCCCGACCCCTACTACGCCCAGTTGGAGCGGGAGCTGCTTACCGCCATCAATGCACTGGGCATCGGCCCGCAGGGCTTTGGCGGCAAGACCACCTGCCTTGGCCTTGCCATTGAGCAGATGCCCACCCATGTGGCGGGTCTGCCGGTGGCTGTGAACGTTTCCTGCCATGTGACACGCCGCGCCAGCGCGGAGCTGTAAGGAGGGGAGAACGATGGAATACAGACTGACTACCCCCTGCACCGCGCAGGATCTTGCCCCGCTGAAGGCGGGGGATACCGTGCTGCTTTCCGGCGTGGTGTACACCGCCCGGGATCAGGCACACAAGCGGATGATGGAGGCACTGGACAAGGGCGAGACCCTGCCTTTTGATCTGGAAGGCAGCGCCATCTATTATGTAGGTCCCACCCCGGAGCGCCCGGGCGAGGTCATCGGCTCGGCAGGGCCTACCACCAGCGGGCGCATGGACGCCATGAGCCCTCGGCTGCTGGATCTTGGCAACAAGATCATGATCGGCAAGGGCAAGCGGGATGCCGCCGTCAAGGCAGCTGTGGTGCGCAACGGCGCGGTATATCTGGCCGCGCTGGGCGGTGCCGGTGCGCTGATGGCAAAAAGCGTGCAGACGCTGGAAGTGATCGCATGGCCGGACTTGGGCTGTGAGGCGGTGCGCCGCCTGACCGTGCAGGATATGCCCCTGACCGTTGTGCTGGACGCCCACGGCGGCGATCTGTACGAGGCAGGCCCTGCGGCCTATCTGGCCACACGGTAAGGCCAAAACGCCGAGAATTGCACCCTTTGCACAAAACAGGCGCGGTGCAAAACCGGCAAAACAGCAGTTCTGTGCAGAAAAATATGGTTAGTTTAACAAAACTTGCTGCGAATTACTTGCATCAACCGCAAAAATGTGATATCCTTTAACATACGACAGAGGGTACACATCCCCTGTCGGAAAAATCCCCCAGAGGGAATAAGGCAGGAGGCCGGACAAACCATGCAGATCCACCAATCCGCAGAAGATTATCTTGAAACGATCCTGATGCTGAGCCAGCGTATGGGCAAAGTGCGCTCCATTGACGTTGTCAATGAGCTGGGTTTTACCAAAGCCAGCGTGAGCATCGCCATGAAAAAGCTGCGGGAGAACGGCTATATCGCGGTGGACGGCGAAGGCAACCTGACCCTGCTGGAGCCCGGGCTGGAAATCGCTCAGCGCATTTACAGCCGCCACCAGCTGCTGACCCACTTCTTTGTGCAGCTGGGCGTGGACGAGCAGACCGCAGCCGAGGACGCCTGCAAGGCAGAGCACATCCTCAGCGAGCAGACGCTGGAAAAGATCCGCGAAAGCGCCCTGCGCAATGATGCCGCCCATCCGCAGGCAAAGTGATATGATTCCAAGAGACACCGGAACGCCGAAAGACGTTCCGGTGTCTTTTTTTGTATGAAATTTTCAGTTTGTGTTGCATATCTGTTACGGATTTGGTACAATAAATCTGTGCGGAAAAGGAACGTTGGAAGAACGGAAAAGGGTCGGGACGGCGCAAAGCCGCCCTAGGGTAAAGGAGAGCGTTGCGGCATGGATGCGATTGCCCATACTCAGGTCAGTGCGGTCTGTCTGGTCACGCTGGCGGTCTTGCTGCGGGCGCAGCAGAAAATGCGGGATAAAAGTCTGCCCGGGCGGCTGTTCACGGCGCTGCTGTGGTCTGCCGGGGCGCTGACGATCGTAGATCATGGCAGTGCGCTGGCGCAGCTGGGCGCGTGGCAGGAGTTGGGCATCCCCCTGACCTACCGGCTGAACGCCGGGGGCAGTATTCTGTTTTATCTGCTGGCGGCGTGTTGCTGCTTGCTGGTGTTTTTGTATGTAGAGGCAGAGCTGGGGCATACATGGATGGAGGACGGCCGCAGGCTGGCGCTCAGCGCCGCACCGGTGGCGCTGCTTTTGCTGGCGCTGCTGACAGCGCGGGACGAAAACGGCTTCTGCTATCTGGACGCAGAAGGGCTGCGGGGCAGCACCCTGTTCTGGGGGGCGAAGCTGGTGGGGCTTGCCTATCTGGCGGCGGCCTTTCTCCGCTGCAGCTGGACGCTGAGCAACTGGAAGCAGGAAACACCCAAAGAGGAACTGAAAACCCTACTGTTGCTCGCGCTTGCGCCGGCGGCAGGCTTTTTGCTGCAAGGCTGGCTGCCCGGGCGCGGGCTGCTGTGCTGCGGCATTACGCTGGGGCTGGTGTGCGTGTATGTGCTGGTGTTGCAGACCAAGTTCACGGTGGATACCCTGACCGGCGTCAGCAACCGCATCGTGGCGCTGCGGTATCTGGAAAGCGAACTGCCCTACTACCGCCGCCACCCCAACCGCTCGCTGCATTTCCTCATGATGGACATGGATCATTTCAAGCACATCAACGATGAGTACGGCCACTTGGAGGGCGATGCCGCGCTGGTGCTGCTGGCGGGCATTTTGAAAAAGGTGTGCGCCAACTACAACGGCGTGCTGGCGCGCTACGGCGGCGATGAATTCTGCATCGCCTGCGGCTGCAACAGCGTGGAGGTGCGCACCCTGATCGCCTCCATCCAGCGAGAGCTGGACGCCGCCAACGCCGCCTCCGGCAAGCCCTACCAGATCGAGATCAGCATCGGCTGCGCCCGTCTTGAGCCGGACATTGCCACCGTGCACGACCTGATCGATAAAGCCGATCAGGAGATGTACCACCTCAAGACCCGCAAGCGCGGCGCAGCCCCTGCAGAGAAACAGGGCTGAACAGTTGTGAACTTACTATCACACGATAAATGCCGTTTGCCTTTACGGCCTTTCCCGTGAAAAATGCAATACCGGAGCGTCCGCAGACGCTCCGGTATTGCTCTATATAAAAATAATTTTTCCGCTGAAGATGGCCAAAGCAAAGCGGAGGCCATTCAAAATCGTCCCGCCCGCGCTTTCTAAACGTTTTTTACCCTTCTGCCCTTGCATCCCGGGGTGGAACGCGGTATTCTTATAGAATAGACCGGAACCGCGACAGCACAGGGGAGGGAGACTACATGGACGCACAGGAGATCCGCACATTGCTGGGCAAGTCTATCTTTGAGCGGGCGCAGAAGTACCGCAAGCGTATCCTGCAAAGCAGCTGCACCACCAACGAGGACGGGGTGCGGCACCTGACAGCGCTGGTGCAGGGCAGCGGGCCGGACTGCTATTATACGCAGGTCTGGCTGCGGGAAAACGACAGCTTTGTCAGTGCCTCCTGCGACTGCCCCTATAACCAGAACGGCGACGGCACCTACTGCAAGCATATCGGTGCGCTGCTATTACAGGACGCGGAAAAGAACCCGCCTGCCCCGGAAAAAAAGCCGGAGAGCATCCCCGGGGTGCAGCGGGGCGTGGCAGGCTTGAGCACCGAGCCCCGCAAGGACAGTTACAGCGCCGGGCTGGATATGCTGTTCGGCCGCAAGTGGCGGGGCGAGGAGCCGGAGACCGACTATGAGGCCCAGCTGCTGCTGAAGCGCTACCAGCGGGAGGATGCGCAGCCCCAGCCCCAGAACGCCGCCCAGCGCACCGGCTTTGCTCTGCTGGAACCGGAGCTTACGCCGCACAATGGCCGTATCTGGCTGCGGCTGCGGGTCTCGGACGGCATCGGCGGGCGGCAGTATCTGGTAAAAAGCATCCCGCAGTTTCTGGATGCGATAGAGCGGGGCGAAAGCGTCAGCTACGGGAAATCGCTGGCCTTTGTGCACCGGTGGGACGCCTTTGCTCCGGATGCACAGCAGCTGCTGCGGCTGCTGCGCCGTCAGGTGAGCGCCCGGCAGGCGTTTGAAGCCGAGGGTACCATGCGCTCCGGCTGGGAGAAAGGCCCGGCGGGCGGTCTGCCGTTGACCGGCGAGGGACTGGATGCCCTTGTGGAGCTTTACGCCGCCGAGGGCGTTGTGGGCGGCTATACCCTTAAAGAGGGGCTGCCGGTCATCAGCCTGAAGGTGGAGCGCCGCAAGGGCGGCGTGTAGCTGAGCTGTACCCCGGTGCTCCGCGGGGTGCAGGGGCTGGACTATGCCTATCTGCTGGGCGAAAGCACCCTCTGGCGGATGCAGCGGGAGGAATGCCGCCGGGTGCTGCCGGTGCTGGATACCTTTGGCGGGCGCAGTTTGTTCTTTACCAGCGCGGACGCCGCCGCCTTTTGCAGCTATGTGCTGCCGGAGCTGGGCAACCGGGTCAACATCGTGGACCCCGACCGGCTGCTGCTGAACCAGATTCCGCTGGAACCGGTGGTGCAGTTTTATCTGGATGCCGACCGGGGGCTTACCGTCACGGCGTACCCGGTCTTTCTGTACGGAGAGGACAGGGTGGCCCCCGGCGAGCCGGTGCCGCCCGATCTTTTGCGGGACGCCCGCACCGAGAACCGGGCAAAGCGCCTGCTGGAAACCTATCTGGAACCCGAGACCGGCAAGCCGGGGCATTACAGCATTTCCGGGGAGGAGGCGCTTTTCCAGCTGCTGGAAGAGGGCATTCCCGCCCTGCTGGCCATGGGCGAGGTGTACCAGACCGATGCCTTCCGCAACCTGCAGGCCGCCCCGCCTAAGATCTCGGTGGGGGTGTCGGTGCACGGCAGCGTGCTGGATTTGGAGGTGGACACCGGCGCCTTCCCGGTGGAGGAGCTGCGGGAACTTTTGCAGTCCCTGCACCAGAAAAAACGCTACCACCGTCTGCGGGACGGCAGTCTGCTGCGGCTGGATGACAGTCTGGAAGGGCTGGACGAGCTGAACGACACGCTGGAGCTTTCCGGCGCAAAGCTGAAGGACGGCCACGCCGCTCTGCCGCTCTACCGCGCCCCCACGCTGGACTGGGCGCTTTCGGGGCAGAACGGTCTGCGGTTCGACCGGGACGATGCTTTCCGGCGCATCAGCCGCAGCTTCCACGCCGTGCGGGACAGCGAGTATACCCCGCCGCTCTCCCTGCAAAAGACCCTGCGCAAATACCAGCGGGATGGCTACCGCTGGCTGCGCACACTGGATGGCTACGGCATGGGCGGCATTCTGGCCGATGATATGGGTCTGGGCAAGACCGTGCAGGTGCTCAGCTACCTGCTGGCCATGAAGGAGGGCGGGCAGCGGCTGCCCAGCCTTATCGTCTGCCCGGCGTCGCTGGTGCTGAACTGGCAGGAGGAATGCCAGAAGTTCACCCCGCAGCTGCAAAGTGTTGCCATGGACGGCGATGCCGCCCACCGCGCCGCGCTGGTCGATGGGTGGGCGCAGGCGGATATCGTCATCACCAGCTACGATCTGCTGCGCCGGGACGAAAAACTGTATGCCGGGCAAAGCTTTTACGCCTGCATTCTGGACGAAGCGCAGGCCATCAAAAACCACACCACCCAGAAATACAAGGCGGTGTGCCGGGTGAACAGCCGGGTGCGCTTTGCCCTGACCGGCACCCCGGTGGAGAACCGCTTGGGCGAACTGTGGAGCATCTTCTCCTTTTTGATGCCGGGGTATCTGCCCCCCTACAAGACCTTCTGCGCCCGGTTTGAAAAGCCCATCGTGCAGGACGAGGATGCCAACGCCGTGCGGCGGCTGAACCAGTTCACCGGCCCCTTCATCCTGCGGCGCATGAAGTCCGAGGTGCTGCGGGAGCTGCCGCCCAAAACGGAGAATGTGCGCCGCGTTGAGTTGGAGACCGAGCAGCGCAAGCTGTATCTGGCAGCGGTGGTGGACGCCCGGGAAAAGCTGCGGGCGGCAAAGCCGGAGGACAAGATGACCGTGTTTGCCGTGCTGATGCGGCTGCGGGAGATCTGCTGCGATCCGCGCCTCGTAGCGGACAACTGGACCGGCAGCAGCGCCAAGCTGGAAGCCTGTCTGGAGCTTGTCACCGAGGCGGTGGCAGGCGGGCACCGCATTCTGCTGTTCAGCCAGTTTACCTCCATGCTGGAACTGCTGGCAAAGCGGCTGGACGAGGCCGGGGTGAGCCACTTCACCCTGCAAGGCTCTACCCCGAAGCCGGTGCGTGCCGAGCAGGTGCGCCGGTTCAATCAGGGCGAGGCGGACGTCTTTCTGATCTCGCTGCGGGCGGGCGGCACAGGTCTCAACCTGACCGCCGCCGATATCGTCATCCACTACGACCCGTGGTGGAACCTTGCCGCGCAGAATCAGGCCACCGACCGTGCCTACCGCATCGGTCAGCGCAACCCGGTGCAGGTGTATCGGCTGATCGCGCAGGACACCATTGAGGAAAAGATCGTGGAGCTGCAACAGGCCAAGCAGTCGCTGGCCGACACCGTTACCGGTGGGGCAGACGGCGCGATTTTGTCCATGAACCCCGAACAGCTGTTGCAGCTGCTGGGAGAAGAAGCATAAAGGAGTGTATCCATCATGAAGGTTTGGGATCTGCATTGCGATACCCTGTACGAACTGCGCCGCGCCGAAAAGGCGGGCGCACCCAAAAGCTTTTTGCACAACGATCTGCATATCGACCTTGAAAAATTGCAGCAGGGGGATTATCTGCTGCAATGCTTTGCGGCCTATGTGGATCTGGCCGACCCCGCTCCCGGGGCCGACCCGCTGGTAAGCGTGCTGGAGGAGATCGACATCTTCAAGCGGCTCATGGCAGCTTACCCGGAAAAGATCGCCCCGGTGTACACCGCCGCCGACCTTGAGCGCAACCGCGCCGAGGGCAAGTTCAGCGCCATGCTGACGGTGGAAGAGGGCGGCTGCTGCAAGGGCAGTCTGGGCGTGCTGCGGCGGCTGCAGGAGCTGGGCGTGCGCATGATGACCCTGACATGGAACTACCCCAACGAGCTGGCAGCCCCCAATGCAAACCCCGGCGGGCCGCTGGTGCCCAACACCGAAACCGGCCTGACCGAGCAGGGCTTTGCCTTTTTGGAGGAGATGGAAAAGCTGCACATCACCGCAGACGTGAGCCACCTTTCCGATAAGGGCTTCTGGGACATTGCAAATCACAGCACCCGCCCCTTTGCGGCAAGCCACTCCAACTGCCGTGCCCTGTCACCCCACAACCGCAACCTGACCGATGAGATGATCCGCGCACTGGCGGAAAAAGGCGGCATTGCAGGGCTGAACTACTGCGCTTCCTTTGTGGACGCAGACTCGGCACACCCGAAGCTCTGCCGCAGCACGGTGGAGCGGCTGGCAAAGCACGCCGCACACTTCAAGCAGGTGGGCGGCATTGAGGTCATCAGCCTTGGCAGCGACTTTGACGGCATCGGCGGTCAGCATGAGTTGGAAACGGCGGCAGATATGCCGCTGCTGGCCGAGGCACTGCGCCGCGAGGGCTTTACCGAGGATGAGGTAGAGGCCATCTACTGGCGCAACGCATACCGCTTCTTTAAAAACAATCTGTAATAATAACTTCTAAAATTGCAAAAAGTGCCCGGAGATGCCCTGCTGTGCGCGGGTATCCCGGGCTGTGTATTGCCCTGCGAGGGGAGATTTTATATGGTCTGAGGCGCGCGTCCCCTGAAAAAGAACAAACGACTTGGAAAGATAAGAGGAATTATAACAATGGGTATCACGATCTCGCCGTGGATGATGGCGTTTCTCATGCTGATGACCGGCTTTGCAGGCTTTGTGGATTCGGCAGCCGGCGGCGGTGGGCTGATCAGTCTGCCTGCCTATCTGTTCGCCGGGCTGCCGCCCCACTACACCTATGCCACCAACAAGTTCAGCGCCGCCTGCGGCACTACCTTTGCCACGGCAAGCTTTTTCAAAAGCGGTGCCATGAACGTGAAGGTGGGCGTTCTTGCAGCCATCGGCAGCTTTGCAGGCAGTGCGCTGGGTGCGCACATCGTGCTGCTGCTCAGTGATGAGATGCTGCGCACCATGATGTTCATTATCCTGCCGGTGGCAGCGGTCATCATCCTGTGGCAGCGCAAGCTGCCGGACGAGAACCGGGACGACGGCACGCTGGACCTGAAAAAGACCCTGCTGGCGCTGGGCATCGGCTTTGGCATCGGCCTGTACGACGGCGTCGTGGGCCCGGGCACCGGCACCTTTGCCATCATTGCCTTTACCACCCTGATGGGCTTTGACCTGCGCACCGCCAACGGCAACGGCAAGGTGCTCAATCTGGCCAGCAACTACGCCAGCCTGTTCACCTACCTGATGAACGGTCTGGTAGTGTTCCACGTTGCCATCCCCTGCGCCGTCAGCAACATTCTGGGCAACCTGCTGGGCTCCCATTTTGCCCTGAAAAAGGGTGCCCGCTTCATCCGCCCCATGATGCTGGTGGTGCTGGTGCTGCTGCTGGGCAAGCTGATCTCGGACGCGGTGCTGTAAGGGCAAGGCGGGACATTTTCGCGGGTACAAAAAATAAGCCGGACAGCCCGCGGGCTGTCCGGCTTGTTTTTGCGAATAGGTTTTATTCCAGCACCAGCTCTTTATCAAAGAACGCGATGCCGAAGGCGCCGGGGCCGGTGTGGGTGCCGATGACGCAGCCGATCTGGCGCACCAGCGGTGCGTCCAGATGCAGGTTGTCCTGCAGGTAGGTCAGCAGCGGCTGCAGCTCCCGGTGGTTGACGGTGTAGCCCAGCAGCGGGGTGTAGCCCGGGTGGATGCCGCCCATCTCGTCGATCTTTTTGAACAGCGCCACATACACGCCGGGCAGACCGCGTGCCTTACCGGCCAGCGCCACCTTACCCTCCATGACGGCGAGGATGGGCTTGATGCCCAGCATACCGCCCGCCACAGCTGCGGCAGCGGACAGTCTGCCGCCCTTGCGCAGATACTTCAGATCGTCCACGGCAGCTACCAGATGCAGGTGCTGCTTGGCCTTTTCCAGATCGGCGGCGATCTGGGTGATCGTCTTGCCGGCGTCCCGCAGCTGCACAGCCAGCCGCACCAGTAAGGACTGCCCCAGACAGACGTTCTCGGTGTTCACGAACACCACATTATCCACGTTGGCAAGGTCGGCGGCCAGTCTGGCGCACTGACCGGTGCCGGACAACGCATCGGACAAAAAGATGCCCAGCACCTCGTCTCCGGCGGCAGCGGCGTCCAGATACAGCCGCTCGAACTGCTCCGGGCTGGGCTGGCTGGTGGTGGGCAGCTTGCGGCAGGCTGCCAGATGGGTATAGTATTCGCTGGGGGTCATGTCGATGCCGTCCCGCAGGACGGTGCCGTCCTCCAGCGTCACGTTCAGGGGGATCACGGTCACGCCCAGCTGCTGCGCCTCGGCGGGCAGGATGTCGCAGGCGGAATCGGTGAGGATACGGATCATAATAATACCTCCGGTCTACCGGTAAAATACAGTATATACGACGCTTTCATCAAAAAGGTTGGAAATCATTATACCACCATTTAGGGCGATGTGTCAATGATTTGCATAAATTTGCCGCGACAGAACGCCCAAACCTTGCGCACCCGGCGGCAGATATGGTACTATAACCGGGAACGAACCATAGCAGGAGGAGACCGATCATGCACAAGCTGAACCCCCGCACCGCCGCGCTGCTTTCGGCCTTTGGCTGGGCGGTGGGGTATCTGCTGGCGGGCAAGGTGCTGGCGGTGCTGCTGCCCGTGCCGCCCGGCGGCGCGGCGCGGTTTTTCCGGGTCTGCCTGCTGGCTCCGCTGGCGGAGGAAGGGGTGTTCCGGGGCGCGGTGCAGCGCCGGGCGCAGCCGCTGGGCAGGGGACAGGCCATTCTTTTGCAGGCGGTACTGTTCGCCTTGCAGCATGGCAGCGCTGCCGCCATGGCCTACGCGCTGGTGTGCGGGCTGGGGCTTGGATGGCTTGCCGACCGCACGGGGCATCTCTGGCCGGGAATGCTGCTGCACAGCGCAAACAACCTGCTGGTGCTGGCGATGGGATGAGAGGATGGAATACATGACCGACTTTGAACTGATGGGTCTTGCGCTGGAAGAAGCCGCCAAAGCCGCCGCCTTGGGCGAGGTGCCGGTGGGCGCGGTGGTAGCGCGGCACGGCGAGGTGGTCGCCACGGCGCACAACACACGGGAGACCGAGAAAAACGCCCTGCACCACGCGGAGCTGCTGGCCATTGATGCCGCCTGCAAGGCGCTGGGCGGCTGGCGGCTGTGGGAGTGCGAGCTGTTTGTTACCTTAGAGCCCTGCCCTATGTGCGCGGGCGGCATCATCAACAGCCGTCTGCGCCGGGTGGTGTACGGTGCTGCCGATACCAAAGCCGGGTGCTGCGCCTCGGCCTCCCGCAGCCCCTTTTCCACCACCGGATGGTGGTTGAAGG
>ENA-UALZ01000562-UALZ01000562.1-human-gut-metagenome-genome-assembly--contig:-NODE-562-length-13537-cov-23.827622_pt1 | contig 13537 bp, 8 predicted proteins | sample MGYA00243706_ERZ654482 | MGnify/ENA primary metagenome ERZ654482 (study PRJEB26926, sample SAMN06164785) | human gut metagenome | biome: ENVO:00009003; feature: ENVO:2100002; material: ENVO:00002003...
GTGTTAGCAAAGTTAATACTTTATTCCTTGCTGACACAGTTTAATTTACATCCTCTCTATAACCGGTTAATGTTTAACCTGTCCAACTTTTGGGGCGCACTTCACCTGCAGCCCTTTTCATTATAATACTTTATATTCTTTCAGCACATTGTTCTTACTGAATACTCCCGGTATTGTCCTTGAAGTTTAACTTCACTGTTTGTCCGGCAGCTACCTTAACGGCATCCTGATCATTGCCTTTACCGCGGAATAGAATCTTGCCATCAAAAACATTAAATTCAGTTTGCCACCAATCGCAGTTCTCCAATTTTACACACATACGCAAATTCCCTTCTTTGCATACCGGAGACACATACTCACCTTCTGCATTCAATTTGAATTTATCAACATCTGCCAACTGAGCATCCCATCCACCAGCTGCTGCATCACCAATCAAGTAAGGCTCCGGTTCAGAAAGAACAATCTTTCTGTTTATGCTCTTCTTATCCGCAGAAAGTGTACATATCACTACTATCTGATAATAACCTGATGTACTGATTACCAAATTAGCTCCACCTGCCGGATATTCGCCATACCCTTTGGGTTCTTCGTTTTCAGCTCCAAAGTTGTCACCAGTATCCCAGCTCATTTCATTATTGAACTTAACGCCTTGACCTGCTTCAATATAATAGATTCCCCAGAACATACCATCGTGACTATGTACCGGTATCATTTCCGGTGCATTTTCCCACTTCCAATCCCATGGTGCACCAACAACAAACATCTTTTCGGGTAACGTAGCACTTGAAGTGTCTTCTGCCGTACAAATAGCCTGAGCAGAAAAAACACCGGTGCGTAAATCCAGTTTCAATGTAACATCATAAATGCCAGCTTTACCTACAGTAAAGTTATCCCCTCCACCTTTACATTCACTGAATGCCTCGGAAATAGCACCTTTTGCGACGGCTCCCATATTTGAGTGCATCTTCACTGTTGCCCCTTGATAAGGAATATCCACGCCCCAATTATGCAAGTAACGGAACTTCATTTCTTTCTTATCCAGTGTTACATCTTTTATAGTATACTCCACAGTAGCCTGAGCTTCATTCAAAGCACCCGCCATAGCAGTTTCATCATTCCACTGCTGAGGAGTTGCATCACCAATAATACCAAAATCAGTAGGGATAACCGTGAGCTGATTATCAGCCTTATTAAAAGCTACATAATATAATCCGTCTTTCGCAACCGTGAACGGGCTACCACCTACGGTCAATCTATAAGTCGGAGCCGGAGTCGTAGCAACAGATTCTCCACTGCCATAATTGATTTCATTGCCTTCAGAATCCACCTCCAACATAGTGAAACTCCCTGATGATTTGAGCCATGTATAGATTCCTACAATATTAGTTCCTTCCGGAGCATTGTCAAACGCTGGAGTTGTCAATTGAGAGGAAGTGGCAGCCGCACTATAAATTGTAGCATCACCCGTAATATACAATCCTGTCGGAACAGCCGTAATCACCTTCCAGTTATCATTTCCTTCTTCACAACTTGTCCCTACTGCCAGTAGCAATAAGAGTGTTGCTATATATTCAAATACTTTTTTCATTTTATCAAGTATTAAATCATTAAACATTAGTAACCGTAATTCTGAGTCAACTTAGTATTCAGACTTAAAACATCTTCATGGATAGGAAACACGGTAGTATATCCGTTAGCTTCACCCTGTAGTTGAGGTCTGTCAGTGTAGGCACGTGTAAACTTACCAAAGCGTACCAAATCTTGGCGGCGCAAACCTTCCCAAGCAAATTCCCTCAGACGCTCTGCCAACAATGTTTCAAGGTTAGCTACTACATCTGTACTTGCTCCAGCGCGAGCACGAACTTCATTCAGTTCAACATTTCCACTTTCGCCATTTCTTACCTTTGCCTCACTTATCATCAATAATACATCAGCATAACGGAACAAAACGATGTCATTCGTTTGCAATTTACCATCATTGGTTGCAGCTGCATCCAGTTCGTATTTTTTCATGCGTGCACCGGCAGTTTTTTCAGAAGCCTTACCAGACATATCCAATGAAATTTCAGCAGGAAGATACTCCAAATCTGTTCCATCATCCAATTTAATAATACCTTTCGGTCCTTCTACTTTACCGGCATAATAGGTAACATCAAAACGTGGGTCTACTGCATTTGTTCCATATCCAAAAGCATCGAGAGCTTCTTTGGTAGCCGAAGAGCCATTCCATCCCCCCTGTCCATAAGCATTACCATGATTATAATGACGGGAACGGATCAAGTTATAGAACTCATTTTTATACAAATTAGGATCCATGGGAATAGTAAGAATGTTCTCTACTGAAGTTTCATTTTTCGTAGAGAAGTTGGAAGCAAAGTTATCGGCCAACTGATAGCCCAACTCTTTAATCTTAGTACCATAAGCAATTGTAGCTTCCCAAGCATTTTTTTCTGCTCCATCCACAGTAAACTTGATAGTTTTCCCATCGGGCTTTGAACCGTCAGTCCAATTATCGTCTGTATAAATTTCGGCATTCAAAGCCAATTTTGCCAATAGAAAGTAAGCAACCGGTTTCGTTATTCTACCGTAATACTCACCCGGCAAGTTGCTATGAGCATCACTCAAATCAGCTACAGATTCCTCAAGTTCTGTTTTCACAAATGTGAATACAACGGAACGTTCAGACTGTTCGACATCAGCCATTGCCGTAGTAGAAGAGGTAACCAACGGCACACGAGCAAACATATCCAACAGATAATAGTAATACAAAGCACGGAATGCGCGAACCTCGGATATATACTTGGGCACAGATGTATTTTCGGGGTCTTTCGCCAAAATTTCATTCAACTTATCCAATGATTTATTGGCTTGAGCAATTACCCTATAAAGATAATCCCATGAACCTTTTACCAAGTCGTTCTTCGTTCCCCATTTATGAAGGAATACATCCTGCCACAACCCTCCATCATACCAGTCACCACCACGTGTAGGGAGAACAGCCTCATCGGTAGTAAAAGTATTCAAGTCATAAAGACCACGGTCAGTACCTTGTAAACCCGATCCACCACCATTAGCACCTACTTGGGTATAGAGCGAAGCTACTGTATTTAAATAGAGTAGCGTAGAATTTTGATATGCCTGTTCCTCCGTAATCTGATCTTTCGGATTCTCTTCCAAAAAAGCATCGCAAGAAGACAAACCGACAGTTGCCACTGTTGAAATCAACAAGCTATATAATATATTTTTTTTCATAATATACATCTAATTAAAAGTTAACACTAAGTCCTAAAGAGTAAGTACGAGACAACGGATAGAAACGTTTGTCATCAACACCCAAATCACCACCTACGGTAGTACTGTTAATCAAAGGAGAAAGCCCTGAGTAGCCGGTAATTGTAGCCAAATTATTTACAGAGAACGTGACACGCAAGGACTTGATAGCTTTCATGTTCTTTGTATTAAGATTCCAGCCCAATGTCACATAATCAAAATGCAAATAGTCACCTTTCTCCAACCAATAGTCTGTCACTGTCTGGTCTTTAATATTCTTCTCTGGAGCTCCTTGCATTACGTTGTATGTGGGGAACTGATTCATATTCATGTAGGATAAAGAGGTACCGTTATATATTTTGTGCCCGAACGCACCATTCATTTGCACCTGAATATCAAATTGTTTATAACGGAAGCTAACATTAGCACCCAATAAAGCTTTAGGCATAGCCTGACCTGCTATATAGCGATCTTTTCCATCTGCAAGGTCAACCCCTTCAACACCATCAATGTCTTGGATGTGGTAAGTATAGTCACCAAATCCATTATCGACCAAACCGTCGCATTTAGGTAAATAGAATACACCCACCGGCTGCCCCACCATCTGATAGATAATCTGATTGTAGCCACCAATGAAGCCAGCACCATTCATGCCACCCAAATTCATATATTCTTTGGCGGTCATAGCTTCACCCATATATGTGCCATTCAACGAGAGCAACTTATTCTGTTGGAAAGCTATGTTAGCGTTGATATTCAACTCCATATCTTTGGTTTTCAGAGGAGTTCCACCCAATGATATTTCAATACCCGTGTTACGCATAGCTCCCATATTGGCAAGCAAAGTAGGATAGGTAAAAGGAGGAACCTTCACATCATAATTGTAAAGCAGGTCGGTTGTCTTTGAATTATAATAATCAAAACCCAAAGTCAAACGTTCGTCAAACATTCCCAAGTCAAAACCAACATCAAAAGTTTTCTTAACTTCCCATTTCAAATCCGGATTATAATTGCGGGTCACCCCCATAGTTACTACAGGAAGGCCATTTACTGTAGTTGTACCATTCGGACTCATCAAAGGCAAAGACATATAGGAACTGATAGCATCCTGATTACCAGCAAGACCATAACCAGCTCTAATCTTCAAATTGCTGATAATATCAATATCTTTCATAAATTCTTCTTCAGAAAGCACCCAAGCCAAAGATGCTGACGGGAAGAAAGCCCATTTGTTGTTTGCTCCAACTTTAGAAGAACCATCTGTACGGGCGTTCACAGTTACAATGTATTTATCGGCATATGAATAATTAACACGTCCCATGAAAGATGCCAAACTCGGATTATTATAATAAGAAGTGTTATTACCCCATTTTAACACTGCACCTGCTTGCAAATTGTTATATAAAAAATCATCAGAACTAAATCCATTCACTGTAGCTCCAAAACCTGTGTTAGTTACCCTTTGAACTTCAGCCAAAGCTAAAGCATTGATGTAATGCTTGCCAAAAGCCTTCTTATAGGTCAACATCATATTCGCCAACATAGATTGCGACTTATTGTCACCACGATAAGCTTCACCACGATTACTCAACCCTGCTTTAATAGAAGTAGGGATGTACTTCTTGTTCTCCTTTACATTGTATGTATAAGAACCAAATGCACTCAATTTCAAATCATCTGTAATGCTATAAGTAATGCGTGCATTCGCATTAATAAATGCATTCGTTTCGCGGTCATCAATATCCAAACGACCTAGCGGATTATGCACCTCATTAGCATTGGCATTTTCATCCCACATTCCCGTCTCAGGATTCTTCACATTCGGGAAAGTGGGGTTATAAGAAGCAGCAGAATAAAATGTTTTTTGATAGTCATTCACATATCTGTTTTCTTTCAATGAACCAAACATGCCGAATTCTAATTTCAATTTATTATTGAACATATTTTGCATTGCATCAATCTTTGCTGTATAATTGCGCATCGTATTGTTCTTTATAATACCTTTCTGGTCAATAACGCCAATAGAAGCGCGATAATTGGAATCCTCATTTCCATTTGAGAAAGACAAACGATGATTCTGAGTATAACCGGACTGTTGCATTTCTTCTATAAAATTCGTATCATACCCTTTATCCAGGATACTGATACCCAAATTTTGAGCAGCAGCTCTATATTGACTCGCACTCAACATATCCAGATTCTTATAAACAGTTTCAATACCGAAACTTCCATCGTAACTCAAACTCTTCACACCATTTTTGCCCTTGATAGTAGTAACTACAATTACTCCTGATGCACCACGTGAACCATACTGAGCTGTTTCAGAAGCATCTTTCAATACTGTAAAATTCTCAATATCGGCAGGAGAAATGGCATTCAACATGTTCAAATCGCCAAACACACCGTCAATAATAACCAAAGGGTCATTGCCTCCGGTCAGAGAAGTAGTACCACGAACACGAATAGCGGGGGCAGCTGTAGGGTCACCACCTGTTTTTTGAATATTTACACCAGCTATTTTGCCCTTGATAGCAGCCAATGGATTAACCACTACACCTGCATTCATTTCTTCACGGCCTACTTTTTGAACGGCACCCGAGATAGTTCGCTGACTACCTGTAGCATAACCAATTACCACAACATCACTAAGTAACTGGGAGTCTTCTTGCAAAATAACATTCACATTAGGAGCTGCTTTTACTTCAGCTGTTAAGAAACCGACAAAAGAGACCTGAAGTATTGCACCACGAGAGGTTTGCAACTGAAAATTACCATCAATGTCGGTGATAACGCCATTAGTTGTACCCTTTTCCAAGACATTTGCACCGATTACCGGTTCGCCTGTCGCATCAGTAACAGTACCTTTCACGGTGATGTTCTGTGCATAAGCGCCAACTGACAAGAACAGCCCTAAAACTAGGGTAAGAATCGTTCGATAGATTCTAGGATTTACTTGCTTCATGCATTTAATAAATTAAAGTTAACAATATTAATTACCTATATATATTATTCGTAAAAATAATTTCGTACTTTTGCTTTCTAATGTCTTTCAAGTACCTAAAGCATGACGCCACAAAAATATGCTTTATTAATTTAGTAAAGTATAAAGAATGTGTAAAATGTGGGGAGCAAACAATGCAAACGATTGCATGCAGTTGCACAATACGAAAAAGTCATTTGATTTTGGCTACTTTGCACCATCATACAATGCATCTGTACACTCCACATACGGCATTCCTGCATGCTATGCATATGTTTATTCAACTGAACCACAGAACTTTTCACCGCCTAACGGCCGTAAAGCAATCTGCCAACGGCCGTCAACAAATCGCCTAACGGCCGTCAACAGATCGGATGATGGCCGTTAAGCACTACACAACATCAAGACAAAACAAAAGAAACACAAAGCTTTTACTGAAGAAATGCCATGCATGTATAAACCAAGCAACATACTTTCAGGATATGAATAACGTGTCTGCACAATATTAATATGCCATTAACACGATATTAACAAAATGGCCGACATGATATTAACTTGTTACATTACAACAAGTTAACATCATATCGGCCCTAAAAACAGAGGTGGAAGCAAAATTTGCTTCCACCTTTTTCTGTTGCTTCCACCGCACCTCAAACACCGATGAACAAAGGGGTACAGAGCAGGTGTGGTAGAGTGGAAGCAAATAGTGCTATTTATTTCTCTGAAGTATAAAGTACCAGCTTTCCGGACTTCAATCCTTTAGCCCTTGCCTCAAACACAATCTCACCGGCTTGCTCGCCACTCTGCACAATAGCCGTCAGCTGACCGCTGAAAGCCGGCATCTTGGGCAAATGGAACAAATCGAGGCTGGTAGCATCTCCATTGGCAGCAGCGCGATATTTTCCGGCACCCTTCACCGAGAAATTTACCATGCGGCTGTCTGCCGGACAAAGGTTACCGTCCTTATCCACGACACGGACTGTGATATATGCCAGGTCCTTACCATCGGCAGACAAGCGGGTGCGGTCGGCAACCAGCTCCAGATGATGGGGCTTGCCAGCGGTACGAATCACCTTTTCTTCTGCAGGCTTGCCGGAAGCATCATAAGCCACCACTTTCACTTCGCCCGGTTCATAAGGAACATCCATCCACATCAAGCGATAGCGACGCTGCAAAGCAAGGGAGTCCCGGCCTTCCAAAGCACGGCTTTCATCAGCAGTAAGTTTCCGTTGTTTGCCATAACTCTTTCCGTTGACGAACAGTTCGGCACTGGGATAGCTGGTGTAAACAAAAACCGGAGTATTCTCCCCTTCCCTGCCCGGCCACGTCCAGTGCGGAAGGACATGCAAGGTATTTGCCTGCTTGTTCCATAGGCTGCGGTACAGATAGAAACGGTCTTTGGGGAGGCTTGCCAAGTCTATGATACCGAAAACGGAGCTGTGGCTGGGCCAGGAATCCGTACTATAAGGAGAAGGCTCACCCAAATAATCAAAGCCCGTCCAGACGAACTGTCCGATTGTCCAGTCATAATCATCAGCCAAAGCAAAATCCTCATCGGGAAGATTCGACCAGGAACAACACTCCACATCATAACCGGAGCACTGATGGTCATCATACATCACACTGGCACCCTTCTGTACGGGAAATTTATAGACACCACGAGAACTTACAGTGGAAGCCGTCTCCGAACCGAGCACAATATTCTGTGGAAGAGTCTCATAAGACTCCACATAACGGTGAGCCCGATAATTAAGACCGGGTACATCAATCATTGCCGCAAACCCGTTGGCAAGCACGCAAGTTACCTGGTCCATACCGCAAGTAACGGGGCGTGTAGGGTCTTCGCGATGGCAAATATCCTGCAGGAAAGAAGCCACTTTGTAGCCCTCGGGACTACATTGGGTAGGAACCTCATTTCCTATACTCCACATTACCACACAAGGATTGTTCCGATAATGATGCAGCATGTTTACCATATCCTTTTCTGCCCATTCGTTGAAATAGCGGTGATAACCATTCTCACATTTGGCAATATCCCATTCATCGAAAGGTTCCAACATCATCATAAAGCCCATCTCGTCACAGAGTTCCACCAATTCGGGTGCAGGCATATTGTGGGAGGTACGGACTGCATCACATCCCATATCCTTCAATAATGTCAACTGACGGCGAAGAGCAGCCACATTGACAGCCGCACCCAACGGGCCCAAATCGTGGTGATTGCATACCCCCTGGAATTTACGGTGCTTACCATTCAGGAAGAATCCCTTATCAGCTATAATCTCAATGCTGCGGATACCAAAACGCGTGGTATATTCGTCAGTCTGTTTGCCATCTACATAAATCTTAGATACTGCCTTATATAAATAAGGTGTCTCAGGAGACCACAGAGACGGAACATTTATCAGAAAATTCTGCTCAAATGGCTGTCCGTGATTAATTTTCCGGCTATTATCCTTACGGGCTACTATCTTACCGTCCGGCGCAATAATATCAGTAGAAATACGAACATCCGCATCACCGGCATTCCGTATTGTAGTACGCAGACGCACGGAAGCGTATTCAGCAGAAACATGCGGTGTGGTGAGCTGTGTACCCCAAACCGGAACATGAACACGTTCCGTAGTAACCAGGTGGACATTGCGATACAATCCCGCCCCCGGATACCAACGGGAAGACTGGGGCCTGTTTTCCAGACGGACAGCCAGCACATTGTTTTTACCGTCGGCATTCAGCAAACCGGTAACATCGCAATGAAAAGAGTTATATCCGAAAGGCCAGAAACAAGCTTCTTTCCCATTGACATAGACCCGAGCCTCACTCATTGCACCGTCGAAAACCAGAGTGACCTGCTTGTCGGCAGGAGCATCAAAAGCCGTACGATACCAACCGACACCCACATAAGGCAACCCTCCGGTACGCCCGGTCTTTACGGAAGCTTGCTTTTCAAGGTCTTGCGTAACCGCTACCTCCTGCAAATCGTTGTTGCGGTCGAACGGACCAAAGATGGCCCAATCATGAGGAATGGTCACTGTTTCCCACTTACTGTCGTCGAAATTTGTTTGTGTTGCTTCGGGAACATCTCCCTTGGTGAACTTCCAGTTCTTTTCCAACAATGCTTCTGTACGCTGCGCCATTGCCGCCAAGGCAAAAAAGGCGCAGCAGGAAAAGATAAGTATTGTCTTTCTCATTCTTCTTTAAAAGATTTTGTTAATATAATTATTTAAAAGCATCCATTATCACAGTGGGGCGGCCGTCTTCAGTGAATGCCCCCAGCCGATATTGGTTCGGCCTGCATTCCGGTTCCCAGTAGAACACGCCCTTGCAGCGTCCGCCGGTATTCTCCTTGCACTCTTTCAGGATACGTGCCAGTTGGCGTTTCCCTTCTGCCAGCACGGAAGCACTTGCCAGATTCCCTTTGTCGTCGGCACACTCCATACCGGTTTCCACCACCATCACGTCACAGTTGTATTTCCGGGCTACACTATTAATATTGGCAATACACTCGGTGATAGTTCTATCAGCTGTATATTCCTTGTACTCGAGCATCGTCCAGTAAGGATAGAGCGACATGCCTATCATATCCCACTTACCGCCATTGGCTTTCAGTCCATTAAAGAACCAGGTATACAATTCGTTGTCATATCCATTGTCCAGATGGACGATGACAATGGCATCGTCGAAGACGGACTTTACCGCATCGTATCCTACATTGATAAAAGCAGCCAGGTTGGCAAAGTTCTTACGGTATTTCACTTTCTCGGAAGTGCTGTTGGAACCCTTTACATCACATTCCCTCACATCATAGGACGCACCACTCAATGCAGCATCTTCATCCCAGAGCATCCCCGGACGGATTTCATTGCCTACCTGAATCCACTTAGGAGTAACTCCTGCCGTTTTCAGCGCATTAAGTACATCGGCAGTATGGTCGGCGACGGCTTTCTTCAAGTCGGCCAAGTTCAGTCCTTTCCATGCAGCAGGCTTATGCTGCTGTCCAGGGTCGGCCCACCAGTCACTGTAATGGAAGTCTACCATTACGTCCATGCCCAGCTCTGCGGCACGCTTGGCTTTCGTCACCAAATCGGCCGTATTGCACCAGTTATCGTGTTCTTTGGGATTGACCCATACTCTGAGTCGAACTGCATTCAAGCCCAAATCCTTCATCAGCTGGAAACAATCGGTCTCCACACCGGAGGTATTGTAAAATTTCATACCCTTATGTTCCATCTCCGTCACCCAACTGATGTCGGCACCTTTAGCAAAGTCCGTAGCCAGAGGTTCCTCCTTATCGGGAATTCCACCGGCGTTGGGGTCTGTCTCATTATTGCTGCTGCATGCAAATACGGCAAAGGCAATACAAAAAAAGAAAGTCAAAAACTTCATGTGTTTCATGGCGTTATCATCATTAATTGCGTACTGCAAATATAAGCATTTAGGAAATATAGAACTACATATCACCTTAATTTGTCAAAATACGGGTGTCCGCAATCGTTTGCACAAACTTACAACCCGATAAACCTCAACGAATAAGCACAATTTACCATATTACGTTATTTTTGCAATCGGATTAGGGAAGTTTACCTTATCTTTGTCCTCAAAACTATACCATGAATAAACCGCAGATTACCATCAAGGATATTGCCCGGGCGCTGAATGTCTCCCCTTCCACCGTGTCAAGAGCGCTGAAAGACAATCCGGACATCAGCAAGGAAACTCGTGACCTTGTCCATGCCTATGCGCGCGAACATAACTACAAGCCCAATGTACTGGCCGTAAATCTCCGCGCAAGCCGCAGCAATACCATCGGCGTCATTGTCCCCCAACTGGTACACCACTTCTTTTCCTGCGTATTGAGCGGAATTGAGAAAGCGGCGGCAAATGCCGGATATAATATCATAGTGGCGCAGAGCAGCGAATCGTACGAGCAGGAAGTGAAGATTGTGCATTCTTTCCTTGCCGCCCGTGTCTGCGGAGTCATCGCTTCACTTGCCAAGGACACTTCCCAATACGACCATTACCAGGAGCTGCTGAACAACGATATTCCCATTGTCTTTTACGACCGTATATGTACGGGGCTGAAAACCGAGCGAGTGGTGGTGGACGACTATGCCGGCTCCTTTGCAGCCGTGGAATACATGATACAGACCGGATGCAAGCGTATCCTTTTCTATGGTGCGGCTCCCCACCTAGAGATTACCAAGAATCGCCGGAACGGCTACCTGGATGCCATGAAGAAGTATAAAATTCCGGTGGACGACAGCATGATTCTGTTGTGCGACACCCGTGAACGCGCCATCTCCATCACTCCCGACCTGCTGGAAAGCGAAGACCGCCCTGACGGTTTCTTTGCCATCAACGACGAGACAGCTTCGGGCATACTGTATGCCTGCAAACTGGTCGGCGTAAAAGTTCCCGACGAAGTATCCATCTGCGGATTCACCGACGGAGCCATTGCGCAAAGCACCGACCCGAAGCTGACTACCGTGGAGCAGCATGGCGAGGAAGTAGGTAAAAGCGCTTTCAGCATTCTGACCGGAAAGCTGGAGGGAGAAGAGAAAAGCAACAACAAGATAGTACGTACCAATCTGGTGATAAGAGGAACTACGAAATAATAAAACATATTAAACCATCATGAAAGTAAAACCCGATTTAAGTTTCTGGAAGCTGTGGAACATCAGCTTTGGTTTTTTCGGCGTACAGATTGCATATGCTTTGCAGAGTGCAAACATCAGCCGTATCTTTTCCACTTTGGGTGCAGACCCGCATAATTTGAGTTATTTCTGGATATTACCGCCGTTGGCAGGTATCATTGTACAACCCATTGTGGGAGCCGCCAGTGACAAGACCTGGACACGCTTCGGGCGGCGCATCCCTTATCTGTTTATAGGTTCGTTGGTGGCCGTACTCGTCATGTGCCTGCTACCCAATGCCGGAAGCTTCGGCATGGCAGTAAGTACAGCCATGATTTTCGGACTGGTATCGCTGATGTTCCTCGACACCTCCATCAATATGGCCATGCAACCCTTCAAAATGATGGTGGGCGACATGGTGAATGAGAAACAAAAAGGGCTCGCCTACTCCATCCAGAGTTTTCTCTGCAATGCAGGCAGCCTGGTGGGATATCTCTTCTCGTTCATCTTTGCATGGATTGGCATCAGCAATACAGCTCCCCAAGGAGTAATCCCCGACTCGGTGATTTACTCATTCTACATCGGAGCGGCCATCCTTATCTTCTGCGTCATCTACACTTCGGTCAAAGTAAAAGAGATGCCGCCTGCCGAATATGCAGAGTATCACGGCATCACCGAAGAAGAGGAACATGAAAAGACCAACATGCTGAAGCTGCTCATCAAGGCTCCGAAAGCATTCTGGACTATCGGACTGGTACAGTTCTTCTGCTGGTTTGCTTTTATGTTCATGTGGACTTATACCAACGGCAGCATCGCTGCCAATGCTTTTGACGCTCCTACAGTAGAGCACCTGGTAGATGGTGTCACCAAAGTGGTACTCGACACCAAGAGCCTGCAATATCAGAATGCCGCCGACTGGGTAGGCGTACTGTTTGCCGTACAAGCCATCGGCTCTGTGCTTTGGGCCATCTGCATACCGATGTTCAAGGACCGTCGCCGGGTCTACTCACTCAGTCTTGTTCTGGGAGGTATAGGTTTCATTTCCACCTATTTTATGCACAATCCGTATATGTTGTTCATTTCCTTCCTGCTGATAGGTTGTGCATGGGCTGCCATGCTGGCACTGCCGTTCACCATCTTGACCAATGCACTGAGCGGAGGACATATGGGTACCTACTTAGGTCTTTTCAATGGTACCATCTGTATTCCGCAGATTATTGCGGCAGCTTTGGGCGGCAGTATTCTGTCCTTGTTTACTCCAAAAGGAGTACTGCCCCCCGAAATCAATATGCTTGTATTGGCAGGAGTGATGCTGATAATAGGTGCTTTCTGTGTATATTTAATTAAAGAGACTAAGGGAGAGAAATAGAATCAAGCTCCTACTTCTGCACACAGATGACACAGATAAGGCAGATGAACACGGATAAGTTTGTCTAATAATCCGTATTCATCTGCCTTATCTGTGTCATCTGTGTGCTATATTATCTTTTTTAATCCCCTCCCTTCCCCTTTCACTATTTTTGTCCTCACTTTTCTCTTTTATTTCCGCATATTGCGTATCTTTACGGCGATAACTACAGAAAACACGTCGCCATGAAAAAATACCTCAAGACCGATGAATGGAACATCATCGAAGACCAATTCCACCCCGACC
>ENA-UALZ01000569-UALZ01000569.1-human-gut-metagenome-genome-assembly--contig:-NODE-569-length-13450-cov-8.426801_pt1 | contig 13450 bp, 10 predicted proteins | sample MGYA00243706_ERZ654482 | MGnify/ENA primary metagenome ERZ654482 (study PRJEB26926, sample SAMN06164785) | human gut metagenome | biome: ENVO:00009003; feature: ENVO:2100002; material: ENVO:00002003...
ACAAAAGCGATACCATCATCTATATCGGCAAGGCCAAGCGCCTGCGCATCCGGGTAAGCCAGTATTTCCGCGAGGGCGTGCCTCACGATAACAAGGTCAGCCAGATGATCGCCCACGCCTACGCCTTTGACGTTATCGTCTGTCAGAGCGAGTTTGAAGCACTGGTACTGGAAGCCAGCCAGATCAAGGCGCATACCCCCAAGTACAACATTCTGCTCAAGGATGACAAGGGTTATAGCTATATCCGCGTCACCCGGGAGGACTGGCCGCGCCTTTCCTTCACCCTGCAAAAGGAGGAGGACGGGGCGGAGTATATCGGCCCTTACACCTCCAGCTTTGCGGCGCGGCAGATGGCAGAAACGGCCATGGATGCCTTTTTGCTGCCGCGCTGCTCCAAGCGCTTCCCGCAGGAGATCGGCAAAGGCCGCCCCTGCCTGAACGCCCATATTGGCAAGTGCATGGCGGTGTGCAGCGGCAAGATCAGCTGCGAGACCTACAATCAGGCGGTCAAAAACGCGGTGCACCTCATCCGCTACGGCAAAAAGGATATCCTGAAAACCCTCAACGAGCGGATGCAGGAGGCCTCCGACCGGCTGGAATTTGAGACCGCTGCCCTTCTGCGGGATCAGATCAATGCCATCACCAAGCTTACGGCAGGGCAGAAGGTGGTGGTAGACCCGGACGTGGAGATGGACGTGGTAGCGCTGGCCGGTACGCCGGACAGCGTGTGCGCGGCGGTGCTGCGTTTCCGGGAGGGACGGCTGACTGACAAGCGGGAGTTTTTGTTCCACGATACCTCGGATATCGATGCGGTGCGGGAGGAATTTCTGCCCCGGTACTATCTGGACGATGAACAAATTCCCAAGATCATCGCGGTGGACGCACTGCCGCCGGATGTGGACGCCTTGCAGCAGGCGCTGAACCAGAAACGGGGCAGCGAGGTACAGCTGTATGTGCCCCAGCGGGGCGATAAAGCGCATCTGGTAGAGATGGCGCACACCAACGCGGTGGAGCGTCTGGCGCGGGAGAGTGGCCGCTACGCCCGGGAGGAAAAGCTGCTGGACGAGCTGGCACAGGTGCTGGGGCTTTCAAAGCCGCCCCGCGCCATCGAGAGCTACGATATCTCCAACTGGGGCGATGGCAGCAGCGTCTGCGGCATGGTCACCTTCAAGGACGGCAAGCCCTTCAAGGCGGGCTACCGCAAGTTCAAAATGAAGACCGTGGCGGGCACGGACGACTATGCCTCGCTGGCAGAGACCGTCTCCCGCCGGGCGGCAGAGTACGAAAAATACGCTGCACAGGCCGAAAACGGCCAGCCCAGCGGCAACTGGTTCGGGCAGAAGCCGGACCTTTTGCTGATGGACGGCGGCAGGGGACAGGTGAGCGCCGCAAAGGAAGCGCTTGCCGGTACGGCGCTGGCAGATGTGCCGCTGTACGGCATGGTAAAGGATGACCACCACCGCACCCGCGCCATCGTGGACAGCGACGGGCGGGAAATTGCCATCAACATGAACCGGGGAACCTTTACCTTCATCACCGCCATTCAGGACGAGACCCACCGCTTTGCCAACGCCTACCGCAAGCAGCAGATGAAGCAGAAAAGCTACTCCTCCACCCTGACCGAGGTGCCGGGCGTAGGCCCCAAAACCGCCAAAGCCCTGCTGACGCAGTTCAAGAGCGTGGGCGCGGTGAAGGATGCCACCCCCGACCAGCTGGAAAACACTCCCGGTGTGGGCAGGCAGCTGGCGCAGACCATCTACGAGTATTTTCACGGGAAAGCATAAAAACACCCCCGGCATCCGTTTTCGTTTCGTTCGGATGCCGGGGGTGTTCTGCGTTCAGAGGTCAATTCGCATAGGAGACGGAGAAATCGCCGGTGGTGGAACTGAGGGAAATTTTACGAGAGGTATTTGCTTTGCCATCATGGATCGAGGTGCCCATAAGCCCATTGGTGACGAGGTAATAGTCCGAGGCGCTGCCCTCCAGAGTCAAGTCGGTATCACCGGTGATGACCGAGATGTTGACATCCCGAGCACCGGACAGCATACCGATCGTGCAGTCGCCCACGGCAATTTCGGCATCGAATTCCGGTGCGGACAGATGGTCAATGTGACAGCCGCCCATGGCAAGATCAAAATCTGCATCCTTCACAGTTAGGCTGTCGGCAGAGACGCTCCCCATGGCAAGTTCCAAATCCAGTTCATCCAGAGAGAGGGTGCCAAGGTCAACGTCCCCCATAGCAAGATCAATGTCCACCTCATGCAGGATATTTTCCGGAACGGTAATGGTGAGCAAAGCGCTGTCGGAATCAGGGAGAGCGTTGTATTTGGGAATATGGTAGGAAAACTCTGTGGTCCCAGCTTTTTCGCTGGAATGGGTGAGGTACCGGGTCCTAAAGCCATCAAACTGCAGCGTGATGTCAGAAGCATTTGGGTCAACAACAAAGAGAACGGTACCATAATCCAACTTCAGGGATAGCTTATCGTGGACCATCTCAGCAGAGAGGGAGAAAGTCAAGCCGTCTGAAGTGGAAACAGGAGCTGCGGGCTGCGTAGAGGAACTTTCGGCAGGCACTTCCACAGAGGAAGCAGGAATTTCTGAGGAAGGAGAAATGGATTCCACCGGCTGCACCGGGGTGGCCTTGGAGTGCTGGAAGAAAAAGCAGGCCAGCACCAGCACCGCCAGCCCGCCGCCCAGCACCATGCGCCAGCGGGAACGCGGCTTGCGGGCAGGGGATGTCGGGGCGGCAGAGCTGCCTGCCGGGCTTTGCTCGTCCAGAATTTTGCGGGCGACCTCCTCGGGGCTGCCCAGCTCCGCAATGGCGCGGGCTTCGTTTTCCGGCCCGGCGGCATCCAGATAATCTTCGTAATAACTCAAAGCGTCCTTGCGCTCGGCCTCCGGCAGGGAAGCCAGAAGCTGCTCCAGTGCAGCAAGAAATGCAGTACGGGTCATAAATCATTCCACCTCTCTGAAAAATGTGTCAATGGAAGAACGGTAGCGGCTCCACTCCTGCGCGTAAGCGGCAAGCTGCGCCCGCCCGGCGGAGGTGATCTGATAATAGCGGCGGTTGCGGCCATTGAAGGGCACATCGTAGACCGTGAGCAGCTGGTCTTTCTGCAGCCGGCGCAGCACCGGGTACAAGGTGGATTCGCTCAGTTCCAGCGTGTGGGTGACCTGTTGGGTGATCTTGTAGCCGTAGGTACCTTCCGGCTCCTGCGCCACCACGGATAGCACAATGGCGTCCAGCAGCGCGGCACTGATGGGAAAACTCATGTGGGAACAGCCTCCTTTCGGTATGATGTGTTTCTATAATATTATATATCATATAATATTGCATAAGTCAATAGATGAACGCAAAAAAGCACCGCTGCGGGTTTTCCACAGCGGTGCAAGGTTGCATATAAAGCTTAGTTTTCAGAGGAAATATCCTGTCCGAAATACTTCTCGCTCAGGGTCTTTAAGGTGCCATCGGCGCGCAGCTCCTCAATGGCGATGTTCAGCGCGTCCAGATAGGCGGTGTCCTCGCTCTTGAGCACCGGGATGGCCACATGAGAGGCCTCGGCAGTCTGCGCCACCAGCTTGAAGTCTGCGTCCGGGTGGACATTCAGGTAGTCGTAGAAGGAAACGTCCGCGTTCAGGGTGGCATCAATGCGGCCTGCGGTCAGCAGCTGGATGGTCTCCTCCAGCGTGTCGATGCCCTGCACGGTAGCGCCGTAGCTTTCGGCCAGCTCCATGTAAGTAGAAGCCAGACTGTTGGCGGTGGTCTTGCCCTTCAGGTCCTCAAAGCTGTGGATATCCTCGTTATCCTTGCGCACCGCCAGCGCAGTGTGGATGTAGCCGTAGGGGGTGGTAAAAGCGTAGGTCTTGGCGCGCTCCTCGGTCACTTCCACGCCGTTGCACACCATGTCGTAGCGGCCTGCGTCCAGACCGGCAAACAGGCTGTCCCAGTCGCTCTCCACATACTCCGGCTCCACGCCCAGCTTTTCGGCAATGGCGCGGGAGACCTCCACATCGTAGCCCACCAGCGTGTCAGAGGAATCGTGGTAGCTCCACGGCTGCCATGCGCCCTCCAGCGCCACCACCAGCTTGCCGCTCTTCTGGATGCTGTCCAGCTTGTTCAGCGGTGCGGAGCTGGCAGTACTGGCGGCGGTGTCCTTGGAAGAGCAGCCGGTCAGACTGAGCACCCCGGCTGCGGCCATAACACCCATCAGAGAAATAAAGGTTCTGCGTTTCATAAGTAAAAATTCCTTTCTGTCGTGAAAAATGCAAAAAGAGAAGTGGTTTTATTCCGTGTGGGCGATCCTGCGCAGGAAAGCCCGGGTGCGCTCCTCCTTGGGGAATGCAAAGAACTGCTGAGAGGGAGCCTGCTCCACCACCACGCCGTTTTCCATGAACACGGTCTTGGAGGAAACGTTGCGGGCAAAGCCCATCTCGTGGGTGACCACCAGCATGGTCATGCCCTCCTCGGCCAGCTGCCGCATCACGCTGAGCACCTCGCCGGTCAGCTCCGGGTCAAGGGCGCTGGTGGGCTCGTCAAAGTAAATGATTTCCGGGTCGGCGGCAAGGGCACGGGCAATCGCCACCCGCTGCTGCTGTCCGCCGGAAAGCTGGCGGGGGTAGTAGTCGGCACGGTCGGCAAGGCCTACCTTGGCAAGCATCTTCATGCCGATCTCATCCGCCTGCTCCTTGGGCAGTTTACGCGCCACGATGAGCCCTTCGGTCACATTCTGCAGGGCGGTCTTGTTGCGGAACAGGTTGTAGTTCTGGAACACAAAGGCGGTCTTTTTGCGCAGCCGGGCAATGTCGGCGCGGCTGGCATGGGCAAGGTCAAAGCTTTCGCCGTCAAACACCAGCTGCCCGGCATCGGCAGTCTCCAGAAAATTCAGGCACCGCAGCAGGGTGGTCTTGCCGGAGCCGGACGGCCCAAGAATGGCCACTACATCGCCCTTTTCCACGGTCAGGTCTACCCCGCGCAGCACGGGCAGCTCACTGGTGACCTTCCGCGCACCGGGGCGGTGGAAAAGGCCGGGTTTTGCATAGGTGCGGAAGGCTTTTTGCACATTGCAGATCTCAAGCATAGCCATAGGTGTGCACCCCCCTTTTTACTGGAAGCCGCGGGCGTTGAGCTGACGTTCCAGCAGCGCCTGCAGCTTGGTGATGACGGTACAGAACAGCAGATACACCACAGCCACCTCACAGTAGATGGGCAGGAAGATGTAGGTGCGGGCGGCTACCCGCTGCCCCGCCATGAACAGCTCTGCCACCGTGATATTGGACGCCAGCGAGGTGTCCTTGATCATGCCGATGAGGGAGTTGGACAGCGCAGGCACAGCGGTGCGCAGCGCCTGCGGCAGTACGATGCGGCGCATGATCTGCCACCAGCTCATGCCCACGCAGTACCCGGCTTCCAGCTGCCCCTGCGGCACGCTTTCCAGCGCACCGCGCATGGTCTCGGCGCAGTAGGCACCCTCGTTGAAGGCAAAGGCAATGACCGCCGCCGGAAAGGCATTCAGCATGATGCCCACGCTGGGCAGGCCATAAAAGATGATGAACAGTTGCACCAGCAGCGGCGTGCCCCGGATGACCCAGATATAGAACCGGGCGATCTGCCGCAGCACCGGCACATTGGCGTACTGCACCAGCGCCACCGCCACTGCGATGATCATGGCAAAAAAGAAGGAGAGAAGGGTCAGCGGAATGGTCATGGTCAGGCCTGCCGTCAGGATGCGGGGCAGCGCCTCCACCAGCACACTGACCGTGCGGTTGGTTAAAAGTGCTTCAAACATCGTTTTTTCCTCAAAGCTAAAAAATGCACAAGCCGGCAAAGCCCTTGCCGACTAAAGCAGTATATACCTTAAAGTAGGGTCAAAGTCAAGAGACTGAATCACCAATCCCTACAAAACCTACCAGAATACTATAATAGCATGAAATGCCCCGCAGCGCAAACGGTTTGTACAAAACGTGTGATGTGACCGAAAAATGGCATAAACTTGTTAAATATTTGTGCAATGCGGCAGATGCTTGACGCTGTGGGCGCTTTCGTGTACAATGGACATAGTAGTGCGCGGATGCGGGGCAACGGCCCGGCGCGGCGCAAATCCACCGGCAGGGGGCTTGCCCCTTGCCCGGTGCAGACACGGAGGATACGAACGTGAAAAAGTTTAGTATTGGTGTTCTGGGTGCAGGCACCTGGGGCATGGCTCTGGCACGGATGCTGACCGTCAGCGGCAACGATGTGCAGGTGTGGTCGGCTATTGAAGCCGAGGTGGACAACCTTTCCACCACCCGGGTGCACCCCAATCTGCCGGGAATGGTCATCCCGCAGGAGCTTCGTTTTACCAAAAGCATAGAGGAAGTGTGTACCGGCAAGGACGTGCTGCTGTTTGCAGTGCCGTCGGTGTTCGTGCGCTCCACGGCGGCCAAGGCGCGGCCCTATATCCGCTCCGGCCAGATCATCGTGGATGTGGCAAAGGGCATTGAGCCCGATACCTTATATACCATGACCGAGATCCTTGCCGACGAGCTGAGCCACGAGAACGGCCCCCGGGCGGTGCGTCTGGTGGCGCTCAGCGGCCCCACCCACGCCGAGGAGGTGGCGCTGGATCTGCCCACCACCATCGTTTCGGCAAGCCCGGATCTGGAGGCTGCCGAGGTGGTGCAGGAGGTGTTCAGCAACACCTGTATGCGCGTGTACACCAACACTGATATCAAGGGTGTGGAACTGAGCGGTGCTATGAAGAACGTCATTGCGCTGGGCGTTGGCATCTCCACCGGCCTTGGCTACGGCGATAACGCCCGCGCCGCTCTGATCACCCGCGGCATTGCCGAGATCGCCCGGCTGGGCGTGGCCATGGGCTGCAATGTCCAGACCTTTGCGGGTCTGGCCGGCATCGGCGACCTGATCGTCACCGCCACCAGTATGCACAGCCGCAACAACCGCGCCGGTATCCTGATCGGCAAGGGCGAAAGCCCGGAGCAGGCCGTGAAGGAAGTCGGCATGGTGGTGGAGGGCATCAACGCCCTGCCCGCCGCCATGGAGCTGGCTGAGAAGTACCATGTGGAAATGCCCATTGCCCAGACGGTGAACGCCATCGTCAAGGAGGGCATGAGCGCCAGCGACGCGCTGCGCAATCTGATGTCCCGCGACCGCAAGAGCGAGATGCCGCAGGGCTATGAGAGCGTGTGAACCTGAAATAATCGAAAAGAGGCTTCCGGAATGTCTACGGGCATTCCGGAAGCCTCTTTTATTTGGCGGGAGGTACAGCAAAATTATTAAAACTTTTTACAGAAAACAGACACAAAAGGGTAGAAGGTCGGCAAACTTTCTGCTATACTGGAAACGATAGAATTTTTGGTCAGTGCAGCCGGAACAGGGCGGCGGGCGCTGGCACTGCAAGAAGGAGGAATGAGAGATGCCCTCTACCTACGCACACCGCCGCTTTGGCGCAAATGTGCTGGACCATCTGCCCGCGCCGCTGCGGGAAAAGCTGGAGGCGCACCGGGAGCTGTACGATATCGGCCTGCACGGGCCGGATGTGCTGTTCTATTACCATGCGGAAAAGTCCACCCCGGTCGCCGCGCTGGGCAATGCCATGCACGACGAGCAGGGCAGAACGTTCTTTGACCGGGCCCGGCGGGTGGTGCATGAGGAAGCCGACCGCGAGGCGGCGCTGGCCTACGCGCTGGGCTTTGTGTGTCATTTTGCGCTGGACAGCACCTGCCACCCCTTTGTGGAGCAGTTTACCCGGGAGAGCGGTGTGACCCACTGCGAGATCGAGACTGAGTTCGACAATATGCTGCTGCGCCGGGATGGCTATGACCCGCTGACCTTCTTTACCGCCGGCCATATCCACCCCAGCGCGGCAAATGCCCGGGTCATTGCGCCGTTTTACAGGGATATTTCGGAGCAGACCGCGCTGGAAGCCCTGAAGGGGATGATCTTGGTGCATAAGGTGCTGCAGGCTTCGAACCCGGTCAAGCGCTGGGTGGTGCTGACCGGCATGAAGGTGCTGGGCAAGTATGATGGGATGCACGGCCTTGTGGCAAACCCGCAGCCGAATCCGCAGTGCACCGAGAGCAACCGCAAGCTGGATGCGCTGTACGCCAAGGCTTTGCCGCTGGCAGAGCGGCTGATCTTGGAGTATGTGGCAAAGCTGGACACGGACGAGCCGCTGGACGCCGCCTACGACCATACCTTTGGGGAATTTTAAAACCTGCACCGCCCGGCGGTGCAAGGGGAAAAGGGAAATACGATGAAAACTGAAAAATTCAAGGTGACACCGCTGGAGCGGGCATGGATTCTATACGATGTGGGCAACTCGGCCTTTGTGCTGATGATCGCCACGCTGGTGCCCATCTTCTTCAATGCACTGGCCGAGGCCGGCGGCGTGAGCAAGGTGGACTATCTGGCCTACTGGGGCTATGCAAGCTCCATCGTTACGGTGGTCACCGCCATTCTGGGACCCATTCTGGGCACGCTGGCCGACACCAAGGGCTTTAAAAAGCCCATCTTCATGCTCTGCCTTTTTGTGGGCGTCATCGGCTGCTGTGCCATGGGTCTGGCGGGCACATGGCTGGTCTTTCTGGTCATTTTTATCATTGCCAAGATCGGCTACTCCGGCAGTCTGGTGTTCTATGATTCCATGCTGGGCGATGTGACCACCCCGGAGCGGATGGACATGGTGTCCTCCCGCGGGTACGCATGGGGTTATATTGGCAGCTGCGTGCCCTTTGTGGTCTGTCTGGCGCTGGTGCTGGGCAGCAGTGCGGTGGGGCTCAGTCAGATGACCGCGCTGTCCATCGCGCTGATCATTACCGCCGTATGGTGGCTGGTGGTCACCCTGCCGCTGCTGAAAAAATACCGCCAGATCAACTATGTGGAGGTGAAGCAGCACGCCATCCGCCAGAGTTTTGTGCGCATCGGGCAGACCTTGAAGCATCTGCCGCAGGACAAGCAGGTGTTCTGGTTTTTGCTGGCGTTCTTCTGCTACATCGACGGCGTGTATACCATCATTGATATGGCCACCGCCTACGGCACGGCACTGGGGCTGGACACCACCGGTCTGCTGCTGGCGCTGCTGGTCACCCAGATCGTGGCTTTCCCCTCGGCGCTGATCTTTGGCCGCCTGAGCCAGAAATACGCGTCCAAGACCCTGATCCCGGTGTGCATCGCGGCCTATACCGGCATTGCCGTCTTTGCCTTCTTCCTGAAGAGTCAGTGGCAGTTCTGGGTGCTGGCCGTGGTGGTGGGTATGTTCCAGGGCGGTGTGCAGGCACTGAGCCGCAGCCACTTTGCCAAAATCATCCCGCAGGAAAAATCTGGCGAATACTTTGGCCTGTTCGACATCTGCGGCAAGGGTGCATCCTTCCTTGGCACCATGATTGTCAGTGTGGGCAGCCAGCTGACCGGCAGCGCCAACGTGGGTGTGGGCTCCATTGCCATCCTGTTTGTCATCGGCTTTGTACTGTTCGGCATTTCCACCCGGACGGAAGAGACAAAGCAGGCCTGACCATTTTATGAGAAAACGAAGCCTGGAGCGTCCGCAGACGTTCCGGGCTTCGTTTTTTGTTCAGAGGGGTCGCTGTACAAAATGCTGTCGGGCGGTGGCAGTACGGGCAAAATTATCATGCAAAAAATACATCCTTGAAAAAAGTGGAATTAACCTATTGACAAACTAGGTAGAACGGGATATAATGCAAACATCCAATCCACCAGTCTTGTAGGGAAATGAAACAGAGGTTCTCCGGCGGGTGGTACATAGAGGGATGGAAAAGTTTTACCGGAAGGAGGGCACAAAGATGAAGCTGATCTGGAAAGAACTGCTGCATGCGAATTATCGCTGTGGGCGAATGCATACCAACCGGGCACCGGCATCGGATGTGTACTGTATGTTGCCCTCGGCTGCGCGAATGTGCACCCGAATGTGACAGCAGCAGCTCCGGTAGACCACACTGCCCGGTGCGCCTTTGAAAACGCATCGGGATTTTTTGTACACAATAATAATACTTTTGGTATATTGAGAGGGGTAAATAACAATGCCTGAATATAAATTTGAGACCCTGCAGCTTCATGTCGGTCAGGAGCAGGCCGACCCCGCCACCGATGCCCGTGCGGTGCCCATCTACCAGACCACGTCTTATGTGTTCCGCAACAGCCAGCACGCCGCCGACCGCTTCGGTTTGGCCGATGCAGGCAACATCTACGGCCGTCTGACCAACTCCACGCAGGATGTGTTTGAAAAGCGCATCGCAGCGCTGGAGGGCGGCGTGGCAGCACTGGCTACCGCTTCCGGTGCAGCCGCCATCACCTACACCATTCAGGCACTGGCACAGGCCGGTGACCACATCGTGGCACAAAAGACCATCTATGGCGGCAGCTACAACCTGCTGGCGCACACTCTGACCCAGTTTGGCGTCAACACCACCTTCGTGGATGCCCACGACCTTGCACAGGTGGAGGCCGCGATCCAGCCCAACACCAAGGCTGTGTATCTGGAGACGCTGGGCAACCCCAATAGTGATATCCCGGATATCGATGCCATTGCCGCCATCGCCCACAAGCACGGCCTGCCGCTGGTCATTGACAACACCTTCGGCACCCCGTACCTCATCCGTCCCATCGAGCACGGCGCAGACATCGTGGTGCACTCTGCCACCAAGTTCATCGGCGGCCACGGCACCACGCTGGGCGGCATCATCGTGGACAGCGGCAACTTCGACTGGAAGGCCAGCGGCCGTTACCCCAACATTGCTGCCCCCAACCCCAGCTACCACGGCGTCTCCTTTGCGGATGCCGCAGGCCCTGCCGCTTTTGTCACCTACATCCGCGCTATCCTGCTGCGTGATACCGGCGCTACCATCTCCCCCTTCAACGCCTTCCTGCTGCTGCAGGGCACCGAGACGCTGAGCCTGCGCATTGAGCGTCATGTGGAGAACACCAAAAAGGTGGTGGAATTCCTTGCCAACCACCCGCAGGTGGAAAAGGTGAACCATCCCTCGCTGCCGGATCACCCGGATCACGCTTTGTACCAGAAGTATTTCCCCAACGGCGGCGCATCTATCTTTACCTTTAACATCAAGGGCGGCCGCGAGGAGGCCTTTACCTTCATTGATAACCTGAAGATCTTCTCTCTGCTGGCCAACGTAGCGGACGTGAAGAGCCTTGTCATCCACCCGGCCTCCACCACCCACAGCCAGCTGACCGATGCAGAACTGGCCGAGCAGCAGATCTACCAGAACACCATCCGCCTGTCCATCGGCACCGAGCACATTGATGATATCCTTGCCGATCTGGAAGCCGGCTTCGCAGCCGTCCGCGGCAAGTAAGCAGCGATTCTCTTTCCCGCAAAGGGAATGTGATCTTCCTTTTATTCCTGTCCAAGCCTCCATAAGTGTGCGACAAGACCCCCGGCGGGCAGCCGGGGGTCTTGTCATCATTAAAAAAAGTGGTTCAGAAACGCCTGTGGGCGTTTCTGAACCACAAATTATACTGCCGTTTTTCCGATTAGCGGCCGATCAGCAGGTCGCGGCGGCAGCGCAGACCCACAGAGAGGGTAGCATTGCTGCCCAGATGCCGCAGGGTGACGCGGGTGCCGGACTTCTGTCCCTCGCACAGCAGCGAGAGGTTCAGGGTGGTGGTGTTCTTCTCGGTCACCAGCACCAGCGTTTTCACACCGTTGGCCTGCAGGGTCTGCATATCCTCGATGGTGGTGCGGAAGGTAGCCACCTCGGCGGGCACATCCAGCGTCAGCACGCCGTCCTTCTGGCGGGCGGTGTACAGCAGCTGCTTGCCCAGCAGACCTTTGACGGTGTAGCGCGCCTCGGTCTTTGCGGTGCCGGCCAGCTCATCGCCGGAGATCAGCATAATGTCGCCCTGAATGGGGTTGCCCTCCGGGGCACCGTAGCCGCCGTAGCTGGGGTCTTTTTCGCCCACGGCAACGTCACCGCTGTGCAGTGCGATGTCGCCCTGCACCATCTGCTCCTGCGGGGGCAGATAGCCCTCCACGCAGGTAGAATCCACCTCGGCGGCAAATGCACCCACGCTCAGCATGGCAGCGGCGCACACCGCCACAGCGGCACAGCTCAGGGTACGGACAAACTTTTTGTTCAGCATCTTCATAGGAAATACCTCCTGAAAACGGCAGCCGCAGGGACTGCCTTGTTTTTTTTGCATCATAATTTTTTTAAACCATGGTTCAGCTGCGGCGCATCCACAATGGAAAACCGCCGTATCTGCTCTATAAACGGATACGGCGGCCGGATTATTGCAAAAGATTCAAAAATTTTTATTTTCAGGGATTTTCTGGTTTGTTTTCGGCATCATCGCGGTTGAGGATATCCATGAACTCCTCGCCGGTGATGGTCTCTTTCTGGTACAGGTACTGTGCCAGCTCGTCCAGCTTTGCGCGGTTCTCGGTCAGGATGCGGATGGCCTTTTCGTGCTGGGTCTTGACCAGCTCTACCACCTTCCGGTCGATCTCGCACTGGGTCTGAGCACTGCAGGCCAGCGAGGTATCGCCGCCCAGATACTGGTTATTCACGGTTTCCAACGCCACCATGTCAAATTCATCGCTCATGCCGTAGCGGGTCAGCATGGCGCGGGCAAGTTTGGTGGCCTGCTCGATATCATTGGATGCGCCGGTGGTGATGGAGTTAAAGGCCACCTCCTCGGCGGCACGGCCGCCGGTCAGGGTAGCAATCTTGTTTTCCAGCTCGGCCTTGTTCATCAGGTAGTGGTTGCCCTCGTCCACCTGCATGGTGTAGCCCAGTGCGCCGGAGGTGCGGGGGATAATAGTGATCTTCTGCACCGGAGCAGAGTTGGACTGCTTGGCCGCCACAAGGGCGTGGCCGATCTCGTGGTAGGCTACGATGCACTTTTCGTGGTCGGTCAGGATGGAATTCTTCTTCTGGTAGCCGGCAATGACCACCTCGATGCTTTCCTCAAGGTCGGCCTGCGTCACGCTCTTGCGGCCTGCCCGCACGGCACGCAGGGCGGCTTCGTTCACAATGTTGGCCAGCTCTGCGCCGGAGGCACCGGAGGCCATGCGCGCCACGGTGTTGAAGTCCACACCCGGGGCGATCTTCACCTTTTTGGCGTGTACCTTCAAGATCTCTTCGCGGCCCTTCAAATCGGGCAGCTCCACGGGCACACGGCGGTCAAACCGGCCGGGACGGGTCAAGGCAGGGTCGAGGGAATCCGGGCGATTGGTGGCTGCCAGAATAATGACGCCGGTGTTGCCCTCAAAGCCGTCCATCTCGGTAAGCAGCTGGTTCAGGGTCTGCTCGCGCTCATCGTTGCCGCCAAACTGGCCGCTGTTGCGCTTCTGGCCAATGGCGTCGATTTCATCAATGAATACGATGCAGGGTGCTTTTTCTTTGGCCTGCTTGAACAGGTCACGCACCTTGGAGGCACCCATGCCCACGAACATCTCCACGAACTCCGAGCCGGAGA
>ENA-UALZ01000576-UALZ01000576.1-human-gut-metagenome-genome-assembly--contig:-NODE-576-length-13321-cov-8.395145_pt1 | contig 13321 bp, 11 predicted proteins | sample MGYA00243706_ERZ654482 | MGnify/ENA primary metagenome ERZ654482 (study PRJEB26926, sample SAMN06164785) | human gut metagenome | biome: ENVO:00009003; feature: ENVO:2100002; material: ENVO:00002003...
CAGCGTCAGATGTGTATAAGAGACAGGGGGTACAGCCCTGCTCTGCGGCGGCTTTTTTGCGGCGGGCCTGCTGCCGCCGGGCAGCGCAGAGGCGTTCTTTCTGGCGTTCAGCATCCCGGCGGGGCTGGGCACAGCCTTTTTGTACCCCTCTATCCAGTCCTGCGCCCAAAAGTGGTACGCGGGGCGCAAGGGGCTGGCGACCGGGGTCATCGGCGGTGCAGTGGGACTTTCCGGCGCGTTCCTGACCCTGTTCGTCCGGGCGGCGTTGCGGGGCTTTGGCCCGGTGCAGGGGATCCGGGGCGCGTTCTGGGCGCTTGGCGCGCTCACCCTGCCGGTGTGCCTTGCGGGCAGTGCGGTACTCAGCGACCCACCGCAGAAAAAACAGCAGCCAAGCGTCAAAAACACCCTCGACCTCTCCCCGGGGCAGATGCTGCGCACAAAGCAGTACTGGTTGTGTGCGGGCGCGGTGTGCTTTTCCACTCCGGCGGTGCTGCTGTTCAGCCCCATCATCTTAAAACTGGGCATGGAGCGCGGGCTGGACGAGACTGCTGCGCTGTGGAGCATCGTACTGGGCAGTGTGGGCAGCGCTGCGGGACGGATGCTGATGCCCATGCTCAGCGACCACATCGGCCGCCGCGCCACCGACCTTGGGCTGTTTGCGGCTTCGCTTGGGCTGTCGGCGGCGTTCTGGGCGGCGCGGGGCTGGTGGGTGGTGGTGTGCTACGCCGGGCTCACCTTCTGCTACTCGGCGCTGGCGGCGGTGCTGCCCGCCCTTTCCACCGACCTGTTCGGCCTGCCCCATGCCGGGGTGAACTACGGCTTTCTGGCGCTGGGGCAGAGCGTGGGCAGTCTTGCGTTCCCTTTTGCGGCCAACCTGCTGGCGCTGGAGAACGGGCGGCACCTGCTTGCCATGGCCGGTGCGGCGGCGGGTTTTGCAGCCATTTGGGCGCTGCATCCGGTGCAGAAAGACCCGCGCTGAAACGCGCAAAAAGAAAAGGGTGCAAAAAGTTTGCTGGTGCTTACGGCAGAATTGACAAAAACTTGACGATTGTTTTGTATAAAGCGGTGGAAATGACAGTTAGCGCCGGATGACCGTAAAACCCGGCTGCACTTTTTACAGGAAATGACTTGCAAAATTCGTCCGTTTTCTCTATAATAAAATCATGCGTGGTAGTACCGGTGCAGGCGCTGAAAGAGAGCAGTGCACCCGGTTCGGATGCAAGCAGTATGGAGCAGCAGCTGTGCCGGCAGGGCGCGGCGGCGGTTTTGTGCTGCCAAAGCGACATTTGTCAAAAGGAGAGTATGATTATGACCTATTCGCAGCAAGTACAGAATATGTGCCCGATCACCAAAGGTCCTAAGCATGGTCCGGCTCCCATCCCCGAAGAGGGCGCATGGGTCAAGGCCTATGAGATCAAGGACATCAGCGGCTACACCCATGGTGTGGGCTGGTGTGCACCCCAGCAGGGCACCTGCAAGCTGTCCCTGAACATCAAGAACGGCGTCATCGAAGAGGCTCTGGTGGAGACCATCGGCTGCTCCGGCATGACCCACTCTGCTGCTATGGCAGGCGAGATCCTGCCCGGCAAGACCATTCTGGAAGCTCTGAACACCGACCTGGTGTGCGACGCCATCAACGTGGCTATGCGCGAGCTGTTCCTGCAGATCGTCTACGGCCGCAGCCAGACCGCTTTCTCTGAGGACGGTCTGCCCATCGGCGCAGGTCTGGACGACCTGGGCAAGGGTCTGCGCTCCATGACCGGCACCATCTTCTCCACCAAGGAGAAGGGCGTGCGCTATCTGGAGCTGACCGAGGGCTACATCAACAAGCTGGCAGTGGACGCTAACGATGAGGTCATCGGCTATCAGTTCGTTAAGCTGGGCAAGATGATGGAGGATATCCGTCACGGCAAGACCCCCAACGAGGCTTACGAGAAGAACGTGGGTACTTACGGCCGCTTCAGCAAGGAGCAGGGCGCTGTGAAGTACATCGACCCGCGTGAGGAATAAGAGAGGAGGAACAACTCAATGGCAACTTTTGAATCTATGGATCGCCGTATGCCTAAAATTGAGGCATGCCTGAAGGCTAACGGTCTGGAGTCTCTGGACGCTTGCAACGAGATGCTCCTCGCTAAGGGCATCGACTGCGACAAGATCGTCCGCGGCGTGCAGCCCATCTGCTTTGATAACGCTGTCTGGGCTTACACTCTGGGCACTGCTATCGCTGTGAAGCGCGGCCTGACCGACGCTGCCGAGTGCGCAGCTGCTATCGGTGAGGGTCTGGAAGCTTTCACCATCCCCGGCTCCGTTGCTGAGCAGCGTCAGGTCGGTCTGGGCCACGGCAACCTGGGCGCTCGTCTGCTGAGCGAGGACACCACCTGCTTCGCTTTCCTGGCAGGCCACGAGTCCTTTGCTGCTGCTGAGGGTGCTATCGGCATCGCCCGCACCGCAAACAAGGTCCGCAAGACCCCCCTGCGTGTCATCCTGAACGGCCTGGGCAAGGACGCTGCTTACATCATTTCCCGTATCAACGGCTTCACCTATGTGCAGACCGAGTACGATATCCCCACCCAGACCCTGACTGTGGTCAAGGAGATCCCCTTCTCCGAGGGTGAGCGCGCAGCCGTTAAGTGCTACGGCGCTAACGACGTTATGGAAGGCGTTGCCATCATGAAGAAGGAGGACGTGCAGTGCTCCATCACCGGCAACTCCACCAACCCCGTCCGCTTCCAGCATCTGGTTGCCGGTACCTACAAGAAGTGGGCTATCGAGAACGGCAAGAAGTACTTCTCCGTTGCTTCCGGCGGCGGCACCGGCCGTACCCTGCACCCCGATAACGTGGCTGCAGGCCCCGCAAGCTACGGCCTGACCGACTCTCTGGGCCGCGTGCACGGCGATGCTCAGTTCGCAGGCTCCTCTTCTGTGCCCGCACACGTTGAGATGATGGGTCTGATCGGCATGGGCAACAACCCCATGGTCGGCGCTACCGTTGCCTGCGCTGTTGCTGCAGCTCAGGCCAACGCCTAAGTCTTTCCTAAGTTTCAGCGAGGGGGAGCTGCTTTCCGAATGAGCAGCTCCCCTTTTTTTGCTGATAGATATCCGAACACAAGCAACCCAAAACAAGAAGGATGAAACAATGAAAAAGAATCAGATCCGCAAGAGCGTGGCTGCGTTGGCCATGGCGGCTGTTGTAAGCGTCAGCCTGCTGGGCTACGGCTGCGGCAGCAAGTCTGCCTCCTCCACCGCAGGCGTGTCCGGCGAGTTCACCGGTACAGCCAAGGGTATGGGCGGCGATGTTACCGTCACGCTGACTTTGACCGACGGCAAGATCACCGGCTGTACTGCCGAGGGCAAGGACGAGACCCCCGGCATCGGCACCATGGCTCTGGAGCAGCTGCCCGGCGCGATTGCCGAGAGCGGCAGCATTGCCGTGGACGGCGTGGCCACTGCAACCATCACCTCCGACGCCATCAAGGAGGCTGCCGCTGCCGCTCTGGCCGCAGCCGGCCTGAACGCTGATGACTACAAGACCGAGGTCAAGGCCGAGGAAAACAAGGCCGAGGACTCTACCATTGATGCAGACATTGCCATCGTGGGTGCAGGCGGTGCAGGTATGACTGCTGCCATCACGGCTGCTGCTGAGGGCAAGAGCGTGGTCATTCTGGAAAGCCAGCCCATGGTGGGCGGCAACTCCGTGCGCGCTACCGGCGGCATGAACGCCGGCAAGACCGTGTATCAGGATGAGAACGAGTTCGGCGAGTCCGCAGGCGTGGAAAAGACCCTGAAGACCGCTGCTGAAAAGTACGCCGACAACGCTACCATCACCGCTCTGGCAAAGACCGTCTCTGAGCAGTGGGCAGCTTATCAGGCAGACCCCAAGGGCTACTTCGACTCTGTGGAGCTGATGGAGCTGGACACCATGATCGGCGGCAAGGGCATCAACGACCCCGCTCTGGTGGAGACTCTGTGCTCCAACAGCGCTGACGCCATCGACTGGCTGGACGAGCACGGCATCACCCTGCACAGCGTTTCCAGCTTCGGCGGCGCATCCGTCAAGCGTATCCATCGCCCCGTGAATGATGAGGGCAAGACCGTTTCTGTGGGTTCCTACATGATCCCCCTGCTGCAGGAGAACTGCGACAAGGCCGGCGTGCAGACCCTGCTGAACACCACCGCTACCGAGCTGCTGACCGATGCAAACGGCGCTGTTGTGGGCGTGAAGGCTACCGGTTCCACCGGCGAGACCATCACCGTGAATGCCAAGGCTGTGGTGCTGACCACCGGCGGCTTCGGCGCAAATCTGGACATGGTCACCGAGTACAAGCCCGAGCTGAAGGGCTTTATGACCACCAACGCCGCAGGCGCACAGGGTCAGGGCATTGAGATGGCTACCGCTGTGGGCGCTGACACTGTGGACATGGATCAGATCCAGATCCACCCCACCGTGGAGGCTAACACCGCTGCCCTGATCACCGAGGGTCTGCGCGGCGATGGCGCTGTGCTGATCAACGCCGAGGGCAAGCGCTTCATCGACGAAGTGGGCACCCGTGACGTGGTTTCCGCTGCCGAGATCGCTCAGACCGGCAGCTACAGCTGGCTGGTGGTGGATCAGGCTATGGTCGATGCCTCCAGCGTCATTCAGGGCTACATCAAGAAGGGCTACACCGTGACCGGCCAGACCTACGAGGAACTGGCAAAGGCTATGGGCGTGGACGAGGCTGCTTTTGCCGAGACCATGAAGACCTGGAACGGCTACGTTGAGGCCAAGAACGACCCCGACTTTGGCCGTACCAGCTTTGCAAAGGCTCTGGATACCGCTCCCTACTACGCTATCAAGGTCACCGCAGGTGTGCACCACACCATGGGCGGCCTGAAGATCAACACCAACACCGAGGTGCTGAAGGCTGACGGCTCTGTGATCCCCGGCCTGTTCGCAGCAGGTGAGGTGACCGGCGGCGTGCACGGTGCAAACCGTCTGGGCGGCAACGCTGTGGCCGACTTTACCGTCTTTGGCCGCATTGCCGGTGCAGCTGCCAGCAAGTACGCTGCATGAGCATAAAGCCAAAAAACTCTGACACCGCCGCCCCTAAGGGCAGCGCGTGGAAGAAAAATGTGATCTTTGCACTGGTGGTGCTGGCACTGGCCGCAGGTATTTTTCTTGCGGTGCGGGCGCAGCACCCCGCCAAGGGCAGCGGCTTACAGGCCGTTGTGGATTTCGGTGACGGCGTTACCGAGACCTTGCCACTTGCGCAGGATCATGATTACCTGTACGAGGTAGGGGACTACATCGTGCACTTGCAGGTAAAGGATGGTGCCATCGCGTTTTTGGACAGCCAGTGCCCGGACCATGTCTGTGAGCAATTCGGCTGGCTGGACAAGGACGGCGCATGGGCCGCCTGCGTGCCCGCAGGGGTGTATGTGGTGGTAGAGCCCACCGCAGACGCAGAGTAAAAAAGAATAAATCAGCCGGGCCTTCGGGTCCGGCTGATTTTCTTTTTGAGGAAAAAACGGCAAAAGAACCCTCTCAGGCATCGCTGTGCGATGCCAGCTCCCCCGAAGGGGGAGCTTTTTAGCGTGAGCCGATAGTTGCAGAGAATCTCCCCCATCTGAGATTCTGAAAAGCCTGCGGGCTTTTCAGAATCCTTTTTCACAGGAAGGAGAGCAGAGAAGAGGCAGTTTGAATCGTATTATATAAAGATATGCAACTGCTCAGCGGCGCACAAAGAAAGCCATTCTTTGTTAAAAAAGTCTGAAACTTTGTGGAAATGCCGTGAAACGAAAATTGGACGCTTGTTTATCGGGGCAAAATGCGATACACTACAAATAAGAGTTTCTGACGGGTGCTTTTGCAAAAAGCACCTTGTCATAAAAGAACCTAGGAGGAACGGCAAGAATGATCTGGAACAAGTCTAAACAGCCCGCCGACCCGCAGCAGGACGCAGCGGCTGCACCCAAAAAAGGCGGTGCGGCAGCCTTTGCCCAAAAGAACTGGAAGTGGCTGGTGCCGGTGGCCATCGTGGTGCTGGCAGGCGGCTGGTGGCTGCTGAAGCCCAAGGGGGCAAAGCCCGCCAACGTGGATACTTCCTATACAGAAGCAGTGCCGGAGACCCGGGATGTCTCCAACACGCTCAGCGGCACTGGCACGCTGAAGCCTGCCAATACTTACAGCGTCAAATCGCTGGTGCCCGGCAAGGTGCTGACCGGCGGCTTTGAGGAGGGCGATATCGTGGAGGAGGGCACTGTGCTCTACACGGTGGATTCCTCCGATGCAACCACCAAGGTGGAGCAGGCAGCCATCACCCTGCAGCAGGCGCAGCGCAGCTACGACAAGACCGCCGACCATCAGTATGTGCGTGCCGAGGTGGCGGGCGTCGTCAGCAGCCTGAAGGTGAACAAGGGCGATGAGGTAAAGAGCGGTCAGGAGGTGGCCGTGGTGCGGGACAGCTCCAAGATGAATCTGGTGCTGGAGTTCCCGGCTGCGGATGCTGCTAACTTCTCGGTAGGGCAGACCGCCCAGGTGACGCTGGACGGTACTTTTGAGGTGCTGCCCGGCACTATTACCGCTGTGACCGGCACCGATGCCCTGAGCACGGGCAACCTGCTCACCCGCACTGTGACCCTCTCGGTGTCCAATGCGGGTGGTCTGACCACGGCACAGGCTGCAACGGCTACTATCAACGGGGTGAGCTCCATTGCAGCAGCCAACTTCCAGTATCAGGCCGAGCGTACCCTGACTGCGCTGGCTTCCGGTACCGTCACCGCCATCAATGTGCGGGAGGGCGGCAGCGTGAACAAGGACGATATCATCCTGACCCTCAGCGGTGAGGAACTGACAGAGTCCATCCAGTCTGCCTCCGAGACCCTGCGCGGCGCGGAACTGTCCATGCAAAATATGCAGGACGCCATGGATAACTACACCATCACCTCGCCCATCAGCGGCACCATCATCGAGAAAAATGCCAAGGTGGGCGATGCCCTGAGCACCGGCAGCGACCTGTGCACCATCTACGACCTGAGTTATCTGGAAATGACCATCAACGTGGACGAGCTGCAGGTCAGCAGCTTGAAGGTGGGGCAGTCCGTACAGGTGACCGCAGATGCCGTGAAGGATAAGACCTACGAGGGCTTGGTCACCCGTGTGTCCATGAAGGGTGATACCAGCGGCGGTACCACCACCTACCCGGTGACCGTGCGCATTGACGAGACCGATGGTCTGCGCCCGGGCATGAATGCCAACGCCGAGATCGTGGTGGCACAGGCTAAAAATGCGCTCACCGTGCCTAACGCCGCCATTGTGCGGGGCGGTTATGTGCTGGTGCGGCAGGATTCTCCCAGCGCCGTGAACGCCGATGATTCCATGAGCGCACCGGAGGGCTATGTGTATGTCAAGGTCAAGACCGGTGTCAGCGACGACAACTATACGCAGGTGACCAGCGGCCTGTCCGAGAGTGATACCATCGCCTACGACCCCAGCTCCGTGAGCAGCGACAGCTACTATGACGACGGCGGCTATGATGATATGGGCGGCGAAGTGATCGGCGGCGCCGGAAACAATGCAGACCTTGCCGAGGGCGGGGAGGAGACGCTGCCGGAGGAGACGGAAAACGGTGAAGCCCCCGCAGCGGACGCTGAAGAGCCCGCAGAGGGCATCGACCCCGCCGAGGCCGGCGCAGTCGTGGTGGATTGACGCAGGAGGGATGAATGAGCGCTCTGATCGAGTTTGATGCGGTGTGCAAGTACTACCAGATGGGCGATACCACGGTAAAGGCTGCCGACCACATCACCATGAAAATCGAAAAAGGCGAGTTCGTGGCCATCGTGGGTCAGTCCGGTTCGGGCAAATCCACTTGTATGAACATCATCGGCTGTCTGGATGTGCCCACCCACGGCACCTACCGGCTCAACGGCCGGGATGTGGGCAAGATGAACCGCAACGAGCTGGCCGCTGTCCGCAACGAAATGCTGGGCTTTATCTTCCAGCAATACAATCTGCTGCCCAGGCTGAACCTGATGGAAAACGTGGAGGTACCGCTGGTGTATGCGGGCATCTCCCGCACCGAGCGCCACATCCGCGCCCGGGAGGTGCTGGAGCAGGTGGGACTTGGCGACAAGCTGAAAAACCGTCCCAACCAGCTTTCCGGCGGTCAGCAGCAGCGCGTGTCCATTGCGCGGGCACTGGTGCGCAACCCGCCGGTCATTCTGGCGGACGAGCCCACCGGCGCACTGGACTCCCATACCGGCCGCGAGGTGCTGGGGCTTTTGCAGCAGCTGCACAAGCAGGGACACACCGTAGTGCTGATCACCCACGACAATTCCATTGCCGTGCAGGCCGACCGCATCATCCGGCTGGAGGACGGTCAGGTGGTGTATGACGGCGATTCCCACGCACCAGAGGCCATGGTGCAGCCCACCCTGCTGCCCGAAACGCCGGAAAAGGAGGAACAGGCATGATCTTTGAAACCTTCCGGCAGGCTATCCAGAACGTGTGGAGCAACAAGCTGCGCACCTTTCTGACCATGCTGGGCATCATCATCGGCGTGATGGCGGTCATCGTCATCGTGGGTCTGGGCAACGGCATGACCAAGAGCATGCGGGACAGCTTTTCCGCACTGGGCACCAACACCCTCAGCATTCAGGTGTGGGGCTACGGCTCCCGCTCCGTGTCGGTGGAGGAGATGTATGACATCTGCCAGCGGCATTCCGACCTGATCAAGGCGGTGTCGCCGCAGGTCAACTTCAGCGGCAAAGCCAGCGGTACGCTGAAGATCGGTACCACCAGCTACCGCTGGTCCAACATGAGCGGTGTGGACGAAAACTTTACCGAAATGAAGAATTACCAGATCGTTCAGGGGCGCGGTCTGCAATATATGGATATGCAGGACAACAAGCAGGTCTGCGTCATCGGCGATTACCTTAACCGCGTAGCCTTTGGCGGCAACGGTGTGGGGCAGACGCTCAAGATCGGTGCCAACAAGTTCCGCGTCGTAGGTGTGCTGTCTGCCAAAGTCAGCGACCCCACCATGCAGCAGGGCAGCGATGACGATTGCGTTTACCTGCCCTACACCACCGTGATGCGGCTTTCCAGCCAAAGCATGGTGGACTGCTACACCGCCATGATGGCCGACGAAAGCCTTGCCAACGAGGCCAAGAGCACGATGGAAGAGGAATTGATGTCGATCCTCAAGACCGAAAACGGCTACTATGTGTACAGCGCCAGCGAGTGGCTGGAGGAAATGAACAAGATGATCAACATGGTCATCGTGATACTTACCGGCATTGCCAGTATCTCGCTGCTGGTGGGCGGCATCGGCATTATGAACATCATGCTGGTGTCTGTGACCGAGCGCACCCGTGAGATCGGCATCCGCAAGGCGCTGGGAGCAAAGGAGCGCACCATTCTGGCGCAGTTTGTGGTGGAAGCAGCCACCACCTCCGCGCTGGGCGGCGTTTTAGGCATTGCGCTGGGCTATGCGGTGTCCATGGCGGCAAACAAGGTGCTGCCCATGTTCATGACCGATACCACCGTTACGGTAAGCCCCTCCTTCAACTCCATTGTGGTGGCCTTTGGCATCTCGGTGGGCATCGGCGTGCTGTTCGGCTACCTGCCGGCACGGCGCGCAGCCCGGCTGAACCCCATTGAAGCATTGCGCTACGATTGATCGCGGCGGCGTGATAAACAAAGAACAAGAGGTACGACCAATGAAAAAACGGATTCTCGCATTTCTGCTGGCGGTCAGCATTGCGGTGTCGGTGCTGGTGCTGCCGGTCTCGGCGGCCAGCATCAACAACACGGCCCTGCAGACGGCTATTACTCTGGGCGCTGTGCCCACCGGTCAGGAACTGAGCGCTAACATTACCCGCGGTGCCTTTGCCAAAATGCTGGTGTCCTTTTCCACTTACCGGGAGAGCGTAGGCGCACAGGGCACGGTGGGCACTTTGTACCGGGATGTGCTCGGCAGCTCCCAGTGGGCACCCTACATCCGCATTGCGGTGCAGCAGGGCTGGATGAACGGTTACACCGACGGCTCCTTCCGCCCGGACAACACCGTCACGCTGGAAGAGGCCTGTGCGGCGGTGCTGAAGCTGCTGAGCTATAAGACCACCGACCTGACCGGCTCCTTCCCGCAGGCACAGCTGAACAAGGCGCAGCAGATCGGTCTTCGGGATCAGCTGACCTGCACGCAGGGACAGGCCATGACCTACGAGCAGAGCACCCTGCTGCTGTACAACGCCCTGCGCGCCAACACCGCCAGTGGCAGCGCCTACGGCAGCTCGCTGGGCTTTACGGTGTCCAACGGTCAGGTGGATACTTCTTCGGTGCTGCTCAAGAGCCGCAAGGGCCCCTTTGTGGCCGCAGAGGGCACACAGCTGCCCTTTACGCCGGTGAGCGTCTACCGCAACGATAAGGCCTCTGCTTCGGCAGAGCTGAACAGGTACGACGTGTACTATTACAGCGAGAGCCTGCAGACGGTGTGGATCTACACCCGCCGCGCCGCAGGCCGCATCACGGCAGTATCGCCCAGCGCCAGCGCGCCTACCGCGCTGACCGTGGCGGGCAGCAATTACACGCTGGGCAGCTCTGCCGTGGCGTCCAAGATCTCCTCCCTGAACGGCGGCGGCGTGGGCGAAGTGGTCACCCTGCTGCTGGGCATGGACAACGAGGTAGCCGATGTGATCACCGGCGAGGAAGCCGACAGCGTGTTCTACGGCGTGGTGCAGACCGCTACCCGCAGCCTTGTAGAGGATAACGGCGCAGACGTGCTGCAAAAGATCTCGGTGATGTGCACCGACGGCATTACCCGCACTGTGAATATCGACAAAAGCCTGAACTACCCCACCGGCTGGCTGGTGGAGATCAGCGTGACCCCCGAAGGGGAACAGGTGACCGCCATCGAGTCCAAATCGGTCAGCGGCACCATCAACGACACCGCCACCGCGCTGGGGGACTATACTCTGGCCGATGACGTACAAATTCTGGATACGACATCGGAGGGGTTGGCTGGGACGGTTCGTCCCAGCCGAATAGCGGGGACAAAGCTGAACGCACTGGCCGTGCGCTACTATACGCTGAATGAGCAGGGACAGATCGACCGCCTGATCCTGAACGATGTCACCGGCGATCTGTGGAAATACGGCGTGCTGGACGATGTGAAGAATCTGGCCTTCAACGCCAGTTCCATTCTGGGCACCCTGACCGGCAGTGGCTCCTCCGGCTCGGGGGATAGCTCTTCCGGGAACGGTTCTTCCGGCTCCGGCAGTGGTTCCACCGGGGACGGCTCCTCCGGTTCCGGCTCTACCGGCGGCACCACCAACACCACCACCAGCGAGATCCTGTGGGGCGTGATCGACGGCTCGCTGCTGAGCACGGTCTGGAACCGCATCACCAGCAGTTCCGGCTCGCTGCTGAGCATCGGTCTCAAGCAGCTGGCCAACATTACCGGCCAGCCTATGAGCACCATCCTCAATTTTGTGGGCGGCGGCGCTACCTACATCTGCTACGTCAACGGCAGTCAGGCCAGCTTTTCCACCTCCATCAAGTATCCGGTGCTGGCGGGCGGTTTGGCAGTGCGGCAAAACGTGAACGGCACTGTAAAGGCCATGATCCAGCTGATGCCCATGAAGATCGATCAGGTGGGTGCAGCCTCGGTGATGAGCAACGGCACCCGCTACGAGACGGCTGACGATATGCAGGTGTACCTATGGTACAAGGGGCAGTATTACGCCACCAAGCTCTCTGAGGTGAACTCTGAGGGCTACTACCTGACCGGCTGGTACGATAACTTTGGCTGCGCAGCAGGCAAGCGCGTGCGGGTGATCGTGGCGGTCAAAAAGGACTGATGGACTACTATGACCCCCGGCGCAGGGCGCTGCGGGCGGTACGGCAGCTGCTCTACCCGCGCGAGTGCCCCTTCTGCGGCCGGGTGCTGGGGGATGTACGAGATTGCCCGGACTGTGCAGTGCAGCTGGAAACGCTGCGTCGCAAGCCGGGCATCCGGCTGGACCCGGCGCAGCACTATATCAGCAATCTGGCCGGTGCGGCTGCGCCCTACCGTTACAGCGGCTGTGTGCGGCGCGGCATCCTGAACGCAAAGTATCAGGGCAAGCCGTGGCGGGCTGTGGAGATGGGCAACCGTCTGGTACAGCTGGCCTTTGGCGGTGAACTGACCGTGCAGTACGGCGAGCTGCTCCCGCAGCCGGTGCCGTGGGCGGCCATCGGGTACGACCTGATCGTACCGGTGCCGGCCTCCGGTAAAAGGCGCGGCTACAATGTGCCGGAACTGATGGCGCTGCCGCTGGCCAAGGCTATGGAGGTGCCGTTGGCACCGCAGGCACTGGAGCGCACCCGCGCCAAACGGCATCAGGCCGGTCTGCCGCTGGAACAGCGCATAGCCAACGTGGCAGGTGCTTTCCGGGCGGCACAGCCGCAGCAGCTGGAGGGCAAGCGCATCCTGTTGGTGGATGACGTCATCACCACCGGCACAACAGCTGCCGCCTGCGCGCAGGCACTGCTTCACGCCGGGGCAGACAGCGTATTTGCGCTGGCCTTTGCCACGGTGGAGTTTGGCGCACCGCCGGACGACACCACCCCCATCCATGAGGACGATGAGGAAGATGCGTATCGCGATTTTTGAAAATAACGCTCTTTCGCACATCCTTTTGGCGGGCAAAAGCCGGGACGGTAAAATGTAAAAACTGTATCAGAAATTTGGAAAAAGCGCTTGACAAAACGGGCAAAGTCAGCGCGGTCGTCCTCACTGGCCTGTTTCCAGAACTCCTCTACGCAGTACAGCGTTTCGCAGTTCCAGCGGAAGTCAGCATATTCCGGCTGACGCATCATGGACAGCACGGTTTTGATATAGTTGACCTGAATTGCAATAACGCGTTCCTGCAGATCCGTGTAGCCTATGTCCGTGTGGGAATGATGGACAACATAGACCGTCTTGATGGAATGTGCCATGATAAAATACCTCCTAATATTTGATTTGCGGTTTTCGGGGGAAAGCCACAGACTTTTGAGATTGATAAAATGCCGGCGATTCTACACCGGATGTGCCACAATGCATACCGGTACAGGGCAGGAGATTCCAGCTTTTTCCGGTTTCAGACGTCCCGTCTTTTCATCCCGGCGGAAGCAGGTGATGCAGCCGCTGTCCTGATTGGCAGCCAGCAGCATATAGGATAACTCAGTTGCGAACACAGGCAAGAATGACCTTGACCTCGCTGCCGTCCGGGCTGGAAATTTCATAATCGCCGGCTGCCTGAGGAACAATACAGGTTTCGGCATAGTGCAGCTCCAGAGGAGGGAACGCATCGCTTTTGC
>ENA-UALZ01000603-UALZ01000603.1-human-gut-metagenome-genome-assembly--contig:-NODE-603-length-12868-cov-5.030048_pt1 | contig 12868 bp, 3 predicted proteins | sample MGYA00243706_ERZ654482 | MGnify/ENA primary metagenome ERZ654482 (study PRJEB26926, sample SAMN06164785) | human gut metagenome | biome: ENVO:00009003; feature: ENVO:2100002; material: ENVO:00002003...
GCCAGCCGCCATACGTCTCGCTCGCCGGGAACACAAGCCCCGCCTTGCCCGTCTTTTCGCGGATAATCTGACCGTATTCCGCCACTTCCTGCAAGGTCTTGGGGTAAATCGGCAGACCTTCCTCGTCCACCAGCCCCGCCTCGCGGAACAGGGCGACATTGATGTGCATACCCAGCACATAGCCGTCGCGCGGCAGACCGTAGATGCGGCCGTTCTCGTCGGACAGCATTTCGAGGTACGACGGGCTGAACTCATCCAGCACGCCCGCGCGCTCCAGCGCATCGGTCACGTCGCCGACAAGATGCTGGCTGATCAGCAGCTGCGGGTCGGTAAACGGCGGCTGGAAGATGCTCGGCGCCGTGCCGCCCTTCGCCATCGGAACGTAGCTGCTCAGGGTGTAGGAGTAGTAATCCGGCACCAGCGTCACGTTCGGGTACTGCTTCTTCATCGTTTCGCGGTAGCTCTCAAAGAGCGCCTTTTCCGCCTCCGCCGCCGTATCCGCGGGCCAGTTGCCCAGCGTAATCGTGCAGGTCAAGTCCGCATCAACGACCTCTTCCGCCATCGCCAGCGGCAGCGCGCCCAGCATCAGGCACAGCACCAGCAGCATGGAAACCAATTTCATCGACCCTCTCATGGGAAAACCTCCTTCACGAGTTCGTTGCGTATTTTTGTTAGGTTTAACGCTCAACCTTGTCTCTATTATAGTGTATCAAGCCCATTTTGTCAATCCTGTTTCGAGATTTTTTTGAAAAGAAAAGGGGCTGCTTCGGAGAAGCTGTGTCCCCGAAGCAGCCAAAGGGATGTGTTATACTATTTCCAGATAAGAATGCGCCAAGATGCGCCGCGAATTTTTCATTCTGGCTAACGTGAATGAAACGCAGCGTAGCAGCGCTACGCTAAGTGGAATGAGCGGACGCCAGAATGGAAAAGGCGCAAGCAGATGGCGCAGGTGAATCTGGAAATAGTATTATTTGCTTTCCTTGAAAACGACCATCAATCCCTGTGCATTTGCCCAGTCAATCACCTGCTGATTTTCCGCGTCGCAGAGAATCACCGGATGGCAGCCGCTGAAGGCATCATCCGCCAGCGTTTGCACACTGTTCGGGATAATGACCAGCCGCAGCAGCGTACAGTCTGCAAAGGCGCGCTTTCCAATCGCAGTAACGCCCTCCGGAATATTCACCTGCTGCACCTGCCACATGCCGACAAAGGCTTCTTCCTCGATTGCCTTCAAATTCGCAGGCAGCTGCAGAATGTGATCCGACGCAATCGCATACCCATTGTCCAGCCATGTGCCGCAAATCTTGCAGACCGTGTCGCTTATCCGCCCGTCTTCCGTCGATGTTGCAGGCCGTACCGTCTCAATGTACGGCGTATGCGGTATGTCGATGCGGCTCGTAACATAACTTTGTTCCGATTCCACATAGTTGTCCGCTGTCTGCGCAATGTAGAGAGCATATCCCAGGTCGCAGCGAAGCGCCGAGAGGTCAAGCGTAATTTCGCGCTTGCCGTCTGGGTAAAGTTCTGCACGATCCTCCACATAGAAGTGCGTTATAGGAGCACTCGATATGCCGCCTTCCGGCCAGAAAATCAAATCCAGCTGCGCATTTTCCGGGAAAATATGTGAATCCGAAAGCGTCAGCGTCAGCTTGTTGTCCACCAGCTGTGCAGCATCACGAATGGGCGGCAGCTGGCATTCCAGCACCAAGTCAAATTCCGTCGGTGCCAGCGTGTTAATGTACTGGCTCAGGGTCGGGGTGAAGGTCGCATGATAGACCTTTCTGCCAGTAATGGTTTGTTTCTTTTCTATATCTTCTCCCCTTTCTATGGTGAACAGCGCCACGCTTGCTTCTTCGGTATCTTCCGACAGCGTCAGTGTGCCATCCACATTCCAGTCGCACAGCATTGCCGTGTATTCCGGATCATCCAGCCGTACCTCCGCACCATACGGATAGAGCGTCTGCGTATTCACCGTCACTTGCGCATACTCGCCCGTCAGGTCATCACTGAGCCAGTAGCCGTTGTTTGTGCCGATAATGGTCGGCTCAAATTTGCCCTGCGCGTTCTGCCAGTCCAGCGTATCCATGTGCCGCCCCGCGAAATCCAGCACATACGCATAACTCGCATCCATCAGTTCCTCAATCGGCTGAACTTCCGCATACACCAACTTCTTGCCCTCTGTAAAGGACGCAGATGCCTGCGCCACAACCTCCGCCTCAACATCCTTGGAGTACGCCTGATAGAGGAAGGTCTGGTCGTAGTTGTCGCAGTCTTTCACTTTCGGATCATCCCCGAACGACAAGCGATACGTTTCTCGATTGAGCATGAAGTATCTTGCCTTTCCGAAATGCTCCACAAAGGCAGGATGCGTGAAATACCATTGCCCATCAATCTGAATCATATTCACGGCATCGCCGTCAAAATACGAAACAAAGACTGAGGTTTGATTCCCAATTCCCGCGCCCTCAACGATGCCCTTCGCGTTGAAGTAGATACCATTGGTAACATTTGCCGCGTTCAGCAGTGCTTTGTATGCAAATGCCCAGCCCCAGCGCGTACCTTTACGCTGGACAAGCACCATTTTGCCGCTATATGTGTGCGGCAGCATGTCTGACAGCATTGTTTCGCTGAGCATCCAATCTACCAGCGCTTCTGCTTTCTGATAGTCGGTCATGTCATCCGTAATCACCTGCGCGACAATTTTTGCTGCCAGCTGGTCAGCCGTGCCGAGGTATTCTGCCGGAATCGACTCATCCAAATGCACGGGAATCTGATGCGCCAGCGCGTATTGATGCGCCGCGCTGCCCGACGGCGTGTAGAATTCCACAACCGCTTCGCTGAACGCATCATCCGCAATTTCCGTAACCGATGCCGGAATTTCCAGCAGCAGCATCGCGTTTCCAAATGCATTTGCGCCGATGCGCTCCAAGCCATCCGGCAGCTTCAGCGCTGCCAAAGCAACATTGCCGTGGAATGCCTGTGTGCCAATGCTGCGCACACCCTGCGGGATGGTAAGCGTCTGTATCCGCGCGGCCTGCGCAAACATCCCCTGCGGGATTTCCGTCAGTGATTTCGGCAAATGCACGGACAGAATGGCATAATTCAACCACATCGGGTTGATGCCGATCTGCTTCACGGTATCCGGGAAATACATGGACGTAGCAGACGTAGACGCAAAGGCATAATCCCCGACCGTTTCCAGCGAATCGCCCAGAGAGAAGGACGGAATCGCTTTGCAGCCGTTGAATGCCCACTTGCCGATGTACTTCACATGCGGCAGCAAAACGCCCTTCTGCGCTGCCGACGGCGAAACGCGCTTCAGTTTCTTGCAGCCATCAAATGCATAGTCTGAAATTTCCGCCAAATTCGGCGAAATATTGATTTCCTCAATGTTTTCGCAGCTCGTGAAGGCATGTTCGCCAATGGACTGAATGAGCGCACCGCCGTTAATGGTTTGAAGCGCCTTGCAGCCGCAGAACGCACTGCTCTCGATGGTCGTAACAGTGCTGGCGAGCGTTGCTTCCGTCAGCTTCGAGCATTCCAAGAACGCGTCAGCACCAATCGTTTCAACGCCGGGGGCAATGGAGACCTTCTCCAAATTCTTGCAGTAAATGAATGCGCCGCCAACGCGCTTCACATTGCCGGGAATGGTAATCGAGGTCAGCCCGCTCTCACGGAACGCGGCATCCCCTATTTCCTCCAAACTTTCCGGCAGTTCCACCGATTGGAGCTTGGACGCTCCACAGAAAGCATTCGCGCCAATTTTCTTCAAGCCATCGGGGAGCGTCAGCGAACGGAGTTCTCCATTATAATAGAATGTCCAGTCCGCGATTTCGGTCACATTTGCCGGGATGACAACTTCAGCAATCGGAACTCCTCGGAATGCTTCTTCTCCGATTGTGGTCAGCGAATCCGGAAGATTGATTTCCTTCAGCGCATAGCATTGCGCAAACGCAAGTCCACCAATGTTCGTTACCCCATCCGGTAGATGAATACTTTCCAGCGACTCGCATTCTGCAAATGCATTATAGTCGATTCTCGTCACGCTGTCCGGAATTTCAATAGTTTTCAGGGACGTGCAGCCCTTAAAACCATGCACGTCCGTAATGTTCTTCGGCAAAACGACCGTAGTCAGGGACGTGCATTCCGTGAAGCATCCGCCTTCCATGCGGAAAACCTGCGGCGGCAGAATTACTGTCTCCAAATTTTCGCATCTTGCAAATGCCCACTCCATCAAGTCAAAGTCCGTCGATGTGATTTCCACAGACTTCAGCTGATGGCAATCAGTAAATGCAAAACTCCCAACGTGAAGACCCGGCTGCGAAAGTTTCAGCGATGTAATGCCGGAATTGTAGAATGCATTTCGTCCAATCAACTCTAATTTTTCCGGGAAGTTGATATCCGTTAGTGCTGTGCAGTTTTCAAAAGCAGATTTTTCAATAGACGTGCAACTTTCCGGCAATTCAACTTTGACCAATGCACTGCAATTCTTAAACGTTTCCTCTTCAATACGTTCTACTCCATCAGGCAGTACCACATTTGTAAGCGCTTCGCAATCAGCAAATGTGCGAGATGCAATTTGCAGCTTTTGCTGAGTAAACTCTATTGACTGCAATCCTGTATTGCAGAACGCTTCCTTGCCGATGCTTTCCAGCTTATCAGGAAACTCAACGCTGCTGAGCGCTGTGCAGTCCTTAAATGCAGCATCGCCAATACTAATGCAGCTTTCTGGCAACGTTATGCTTGTCAATCCTTTTCTACCGCTAAACGCTGTTTCACCAATCGTTGCAATACCTTCACGAACTGTAACATGACCTGTAATGGAGGCGTTGACGAATAAGATGCCATTTTCCTGTTTGTCATACAAAATACCATCTTCCGACATATAACGCACAGAAGCAGGCGCAGTTGTAATAGTTTTTAAATGACCGGGCCAAGTGCCACTAATACTTTGCAGTGTTGCAGGCAAGTTCAGCGTCTCCAAGGAATTACAACCCTTGATAACGCCATTCTTCATTGTCTTTAAGTCATCAGGCAACGTAAGTTTCGACAGCGAAACGCAATCCACGAAAGTCGCAGAAAGTTCAGTAACGCCATTAGGAATCGTCATTTCAGTCAGTGACGTGCAGTGTGCAAATGCAGCCGATCCTAAGGTTGTTAATCCTTCTGGCAGCGTTACTTTTTCCAAATTAGTGCATTCACCAAATGCATACCATTTGATTGTTTGCAGTTCTTCAGGAAGTTCAATTGCTGTTAATTTTTCACAGTCTGCAAACGCCTTCTCGCCAATCTCTATCAACGTATCCGGAAGCTGTATGCCCGTGATATTTCTTCCGCTGAAAGCATCATTGCCAATACGTTCTGTTCCATCTCGTACTGTGATTACGCCTTCAATATTAGGCATTGTATAAAACACAGACTTGGAAGCGGTTTGGTATAGGATGCCATCTTCCATCTCGTAGTAAGGATTTCCTTCCGCCACACGAAGCGTTGTCAGTGACGAACAGTTTTCAATAAAGGACGTGTCACTAATAAACGAGACATTGACCGGTATCGTCAGCGACGTTAGACCGGAATATTCAAATGCTTTCCACTCAATCGTTGTCAGTGTATCTGGCAATGTAATTTGTGTCAGCTTGGAACAGCCACTAAAAGCGCCTCGGCCAATTTGCTCCACACCACCAAACGTGATTTCTTGTAAGTTTTCCTGTCCACTAAATCCCCAGTCAGAAATAACCTTCAAGCTCTGCGGCAGACTCACACTCACCAGATTGTTAACATAGTACTCTTCATCGCGATTTAAATAGTGCATGAAGGCAAATTCCCCAATCTCCTCAATCCCTTCGCTGACAACAACGTGCGTCAGAATCGGGCTGCGGAGGTTTTCAATCGCATAGACAGGGTATCCGTCAATCACTGCCGGAACAACCGTCTCCGGCAGCGTGCCCGTATAACCCGTAATATACGCTTTGTCCCCTTCAAGGCGATAAGTAAACGATGTGCTTTCACTGGCATAGCGTACCCCGTGTGCGCTCGCCCACAGCTGCGCCGGGCTGCCATCCTGCACAACAAGGCACAGGGCATCGTTCACCGCGTCAAACGCATGGTCGCCAATCGTCTCCACCTGCGTGCCAATGGTGATACTGCGCAGATTTTGGCAATAAGCAAACGCATAGTCTGCAATGGCAGTCACGTTTTCGTCAATCACCAAATCCGCTCCTGCGCGCCGTGCCGGATAGAGCAGCAGCGTTTTGCCCGCCGCGTCCAGCAGGACGCCGTCACAAACCTGCAAATACGCACTTTCCGCTTCCACGCGCACTTCTTGCAGGCACTTGCAGTTTGCAAAGGCGTTTTCCGCAGTACCGACCACGGGCAGCCCGTTATGCACAGCCGGAAGCACCAGCAGTACCGCGTTTTCATCGCAGCTGCTGACAAGATAGCCATCCTGCGCGGCATTGAGCGTGTAGGAAATTTCCTGATCCGCCGCGGCAAAATTCACACCCTGTGACGTGGCTGCTTTTTCAGCGGCAGACCCCTTCCAGCCGCGGATGGTCAGATTCTCGCAGTTCGCAAAAGCATCCGCCGCGATTTCCTCCACGTCCGGCCAGAGCAGGATGTCCGTCAGCGCACTGCATCCCTCAAAAGCGGCACTTTCAATGCGCCGCACCGTGCGCGGCAAAGTCACATTGGTTAGGCTTTCATTGCCGCTGAATGCCCTTGCGCCAATTTCCACAATGCCGTCCGTCAGTTCGATTTGGGTCAGCGCAGTGCAGTGCTCAAACGTGCTCGCCGGGATTTTCGTCAACGCGGCGTCCCACTGAACTTCCCGCAGGGCGGCACAGTTCATCCACGCGCCGTTGCCCAGCGTCGTGACGCTCTTGGGCAGCTTCAGCGTCTGAATCACAGTGCCAGAAAAAGCAGACGAACCAATCGTATTCAAATTTTCCGGCAGGACGATGCTTTCCAGCGTGCCAATGCCCGCAAACGCATACGCGCCGATTCTGGTCAGGCTCTCCGGGAAGATGATTTCCGTCAGGGCCGTATTTTCAAACGCATTTGCTTCTATGGTTTGCAGATACTTGCTCCATGTCACCGTTTTCAGCGACGTGCAGCCGCTGAACGCCGACGCAGAAACGGTATGGAGGCGCTCCGGCATCTGGAATTCCGTCAAGGAAACGTCATTCCGGAACGCCGCTGCACTCAGGCTCGTTACGCTGTCCGGAATATGCACGCTTTCCAGTGCCGTGCAGTTCTGGAACGCCTTTGTGCCGATGTTCGACAGCGAATCATCAAACGACAGCGATTGCACCGCCGTGCAGCCTTCAAATGCCGATTCGCCAACAGACGTCACGCCCGTGAACGCATTGGGCGAAACAAGCGACGTACAGCCCTTGAAGAATCGGTCAGGAATCGCCGTCAGCGTACCTTCACCGAAATTCACCGTCTTCAAGCCCGTTGCATTTTCAAACATGCCTGCCTGATAATCGCTGAAAATCGGCGAGAAAGTCAGCGTTTCCAGATAGCGCAGGTTTTTGAGTGCGCCATCATCAATCTGTGTCAGCGTTTCCGGCATGACAAAGCTTTGCTGCGGTGCGCTGGCAGCATAAGTCAGCAGCCGCGTGGCATCTGCCGTCATCAGTGCACCTTGCTGCACCTGAAAATGCGTGTTTCCCTCTGCCAGCTGGAAAGCCGTCAGCGCCGTGCAGTCACGGAATGCATCCGCTCCAATCAGGGACAGCGATTTCGACAGCGGCATCGAAGTCAGCGCAACACAACCGTCAAAGGCTTCCGCGCCAATCATCGTAATATCGCCATCAAACTGAATTGATTCCAGTCTTTCGCAGCCCTGAAATGTGCGGTCAGCAATGACCGTCACACCAGCCGGGATTTGCAGCTTCTTTATCGTGTAGCAATACTGGAATGCGCCTTCCCCAATGGATTCGAGCTTTTCAGGCAGACGACCATCTCCCCAAGCTCTCCCCACTCTCCCCATATTCCAGCATCCAGCGAACGCGCTTTTACCGATTTTGGTCACGTTTTTGCCGATGCACTGCTCAACACTATAATCTCTCGCAGAGCCGTAGCCCCAGCAGTTCACAAAGGCTTCGTCCGGAATTTCTGTCAGTGAATCAGGGATTTCCAAGAAGTGCATTTGTAAACATGCCGCAAATACGCCCTCGCCCATTTTCGTCAGCTTCTGCGGCATCCGAACCGCATCAAGATAGGCGCTGCCTGCAAAGGCTTCCTTGCCAAAGGTGCTTACATTGTCCGGAATGTAAAATTCCTTGCCGATGCCAGACGGCATATCATAAAACGCGCGGTCGCCGATCGTCGTAACCGGACACCCTTCAATTTCTTCTGGAATCAGCACCTTGCTTCTCAGCAGTTCTTTGTTATATCCTGTAATCGTCGCTTCCCCATTCTGAATCTCATAGGTATAGTACTCTGCCGGGTCAGCAACAAGCACATATGCATATAGATATTCATATCCATTTAAACGCAGTTGAATACGCACCATTTCATTTGCAGAAAGTGAAATACTTCCTTTTCCATCCCATTCGACGTGGATTCCTGTTGGCTCATAAGTGTAGCTTTCAAAGTGAGTTGCACCATATTCATCATCATTAGAACCACTGCCAAAAGAGCCGTGACCATCCGTATAAGCGAAATACCACAGCCATTCCTCTTTTGTCACAACGAAATCTTCTGGAACATCGTAGGTAAAGTGGATTGTTTCCCCCGGCTGGGCAAAAATGACAGTCCGATCGTTCCAATCCATTTTCGCTTCCTTTGTCTCCGCGCAAGCAACTGTCGTTGCCAGCGCAAAAAGAAGCAAGAACAGCCCGAATGTGACTTTCCAACGTTTCATGTGCAATTCTCCTCCATCCGCTTTTTCCCTGTTGCAAACTGCCAGTTTTCCATATTTATTATACGCAGGTTTTCCCAGCTTGTCAACATGATTGGTAATCGTTTCTTGACAATTTCTTCTGAATATAGTATTAGCACCTTATTGATTTGACGGTGCATGACATAGCATTCGATTTAGTTTCTGTATTTTCCCTTAATTTTCTTGATTCTGCTATTGACTTTTTCTTGAAATTGCTGTATGCTGGAAATCGAGAAAGGGGTTGATACGCATGAAATCCAAGAAACTTTTGACGATTACGCTGACCAGTCTGCTGATCGGAAGCTGTCTGGTCCTACCCGCACTGGCGGACAGCGCGGACGCTCCAAGCGGCGGAAATGTCGCGACTTACGAAATTTCGGCAAACGTAAAACGCATTGATGAATACGCGTTTGCGAACAGCACGAACCTTGTCAGCGTGAAAATTCCTGATTCTGTAACTGGCATCGGGGATTACGCCTTCTCGGGCTGCACGAGCCTGAAAGAGATTACGATTCCCAGCAGCGTGACAGAGATTGGCGCGCACGCATTCGATGGATGCACGGCGCTGGTGAAGGTGGATGGGCTGGAGAATGTAACGAATCTCAGTGACTTCACGTTCTACAACTGCACATCACTGCAAGATGTTGGAGATTTGACTTCTTTGACGAGCATTGGCGAATCTGCTTTTGCAGGCTGCAAATCACTGACGCAGCTCGGTGATATGCCCCATCTGAAAAGTATCGGCGCGTCTGCTTTTTCATACGCCATCAGTTGGGACGATGAACCGGAGCAGCATTATTACTGCGATTCACTGAAGCGTATTGGCGACATTTCTAATGTCGAACAAATCGGTGATTCAGCCTTTTTCAGCTGCGCGTCTTTAGCAGAAATCGGAAGTTTGCAGCATGTCACAACAATTGGAGATTGGGCTTTTGGGTATTGCACTTCACTCAAAGAAATCAGCAGCTTAGACAATATTAAAAAGATTGGCAGATGGGCTTTCTACGATTGTCAGTTGAATACGCTTGAAATCGGAGGAAATGACGTCCACATTGGGGCGGAAGCATTTTTCAGTTGCAATTCTCTTGCAAGCATCGAGGGCTTAAGCAACGTAACAAGCATCGGCAGCGGTGCTTTCGAGTCCTGCGCCATGACCACCATTAGCGGTCTAACGAACATTTCTGCCATTCCGGATAGCGCATTTGCCAGCTGTACCAATCTGCAAAGCGTAGAAGGTTTGGAGAATGTGACGAGCATTGGCGCATACGCATTCTCCAGATGCTATGCGTTGGAAACACTTGATAACACCGATAATGTGACCACCATTGGTGCTTACGCTTTCAGAGATTGTGAATCGCTCACATCCATGGAGCATTTGAGCAATGTAACAAGTATTGGCGATAGTGCTTTTGTAGGCTGCACCTCCTTGGTTCGGGTTGGTGATATGCCCCATTTGGAAAGCATCGGCGACTCTGCCTTTGGGGTTTCCAGCCGTTGGATTCCGGACGAAGGCATGTCAAAAGACTATGCCTGTGCGTCACTGGAAAGCATCGGAGATCTCAGCAGCGTTACTTCCATCGGCGAAAACGCCTTCTATCAGTGCACTTCGCTGAAAACCGTCGGCAGTCTCAGCAGCGTTACTTTCATCGGCGCAAATGCGTTCAAGCAGTGTACTTCCCTGCAAAGCATCGGGGAACTCGGCAGTGTTACACGCATCGCGTATGGTGCCTTCTACGGCTGTGAATCACTGACCAGCATTAGCGGCTTGGAAAAGCTGACCGTCTTGAATCGAGAGACATTCCGCAATTGCAAATCGCTGAAAACCGTTGGTGATTTAAGCAGTGTGACAAGCATCAGCGAGAAAGTTTTTGATGGCTGCACTGCGCTAACCACAGTTGGCAATTTAAGCAGCTTGAAGGCTGTTCCTGATAAGCTGTTCTACTGTTTGAAGGATCTTCTTTCAGTCGGCGATTTAAGCAGCGCTACCAGCATTGGGAAAGATGCATTCTATGGCTGCAGCAAGCTGGCGAGTATCGGGGACATGTCCAACGTCCGCACCATCGGCGAATATGCGTTTTCTAATTGCAAAGCATTGACCAGCCTTCCTGAACTGCCCCGGCTGAATAGCATCGGCAGCAGCGCATTCGCTGACTGCACCACTTTAACCAGCGTCGGGAATCTGACCAATGTCACAACGCTCGGCACTTGTGCCTTCAATAGCTGCAAAGCGCTGAAAACCATTGGCGATTTAAGCAAAGTCACATCCATCGGATATTCCACCTTTGGCTTCTGCACCGCATTAGAGAGCGTAGGCGACCTGAGCAGCGTAACTTCGATTGATTCTTACGCATTTGAAGGCTGCTCTTCGCTTGTGCGTGTCGGCAACATGAGTAATGTCGAATCCATTGATTCTAACGGTTTTGTGAATTGCAGTGCCTTGGAACACGTTGATGAACTTGACAAGATTACCAGCATCGGTCAGTATGCATTTATGGGCTGTACTGCACTGAAGAGTATCGGTTCCCTGCACAACTTGGAAACTATCGGGAAAGGTGCTTTTAACGGCTGCAGTGCACTGGAGCATGTTGATGATTTGTACAGCTTGACGCGCTTGGAATCCGGGGTTTTCGCAGGCTGCGTATCGTTGATTAGCGTTGACTGGTCTGACAAATTAACCGCCATTGGGGATAATGCATTCAGCGACTGCAAATTGCTTGTCAGCATCGGTGATTTAGGCAATGTTACAAGCATTGAATCTCTTGTCTTTTGTGGCTGTATCTCGCTGAAATCAATCGGCGATATGCCTAAATTGGAATCAATTGGGGTGGAGTGTTTCATGGGATGCACTGCGCTGGAAACCGTCGGTGATTTAAGCAGCCTGAAAGAGATTCCCTCTGAGACGTTTGAGGGCTGCACTTCCCTGCTGAGCGTCGGCGACCTGAGCAATGTAACCGCTATCGGAAAATATGGGTTTTCCGGCTGCACAAAACTGACCTCAATTCCGAATCTGGGCAGTTTGGAAAAGGTCGATCAATTTGCCTTTTCCGGATGCGAGTCGCTTGCATTGCTGGGCAATCTTCGCAAGCTAACGAGTTTTGGCTACTCGCCTTTCGTTAACAGCCCTTTCCTTAACTGTCCGAACCTTGTCCTGGAAGTCCTGCCGGACTCCGCCGCTGAGCAGTACGCAAAGAACTACAGCATGCGGTACACCTACATTACGGAGTAATTCTCACATCACTTGGTTCTTCGCGGAATCTTGGGGGCAAACAACAAGATTCCGTGAAGAACCTCTTTTATCTTGCACCATTTCGTCCACATCCACATCCATGTTGATATGTGCCGTTGGATTTCGCAGAACTATAGTGCGTTTCTAAAATGAGACCGGTGCAGTTTCAAGCAGATTTTCTTGCAATTCAAGGATGAAAACCGAAGGTTTACTGGCGGTAAATCGAGAAGTGCAAGAAAAGATGCCAAAATTGCACCGGTCTCATTTTAGAAACACACGCTAAGGAGCAATCAGCTCATAGAATTTGAGCGCCTCGACAATCGCAGTTTCCTTGTCTGGCGGAGAGTGTGGCTGCTTTGCCTCCTCAGACTTCGGCTTGTTGTAATTCTCACGCTCAATAATGCCACATTTCTGCTTCACCTGTGCGATATAGAGGTAGCTGACCTTCAATCCATTATGTTCCAGAACATACGTTTTGATTTCCCCGTAGGTTGCCTTTTTCTCCGCGGCAGTCAAATCCAGCTCGTCCATCTTCACTTCAATCTCGATATGGTCCTTGCTTTGAAGTTGGACAATGCACATACCGTCTCCACATGTTCCGTTCCCGGAAACATATCCACCGGCGTTGCCCATTCCGCCTGATACCCGCCGTCCACCAGCACGCGCAAGTCCCTTGCGAGGGTCTCCGGGTTGCAGGAAACGTACACCTGTCTCTTATACACATCTCCGAGCCCACGAGACTGCAGCTAATCTCG
>ENA-UALZ01000624-UALZ01000624.1-human-gut-metagenome-genome-assembly--contig:-NODE-624-length-12406-cov-4.123391_pt1 | contig 12406 bp, 9 predicted proteins | sample MGYA00243706_ERZ654482 | MGnify/ENA primary metagenome ERZ654482 (study PRJEB26926, sample SAMN06164785) | human gut metagenome | biome: ENVO:00009003; feature: ENVO:2100002; material: ENVO:00002003...
CGCAAACGGCGCATCCTCCTGTTCGGAGCGGTGCGCCGCAATGCTTCCTATTATAATGCCAACTCTTCGCCGTCCTCCGTCAGCTTTTCCAGCACGCCGTTGTGCATCAGCCACGCTTCGCCGCACAGCATCTCTTCGCCGTCCCGCGCAAGGATATAGCTGCCGTCGGGCAGAATATAGAACGTATGTCCAGTGCTGTCGGCAGCGGTGATGTCCTCAAAGAGCCGCAAGCCGTCCAGCACGTTGTCTTTCACCTGATTGTAGTGCGGCAGGATGTTCCGCGTCGTCTGCCCTAAGCCGGGGATGAAACGCTGATAATCCGGGTCAACCGCTTCGCCGGGTTCTTCCGGCTGGGCATACACGGTGTCGGCGCAGTTCATACTGCCCGCGCTGATGCCGATGATGACGCCGTCAAAATCCGCCAGCAGGTTACGCAAGTCCATCGACGCGAAAAAGGCGTTTTCGGTCGGTACATGCCCGCCGGAGAGCAGGATTACGCCGCTTTGTGCGACAAGCTCCGCCGCATCATCGGCGTTCCGGCTGTCCAGCACGCACACATCCTCCAGTTCGATTTCCGCCGCCGCGAAACAGCCCTCAAACGTCGCCGCCATTTCGTCATTGCCCGCGAAAGCATCCGGGTCGCTGGCGATAATGAGCAGCTGCGCGCCCGGCTCAACGCTGGCGCGGAGGTTCTCGACAAAGCCGTTGCGCGCGTCGAAAATACAGGGAAGGTCAAGCCCTTCGGGAACGTTATTGTCGCAGGGACTGCTGGTCAAAAAGAGCGTCATGCGGGAAAATCCCCCTTCTATTAGTCGCTGAATTGCCGAAAGGATTCGACGCGAAAGACGAAAATTCCTGCTGAATCGCGCGGGCGGGGGCTATCGGCAGAAGAATTCTATTTGGCGGATGAAAAAATCCGCATTTCTTTCGCTTCGGGCGCAAAAAAGGCTTTTCATCCGCACAAATTTGTGATACAATGAAGATGGCTATGCACGCGCATGAGCCTACTTTGCCGTTTGCTGAAAATGGCAGGTGTGTTTTGACTGAATCCGTGCCGCGGATTTGGAAATAGAGAACCCACAGACACCGAAACAATTGGAGGAATTGATTCATGATTACTGCTGGCGATTTCAAAAAGGGCATTACCGTGGAATGGGACGGCGGCGTCTGGACCATCGTTGACTTCCAGCACGTCAAGCCCGGCAAGGGCGCGGCTTTTGTCCGCACCAAGATTAAGAACGTGATGACCGGCGCGGTGGTTGAGCGCTCCTTCAACCCCACCGACAAGATGCCCAAGGCCATCATCGAGACGAAGGAAATGCAGTACGTCTACAATGACGGCGAACTGTACTACTTCATGGACGTGGAAACCTACGACCAGATCCCGATGTCGCTGGACAAGGTGGAGGACGCCATTCCCTATGTCAAGGAAGGCACGAATGTGACCGTCCGCTTCTTCAAGGGTCAGCCCTTCTCCGTGGAAGCGCCGAACTTCGTTGTGCTGGAAGTGACCGACACCGAACCCGGCTTCAAGGGCGATACGGCTTCCAACACCTACAAGCCCGCGACGCTGGAAACCGGCTACTCCCTGCAGGTGCCGCTGTTCGTCAACACGGGTGACAAGATCCGTATTGACACCCGCACCGGCGAGTACATGGAGCGCGCGTAATTATCTGACTATAAGTTCAAACCGGCTCGGTGGACAGACTTCCTCCGAGCCGATTGTGATACAAACAAAACCATCATTAGGAGGGTTGGACATGAGCAAACTGACGGACAAAGTGAGCTACCTGAAGGGCCTTGCGGCGGGCATGAAGCTCAACATGGAGAAGGACAGCAACAAGCTGCTGCTGGAAATCCTCGGCGCAATGGGCGACATGGCGGAGGAAATGCAGCGCATGGACGAGGCGCACAGGGAGCTGCAGGACTATGTTGAGTCCATCGACGATGATTTCTCCGACCTGACGGAAACGCTCTTCAGCGACGAGGAAGAGGACGACGAAGATGCCGATGACGCGGACGAATGCGACTGCGAGGACTGCGCGGACGACACAGACGACGAGGATGATGCCGCCGAGGAGGAAAATCCCGACGACGACCTGATTGCCTACGCCTGCCCGAACTGCGGCGCTGAGCTGACTTTCCACGCCAACGACGTTGACTTTGACGAGAACACCCTCTGCCCGAACTGCCATCAGCCAATTTTCCCGGAAATCGACGAGGACAGCGAGGAAGAGACGGAAGAGTAATTTTCTAAATTAAGGCACCACCGCACAATTCGGCGGCGCGTCTGGCGATGTCTTTTCCGCCATCTGCATCATGCAAATTTCTCGATTTACCGCCAGTAAACCTTCGAAATTTGCATTTGCATCTGACGAAAAATCCATTCGCCAGCCGACCACCTCATTTGTGCGGTGTTACCTTAAAATTAAATGCAAAAAACAGGAGCATGGATGCAAAACGCCCATGCCCCTGTTTTTGATTGCTAATACTATTTCCGGATGAAAATGCGCGGCGCATCTTGGCGCAGGTGAATCTGGAAATAGTATAAATCACGCGCGCAGATTCCCCTCGTACGCCGCCAGCACGCCGCCGACTTCCGCGTAGTACGAGCAAAGCCCGCGCAGTACGCCGATTTCAATCTCCGCGTTCGGAAATTTCTCCAGCAGCGCCGCTTTCAGCTCTTCTGCCGCGCTCTGGTTCATGCAGTGGTGGATGTATACCTTCGAGCCGTTCCAGCCCTGTTTCATCATCGTGTTCAGCATGTTCTGCATCGCCTTGTGGTCGCCGCGCGACTTTGACGCAATGACCAATTCACCCTTGACGCCTGCTTTGCCAATCACGCGGATGCCCAGAATGCCGACAATCGCGCCTACTGCCGCACTTACGCGACCGTTCGCGACGAAATTGTGCACCGACGCGAGCGAAAAAATCAAATTCGCACGGTCACGGAAGGCGGTCACAGCGGCAACTGTGTCCTCGAAGGACAAGCCCTTGCGAACGCAGTCCGCCACCTTCTCCACCATTTGTGTGCAGCCCGGCCCGGCGCTCAGGCTGTCAAACACATGCACCCGGCGCTCCGGATGCAGTTCCATGTATTCCTTCGCCGCCAGCATCGCCGCGTTGTAAGTGCCAGACATGGCGCTGGAAATCGTGACGCAATACACCGTATCCGCGTCGCCAAACGCCTTCAGCCAGCATTCCGTGTTCGGGCAGGAAGTCGTCGTCTTTCCCTTATAAGTGCGCAGAAAGGCGATCATGCCGTCAATATCGCAGTGCTCATCGTCCACAAAAACACGGTCGCCCGCATGAATCGTCAGCGGGACGGAGGCGAAGGGCAAATCGCCCAAGGTCAACAAATCCGCGGAGGAGTCCGCGACAATCTTCGTCATCATCATCAATACCCTCTATCAAGAAAATCAGCCGCATTAGGATTCCAATATGCATATTAGCAGTTTTTTAGAAACTTGTCAAGAGGTCTGAAACTTTTTCTTGACGTCTTGAATAACTTGTGATATGATAAAGCGGAAGGGGATGAGAATATGATTGCGCAGATTAGCGAGTTCCGAATGCCGCGTTACCGGGAAATTCCGGATGTGGGGCTGTATCTCGACCAGACAGTGAAGTATATGAACCGCTATTTGGCGCCATTGGGCTGCATGGAAATTACCACGTCGATGGTGAGCAACTACGTCAAGAAGGGGTATATCAGCAATCCGGTGCGCAAGCAGTACAGCGCGGAGCAGATTGCGTACCTGCTGTTTATTGCCGTGGCCAAGTCGGCACTGTCGATGGATAACATTACGCGGCTGTTCCAAATGCAGAGAAAGACGTACACGGTGCAGCAAGCATATGATTACTTCTGTGATTCGCTGGAATCGACACTGCAGTACACGTTCGGGCTGACGGATACGATGGAGCGCTTCAACCCCGCGGACATGCCGGAGCGAATGATGCTGCGCGCGACGATTATCGCGGTAACGCACATCATCTATCTGTCAAGCCAGTTCGACGCGATGCAGGGGCAGGGAACGCTGCCGGCGAACGGACATCTTGCCCTGCCGGAAGAATGACATATTATGATACGATTTTCTGCATTCATCTGTGCCGCTTGTTTGCGAATTTAGGCGAATTCTCATTTGGAAATAGTATCAAAGAAGCGATTGCATTCGTGCAGTCGCTTTTTTCGGTGCAGATAGCTAACGTGTTAGCCTAACAGGATGCAAGAGCATCAGCGCGAATCACTTAACAACGGGGGCGGAAATTCATGTTGAGGCAACGGAATGGTTGAAAAACGAACAAATGATACAGGAAAAGAACAAAAGTTACGCAGAAACAATGAAAGGAATTTGTTGAAAATCGCCCAAATTAACCAAAATGGGGTTGCGTAAACCGCGCAAGTGTAGTATAATCAAAAAGAGCAAAGTGCTATTAGCTAATAATAGACTAACAAAAGGGAGCAACGGGTAATGGACAAGCGTGCTACATGCCGGAAAATCCTGCGGAAAACGGCGCTGTCAGTGCTGGCAGCGAGCATCCTGATGACAGGGGCGGTCGACGCGGTGCGGGCGGAGGAAACGCCAAACGTACTGCAGACGGTCGAAGCAGAAAGCGGAACACTGCTGGGCAAAGCGAAAATCGCTGCGACGGGAACGTGCGTGTCGGGACTGGAGCATACCGGCGACGGGGTGGAAGTGACCGTGACCGTGCCGGAAGATGGACTGTACGACATCATCGTGCGGACGGCGGTCATCGGCGGCGGAACGAAAGTCAACGAGGTCAACGCCAACGGGCAGCACGTCGGGGATATCACCAATAGCGGCAGCTGGTCGGACGAGGTTGTGCCGTATGTGTGGCTGGAGGCAGGCGATAATACCGTATCTGTCACGACCAGCTACGGCTGGATTGCGGTTGATTCGTTCAGCATCCGCAGGGCAGCACCCTTGCCCGCTGATGTGTATGAAGTCAAGCCGACGCTCATCAACCCTAACGCCACGGACAGCGCCAAGCGCTTGATGACCTACCTGTGCGATCAGTACGGCAAGACCGTGCTGTCCGGGCAGCAGTCGCAGGACGGGGCGTTTGGGCTGACAAACGCGGCGGTCTGGCGCGGTACGGGCGGCGATTATCCCGCGGTGCTTGGCATGGACTTGATTTCCTATTCTCCCGCGCGTGTGGCGAAGGGCGACAACAGCTCCAACGTCGTCGAACGAGCGATTGAGTATTGGAACGGCGACGAGGGCAAGCGAGGCATCGTCACGCTGTGTTGGCACTGGTGCCCTGCCGCCCGCTATGACAAGAGCAAGAGCGATCCGTGGGGCACGTTCTACACCGACAAGACGAAATTCAACCTTGCCCGTGCGATGAACGGCAGAGACCCGGACGGCTACCAGATGCTGCTGGACGATATCGACGCGATTGCTGTGCAGCTCAAGCGCCTGCAGGATGCGGATGTGCCGGTGCTGTGGCGTCCGCTGCACGAGGCAAGCGGCGGCTGGTTCTGGTGGGGCGCATCCGGCGCGGATGCGTACTTGCAGCTGTACAAACTCATGTATGACCGCCTGACGAACGTCCACGGGCTGAACAACCTGATTTGGGTCTGGAACGGTCAGGATGCCGCGTGGTATCCGGGCGACGAGTATGTGGATATCATCGGCGAGGACATTTACCCCGGCAAGCATGTGTACACGTCGCAGGCGGCGCGGTTCATCAAGGCGCTGAGCTACACGGACACGCGCAAGCTGATTACCCTCTCGGAAAATGGCTGCATTCCAGACCCGGAGCAGCTGGTGCGGGACAACATCATGTGGAGTTACTGGTGCGTGTGGGAAGGGGAGTTCGTGCTGAAAGCGGCGGGCTTCAACAATTACAGCGAACAGTACACCGAAAAGAACATGCTCAAAAAGGCGTATAAGAGCGATACGGTGATTACGCGCAAGGAATTGCCGGATTTGTGGAATTATCCGCTGGACGACTGAGGCTCGAAGCGCAGCACGCGCATATATAAGGAAGAAAAGTCAACTCAATCGCGAAAAAGGGTCAAGGGAGGAACTCCCTTGCAGGGGCAGCGCCCCTGCCGGAGTCCAGAGGCAGAGCCTCTGGGGTTTCCCCTAACAATCAAGAGGAAGGTGAACGGTGTTGAGCGGAAAGAAGTCGCTGATGAGCATGGTGCTGGCATTGCTGCTGCTTTGCGGCGCCGCGCTGGCGGAGGAGAGCACAAGCGGCGCAACGGCGCTGACGAACGCAGACTACCAGCAGATTGTGAGTACATACTCCATTGATGCGTCAATTCCGGGGTACGCGGACTATCTGGAACGCTACGAGGATGCGGCGTACCCGAACGTGACCGTGACGGTGGACGCGGACACGTTCGTGCGCTACGAGGATGCGGGCATTGCCGCCCAGCCGCAGGTCTTTGAGAACTACGAGGGCATGGCGGGCAAGAGCGTCCTGACGGGCGAAGAGTCGCTGACCGAGTGGGTTGTGGATGTGCCGGAATCGGGTCTGTATGACCTGACGCTGCTCTATTACCCCTACGCGGGCAAAAACAGCGCCATCCAGCGCGCGTTCTTTGTGGACGGCAAGCTGCCGTACAGTGAGCTGGCAATGGTGGACTTCAACCGCGTGTGGGTCAACGGCGCCTACGAGGAGTACACCGATGAGAACGGTATCGTCGTCCGCAAATGGGACAAGGACAATCAGGGCAACGACCTGAAGCCTTCGCCCATTGAACAGCCGGAGTGGTGTACCCACGGGCTGTACGACACCAACGGCTACATTTCTGGCGAAATGAGCATCTACCTCGAAGCGGGGCAGCACACGCTGACGCTTTTGTCCATGCGCGAGCCGATGCTCCTGCGGTCGATTACGTTGTCCAACCACTCCCGCCCTGCCGCTTATGCGGATGTGAAGGCGGCGGGCGACGCAGCGGGTCATCAGGACGCGACGGGCGTGTCCGTGCGCTTTGAGGCGGAAAACGCCGTCAAGACCTCTTCTCAGATGCTTTACCCCGTGCAGGATCAATCCAGCGCGGTTGTGTACCCCATGTCGGCGCGGTATCTGCTCAACAACTCCATCGGCAGCAGCTGGAAGAACGCGGGCCAGTGGATTGAGTGGGCATTTGAAGTGCCGCAGGACGGTTACTACGAAATCTCGATGGTGGACAAGCAGAACTTCGTCCGCGGCATCGACGTGTACCGCAAAATCATGATTGACGGCGAAGTGCCGTTCGCGGAGTTCAACGCGCAGCCCTTCTCCTACACGCAGACGTGGCGGATAGAAACGCTCTCCGACGAGGATGGAAACGCCTACCGCGTCTACCTGACCGCGGGCAAGCATACCCTGCGCATGGAAGTTGTACTGGGCGATATGGCAAACATCATCGCGCAGGTGCAGGACTGCGTGCAGCAGCTGAACAACATCTACCGTCAGGTCATCTACATCACCGGCGTCGCGCCTGACCAGTACCGCGACTATCAGCTGACGGCATCCCTGCCGAAGCTGGAGGGCGAACTGCGCGCGGTACAGGCGGACATTGACAGCGCCATTGCCGCGCTGGAAAAGACGGCGGGCAATGATTCCGATAAGCTGACCGTCCTGCGCACGATGAGCGACCAGCTGGACGAGCTGATCGAGGATCAGGAACGTTTCACCGAGGTGCTTTCATCCTTCAAGACCAACGTCCGCGCGTGCGGCAACTGGATTACGCAGGTGCTGGCACAGCCGCTTCAGGTAGACCGCTTCTATATTCATGCTGCCGACGCGCAGCCGAAGCTGGATAACAGCAGCTGGTGGGAGAGCCTTGCGCATGAAACGGAGCGCCTGTATTACTCTTTCATCATCGACTACAACAAGGTCGGCAACGTTGCGGAGGGCGATACGGAGAACGTCGTGCTGACGCTGTGGATTGGCACGGGCCGTGACCAGGCGAACGTCATCAAGTCGCTGATTGACGAGAAGTTCACGCCGGCAACGGGCATTTCCGTCAACGTGCAGCTGGTTGACATGAACACGCTCCTGCGCGCGACGCTGGCGGGCGAGGGTCCGGACGTCGCTATTCAGGTGGCGAACACCAACGGCATTGCGGGCGCGGTGCTGAACACGGGCAACGATACGCCCGTCAACTACGGCTTGCGCAACGCCGTGCTGGACTTGACGCAGTTCGAGGACTTCCCGGAGATTGCCAAGCGCTTCAACGAGAGTGCCATCATCCCGTTCTCCTTTGACGGTGCGACGTACGCCCTGCCGGATACGCAGACGTGGCTGATGATGTTCTACCGCAAGGACATTCTGGCGGAAATTGGGCTGGAAGTGCCGCAGACGTGGGACGAAGTGAAGGTCGCCATGTCCATCCTGAGCAAGAACCAGATGGAATTCGGCATGCTGCCGTCTGAGCAGGTGTTCGCGATGCTTTTGTTCCAGAACGGCGGCCGCTACTACACCGATGACAACGCCGCGTCCGCGCTGGATGAGGACGTCGCCATCAACGTGTTCAAGAAATACTGCGAATACTACACGGATTACAAGCTGGACAAGGAAACGTCCGCCGAAGAACGCTTCCGTACCGGCGAATGCCCGATTATCATCTCCGACTACACGACGTACAACAACCTGCAGGTTTCCGCGCCGGACATCTTGGGTCTGTGGGACTTCACGACCGTTCCCGGTACGGTGCAGGCTGACGGCAGCATTGACCGCTCGACGGGTACGACGGGTCTGGCGGATATCATCATGAGCGCGACGAAGCATCCCGACGAAAGCTGGGAGTTCCTCAAATGGTGGACGAGCACCGAGACGCAGACGCTCTACGGGCGCGAGATGGAATCGCTGATGGGCGCATCCGCGCGCGTCGCGACGGCGAACACCGAGGCGCTGGCGAACCTGTCGTGGCCCATGCGCGACTACCGCGCGCTGGTGGAGCAGATGCAGTATGTGCGTGGCATCCCGCAGGTGCCGGGCGGATACTACACTTGGCGCAACATCAACAACGCGTTCTATACCATCACCACGGATACCGCAACGAACAACACCACCCCGCGCGAAGCGCTGATGGACAAGGTGTACTACATCAACGCCGAAATCAACTACAAGCGCACGGAATTCGGTCTGCCGCTCCATCAGACGGAAGACACGACGAAGGAGGAGTAAGATGAGCAATCCGACATTGGTGCATGGCAAGCGTCAGTCGCTTGGCAAAACCATCTGGAAGCACCGCGCGTCCTACCTGCTGATGGCGCCGTACTTCATCCTGTTCTTCTTCTTCACTGTGCTGCCGGTGCTGATGGCTATCGGCGTTTCCTTCACGGACTGGAACATGCTGGAGAAGCCGGAGTTCGTCGGCTGGCAAAACTACGTCAAGCTCCTGCTGGATGACGAAATCTTCATCATTTCGCTCAAAAACACGCTGATTTTCGCTGTCATTACCGGCCCGGTCAGCTACATGCTGTGCCTGCTGTTCGCGTGGATTATCAACGAGTTCAACCGCGGGATGCGCACGCTCCTGACGCTGATTTTCTATGCGCCGTCCATCTGCGGCAACGCCTACATGGTCTGGAACCTGATTCTGACCGGCGACCGCTATGGCTATTTGAACGGTATCCTGCTGAACCTCGATATCATCAACGAGCCGATTCTGTGGATGAAGACAGAGCAGTACGTCATGCCGATGCTGATTATCGTTCAGCTGTGGCTGAGCCTGGGCACAGGCTTCCTGTCCTTCATTGCAGGCTTGCAGACGGTGGACAAGAGCATGTACGAAGCCGCCGCCATTGACGGCATCAAGAATCGCTGGCAGGAGCTGTGGTATGTCACCCTCCCGGCGATGAAGCCGCAGCTGATGTTCGGCGCGGTCATGCAGATTACGCAGTCCTTCGCCGTGGCGGACATTTCCATCAATCTGGCGGGCAACCCGTCGGTCAACTATGCTGGCGCAACCATTGTCACCCACTTGCTTGACTACGGTTCAACCCGTATGGAGATGGGTTACGCCTGCGCCATCGCGACCATCCTGTTCCTGTTGATGGTCGGCACGAATAAGCTCGTTCAGCGAGTACTGAGAAGGGTGGGTGAGTAAGCATGGCAGAACGGAGAGGTCAGGTGGCTGTCAAGGATTTGCCGCCGAAGCTGCAAAAGAAGCTGCGCCGGCAGAAGATTATGCCCAAGAAAGCCCGCAAGCTCAACCGCTCGATGGCGGGCAACGCGCTGCTGTTCACGCTCATGTTCATCTGCGGCGTTTTCATGGCACTGCCGCTGGTCATGATTATCAACAACGCCTTGAAGCCGCTGGACGAATTGTACCAGTTCCCGCCAAAGATTTTCGTGCGCAACCCGAACCTACGCAACTTCTCGGATTTGTTCATCCTGATGAACGACTCGTGGGTGCCTTTCAGCCGCTACATCATGAACACCATCATCATCACGGTGGCGGGCATGGTGGGTCACGTCATCGTGGCGTCATGGGCGGCATATCCGCTGGCGAAGGACAAATTCCCCGGCAAGGCGCTGCTGTTCGGCATGGTCGTGCTGTCGATGATGTTCAACTGGACAGTCACGCAGATTCCGCAGTACGCCATCATTTCGTGGCTGCACATCAACAACACCTATCTGGCGCTGATTCTGCCCGCGTGGTCGTTCGGTATGGGTCTGTACCTGATGAAGCAGTTCATGGAGCAGCTGCCGGATTCGCTGATGGAGTCGGCGCGCGTGCAGGGTGCCAACGAATGGCAGATTTTCTGGAAAATCGTCATGCCGAACGTCAAACCCGCTTGGCTGACGCTGGCCATCTTCCAGTTCCAGCAGATGTGGGGCAATACCGGTTCGCTGTTCCTGCGTGACGAGCAATTGAAGCCCATGCAGTACGCGCTCCAGCAGATTACGGCTGGCGGCGTGTCCCGCGCGGGCGCGGCGGCGGCGGTTACGTTCATTATCATGGCGGTGCCGGTGCTGTTCTTCCTGCTGTGCCAGAGCAGCATTCTGGAAACCATGACAACTTCGGGCATGAAGGACTAAGAGAGGGAGGAAAGACGCATGAAAAAAATGAAGAAGTTCCTCCTGACGGCGCTGGCGGCGCTGGTCACTTTCTCCTCCTACGGGGGAGCCTTGGCGGACGCCGAGCTGCCTTACACGACGTACAATTACGACTACTGGGGCGACATCGTGTACACGCCCGCGGCGTATGTGCCGGCGGGGTCAATTACAGGCGCTTCCTTTCAATATAATGGGCAGTCGCTGGGGGCGTTCAAGAACCCGCAGGACTTGTGCGTAGCGCAGGACGGCACGGTGTATCTGGCGGACAGCGGCAACAACCGCATCGTCCTGCTGAGCAGCGACATGACGAAGGTCGTGCGCGTTATCACCGGATTTGAGAATCACGGCGTGGCGGACACCTTCCAGACGCCCACGGGCGTGGCAGTCGCCAGCGACGATACGCTCTACATTGCCGACAGCCTCAACCGCCGCGTGGTTGTGCTGAATCCGGATGATACGCTCAACCGCATCATCGAGATTCCGCAATTGTCGGGCAGCGTGAAAGCGCTGGGCGGCGTGACCTACGCTGTCGGGACGCACATCGAGGGCATGGGCAACCTCAATCAGGAAACCGATGTGGACGGCATGAAGTACCGCACGGAGCGCTTCACGTCCGGCAGCGCCACGGAACTGGCGGACGAGCAGGGTACGACCTATCAGGTCAGCGCCTACGAGAGCACCTTGCAGCCGCTGGTGAAGACGGTCACAGACAGCAAGGGCGCAACCTACGCGATTGCGGAGAACGGCAAGTCCGTCATCCGCACGAACGCGGACGGCTCGACTTTCACTTACGCCCGCTATGACGCGACGACGAACCTCGACCTGTTCATCCTGATTGGCCGCCTGATTAAGGGCAACCAGAACATCACCGGCATGTCCGGTCTGATTGGTCTGGCGCTGGACGAGCAGGACAACCTCTACTGCATCAGCGCCAAGACAGTGGTTGTGCTTGACCAGAAGGGCAATATGGTCACGACATACGGCAACTACCGCAATGCGGACGATGCGCTGACCTCCTTCGCGACGATTTCGGAATTCGCGCTGGATGGCGACAGCGTGTTCATCCGCGACGCGGACAACCACATTGTCGAACTCGACCGCACGGGCAGCACACGCCGCGTGATTGAAAGCAACTGTATCCGCAAGACGGACGCGGATGGCAACATCACCCGCATGACGGGCATGACCGGAGCAGCAGCGGCTTCTTCAGAGGATGAAGAGACGGCGTTCCAGAACATTCTGGGCATCGAACTGACGGGCGATTACCTGATTGTGGGCGAGAAGAACGGCGAGATCAACGTCATGAAGACCACCGGCAAGCTGCTGGGCACGGTCGAGAATAATTCGCTGCTGCTGCTGGACACCAAAACGGCTGTCTCTT